>JAABUQ010004319.1_pt1 | contig 24408 bp, 18 predicted proteins | sample 5560001 | NCBI WGS metagenome assembly JAABUQ01 (sample SAMN10711888, study PRJNA513371) | rock metagenome | isolation source: Antarctica rocks | place: Antarctica: Victoria Land, Finger Mt nord | collected 2015-12-18
CTATTCATATCAGTGATGCCATTCTCGATAAATTTGAAGAATGGCATCTCCGTAATATTACCATCTTTGTGTTGCCCTCCTATTCCCCTCAGTTAAATTTGATTGAAATTTTATGGCGATTTATTAATTATCAATGGATTGAGATAGATGCTTATAAATCTTGGTCAATTTTTGTGGCATCTGTAGAAAAAATCCTAAGAGAATTTGGCGCAAACTATGTAATTAATTTTGTCTAAGTACTTATGACTCAGCGATCGCACGGCGTAGTAATGCACTCACCTCGTTGCTGAGGCCGGGAGGTATCTCTGCCCCAGCCAGCTTAGTTCGCTGCGAGTTAAGCATTTGTTGCACCTCGGGCGGGATCTTCAGCGTTGCTAGCCGCCGATCAAGACCATGATTGAAGGCACTCAAGACGCATAGGCTGAGCATCGCGATCGAGAGCAGCCCAGCTGTACGAGACACGGCATTGTTAATCCCCGAAGCGAGACCAGCTTGGCTTGTTTTCACCGCGCCCATCACCGTCGTCGTCAGCGGTGCGACGCTGATTGCCATGCCCACACCCACCACTACCACCGCTGGGAAAAAGGTAGTCCAGTAACTGCCGCCAATCCCTGGTACGGCAAACACAGCAAACCCAATGGCGGCTATCGTCGGGCCGACCATCAGCGGTAGCTTAGCGCCGTAGCGGCTGATCAACCCGCCTGACCAGCGTGAGAGCAAGAACATGATCAGGATAAAAGGCAGAAAGGCGGCACCGGCAGCTGTAGCCGAATAGCCCTGTACCTGAATTAGATTAAAGGGCAAAAAGAACAGAACCCCGCTCAAAGCTGAGTACAACAGCAGCGTCAGCAAATTTGCCCCGCTAAAGGTGCGTGAACGGAACAGGGATAGCGGCATCATCGGTGCCCGGCTGTGGGCTTCTACGAAGATAAACGCGCTCAGGATAAGGGCACCAACAGCCAAGACGCCGAGTACTAATGGATTGCTGAAGCCCAAGGTGGACGATGAGATCAGCCCGTACACGATCGCCCCCAAACCAGTAGTCGCAAGCATTGCCCCCCACCAGTCAAGCCTAGCAGTCCCCTCTTCCTCACGGCTCTGGGGCAGGCGCCAGAACACAATCCCCAGCACAATTACTGCCAGCGGGACATTGAGAAAAAAGATCCAGCGCCAGGAGGCATGCTCAACCAACCAACCGCCTAGCACCGGACCTAGTGCCGAGGTAATTGCCGTGAAGCCTGACCATGTGCCAATTGCTCGCCCACGCTGTTCGCCGCTGAACGAGGCACTGATCATTGCCAGACTGCCCGGCACTAGCAAAGCGCCACCTATCCCCTGAACCGCCCGCGCCAAGATCAGTTGATTCACAGAAGACGAGAGACCGCACCAGACCGAGGCCACTGCAAAGAGTGCCACCCCGCAGGCGAATATGCGCCGCCGCCCAAAATGATCACCCAAAGACCCACCGACTAGGATTAAGGCAGCGAGAAACAGCGCGTAGGACTCAACGATCCACTGAACCTGAGCAACCGTTGCCTTCAGTGCTGCTTGTAGCACGGGTAGCGCCACGTTTACGGCAGTGCCATCAATCACGGCCATGCTCGAACCGAGGATTGTCGCCGCTAGCACCCACTGTCCGACATTTCTGGTGCAGGGGGCAGTGCATGGTGCAGCGCGAATAACTCCCTCATTGCATGGCGGTTTGATTATGTTGGCCATTTTTTGTACTCCATACCATGCGCCGCCACTTAAGTCAACCTGCCTGCTTCAATCACTTAGACGAACGTCTTGTCGATATAGCACCAACTCCAGTCCTCCCCCGGCTCAAAGGATTTTACAATCGGGTGGCCGGTAGCGTTGAAGTGTTTAGTGGCGTGCTTGTTCTTCGAGGAGTCGCAGCAACCGACGTGTCCACAGCTCAGGCATTCGCGCAGATGTACCCACCTATCTCCCATTGCTAGACATTCCTCACAGCCGTTCGCGCTCGGTGTAACCTGTTGGATCTGATTGACATGTGTACAATTTGTAGTCATACGATTCTGCTGATCACACCTTGCTGAAATATTGATGGACAAACTGAACGCAAATCGAACCCTCGCCTACGCCTGAAGCAACCCGCTTTACTGAGCCATGACGCACATCTCCCACCCCAAAGACACCAGGAATATTCGTCTCCAGCAAATAGGGGTCGCGCTCCAGCGTCCATCCCTTCGGGCGGCGTCCATCGTGCTTCAGATCCGGCCCAGTTAAGATAAAGCCGCGATCGTCTCGCTCTACCACCCCATCTAACCACTCGGTACGTGGGCTTGCACCGATGAAGATAAACAGTGAAGTCGCAGCAACCGTTTGGATTTCGCCAGTAACGGCATTGGCAATCGTGAGCGCTTCCAGATTCGTCTCACCTTTTGCCTCAACAACACTAGAATGCACCTTTAATGTAATATTCGGTGTCTCTTCGATCTGGGTAATCAGGTACTGTGACATACTCTTAGTGAGGGAGTCGCCGCGCACCAGCATCGTCACCTTGCGGGCGTACTTAGAAAAGTACATGGCAGCTTGCCCAGCTGAGTTAGCCCCACCAATAATATAGACCTCTTCACCCTGGCATGTCATCGCTTCGGTCTGCGCTGCACCGTAGTAGACACCTGCCCCTGTCAGACGGTCAAGCCCCGGCACGTCAAGCCGACGCCACGCTACACCAAGCGCCAGTATCAGTGCGTGGCAACTGATTTCGCTGCCATCAGTCAGCTTGATAAAACGATACGGATCTTCTACACGAATACCCGTAACTTCCTGCGGTGTCAGAATCTCTACGCCAAAGCGTCTTGCCTGGGTAACAGCACGACGCGCTAAATCGCTCCCGCTTAAGCCCTGTGGAAAGCCTAGGTAGTTTTCGATGCGGGAGCTTGTCCCCGCCTGACCGCCTGGGGCTTCTCGTTCAATCATGACTGTTTTTAGCCCCTCTGATGCCCCATAGACCGCAGCCGCCAGACCAGCTGGACCTCCACCTACAATAATCAAATCGTAAAACGGCTTTTCAGCTTGGGTCTGTAGCCCAATCCTCTCGGCAATTTGGACGTGTGTTGGCTGGAGGAGGCTTGAACCATCAGAGAAGAGTACAAGCGGGAGGCTTAATTTATCACAGTTGGCGTATGTAGCCAATTGTTGTGCTTCCTCTGATAACTCGATATCCAACCACTGATAAGGCACTTGATTTCGAGCCAGGAAGTCTTTAACTTCATGGGATTGAGGGGACCAGCGGTTGCCAATGACGCGAATGCCTTCAAACGGCGGGCGGAACGAAGCCATCCAGTCATCGAGCAAATCGTTAAGCACAGGATACAAACGCTCTTCCGGCGGATCCCAAGGCTTCATTAAGTAGTAATCGATCTTGGTTGTATTGATGGCGCGGATGGCGGCATCAGTGTCGGCATAGGCTGTAAGCAATGCCCGTTTCACGTCTGGAAACATTTCCAGCGCTTGTTCGAGGAACTCTACCCCTGACATTTGCGGCATCCGTTGATCCACCAAAAACAGTGCTACTGTCTGGTTACGGAGTTTTATTTGTTGCAGTGTCTCCAAGGCGATCGCTCCCGATTCCGCACGTAACACTCGGAAGCGATCGCCGTATTCATGTCGCAGGTCACGCGCAATTGCTTGTAAAACTTCGGGGTCGTCGTCAACAGCCAGAATTACAGGTTTAGCCATGAGTGTGAACTTATTTTTGGAGATGTGCTGTCTTCGAACCACAGCCTCTTACGGACTTGCTCTTGAGTCAGCCACTTTACGCCAATGGTGCCAATTGTTATTTACAACACTGGCACCACAAACGGACTCAAGCAATTGGAGTCAATTATCACCTAACAGGAGACTCGGAGACTTCTGACTCCTCTTGATACACAGGAGATTCAAAGGCGTGCAGAAGGGGTTTTCACATCGGGACTAGTTTCCAGATTTTTAGTCTGATTAGACTTATGACCTGGCTTCAAGCGTTCGCGGGCTGTCTCAATCACAATGTACAACACTGGCACCACCAACAAACTCAAGAAAGTGGAGACAATCATCCCACCAAATACAGCCGTACCTAGAGACTGGCGGCTAAGTGCCCCTGCCCCTGATGCGATCACCAGAGGAAAGATACCAAGGATAAAGGCGATCGCAGTCATCAGAATTGGTCGCAAGCGCTCTTGCGCCGCTTCCACCGCCGCCTTAGTAATTGACATGCCTCTCTCCCGCATTTGGTTGGCAAATTCGACAATTAAAATCGCATTTTTACTCGCCAAGCCAATCAGCATCACTAGACCAATCTGGCAATAGACATCGTTGGCAAAACCACGCAGCGTCTGCGCCAACATTGCACCTAAGACGGCGAGGGGGACGCTCAACAGAATAATCATCGGGTCAACATAGTTCTCGTACTGCGCCGACAGAACCAGGAACACGAAGACAAGTCCCAAGCCGAAAATAAACGGTGCTTTACCACCAGAGTCGATCTCTTCTAAAGAGATCCCCGACCATTCGTAGCCCATACTAGACGGCAAAACCGACGCTGATAGCTTTTGCATCGCTGCGATTGCCTGTCCTGAGCTTGCGCCCTCTGCCGCCGAGCCAGTGACTTCAACCGACCGGAACAAGTTGTAGTGATTAATCGTTTGCGCTCCAGTGGTTGGAACTATTTTCACCAGATTGCTCAGGGGAATCATCTGACCAGTTTGAGAACGAACGTTCAGGATACCAATATCTGACGGGTTGGAGCGAAACTTCGCGTCTGCCTGGACGTACACCCGATAACTACGCTGAAACAGGTTAAAGTCGTTCACATATCGCGAACCTAATAAAGTTTGCAGCGTATTGAAAATATCTTGTACAGATACTTGTAGAGCCTTGGCTTTATTTCGGTCTACTTCGATCAGAAGCTGCGGCGTGTTAACGGCATAATTGCTAAATACGGCTTTCAAGTTTGGTGTCTGATTTGCTTGCTTTACCAAGTTATCCCTGACTTCAACCAGTTTATCCAGGCCATTGTTACCTTGGTCTTGCAGCTCATACTGGAATCCGCCATAACTACCTAAACCCTGAATCGCTGGCGGACTAATTGGCACTACTCTCGCTTCTGGGATGCCCGAGAACGGCCCTCGCACTTTATTGATCAGATCAGTCGCTGAATCACCCGCCTTCTCCCGCTTCGACCAGGGAATGAGGGTGGTATAAATAACACCATTATTGGCATTACTACCACTAAAACTATAGCCGCCTACTGCGAAAGTCGCGAGGGTTTGGGGAAGTTTCAGGAGTTCTTTTTCCACCTGACTCATGACTTTACTTGTGTAGTTAATCGAAGCCCCCTCTGGCCCTTGGATCAGTGTAATGAAATAGCCCTGGTCTTCGTCAGGGAGAAATGCCGTTGGTACCTTCAGGTAAAGCCAGCCCGTTAGCCCCAAAGAACAGATAAACAGCAGGAGCACGATGCCTTTGAGGCGTGTCAGGCGGCTTAGTGACCATTGGTAAAGACTTCGCGTTTTGTCAATGCACCAATTAATCGGAGTAAAAAACCAGTTTTTATGTTCCCTAGCCGGACGGAGCATGAGCGCTGAGAGGGCAGGAGTGAGGGTAAGGGCGTTAAAGCAAGAAATTGCGATACTGAAGGCAATTGTTAAGGCAAATTGTTTATATAGCTGTCCTGTAGTCCCTGGGAAGAACGCCACTGGGATAAACACTGCCATTAACACTAGTGAGGTCGCAATCACTGCCCCAGTCACCTCACCCATAGCCTCAGAGGCTGCCTGCCGAGGATTCAGCCCCTCATCCTTGATCAAGCGCTCGATATTCTCGATCACGACAATGGCATCATCCACCACCAGTCCAGTAGCCAAAGTCAGACCAAACAAACTCAAGCTATTGATCGAAAACCCAAAAACCTTCATGAAGGCAAAGGTTCCAATCAGGGAAATGGGAATTGTGATTGCTGGAATCAGGGTTGTTCGCCAATCCTGCAAGAACACAAAAATCACGATGATCACCAGCGCGATCGCTTCTAGCAGAGTCTGGACAACTTCCTTGCGGGACTCTTCCACAAACAGCATCGGGTCATAGCCAAACTTATATGTCATTCCAGGTGGAAACTTCTTTGAGAGCTTTCCCAGTTCGGCTTTAACCGCCGTCACAACATCCAATGCATTGCTACCAGGAATTTGCTGCACCCCCAATCCCACAGCATCTTTGCCGCTAAATCGGAGGAATGAGCTGTAATCTTCTGCCCCAAGTTCAGCCCGACCCACATCTCTCAGCTTGACAGTAGTACCATCATTATTGGCTTTGAGGACAATGTCCTCAAATTCGGTGGACTCTTTGAGGCGACCGACAGCGCGCAGGTCAATTTGATACATTTGCCCATCGGCGGTTGGCGGCTGACCTATTTGCCCAGCACCCACCTGCAAGTTCTGTTCATTGAGCGCATTTACCACATCCTGAGCTGTGAGATTGCGACTGGTGAGCCGATTCGGGTCTAACCACAGGCGCATGGAATATCTGCGGGCACCAAAAATTGTGATGTCACTAACGCCAGGTATTCTTTTCAGAGCATCTACCATGTACAGGTCAGCGTAGTTGCTTAAAAAGATATTGTCGTACTCGTTGTTTGGACTGAAAAGACCTACGCCTAAAATGGGGGGGCCGGTGACTTTAGTTACACTGACTCCATTTTGCTGCACGGCTTGTGGCAGTTGCGGTTCGACGACAGATATTCTGTTCTGGACATCTACAGATGCAATATCTTTGTCTCGCGACGAGTCAAATGTAGCTGTGATTGTACTGGTGCCATTGTTACTGCTGTACGATTGCAAGTACCTCAAGCCCTCGACCCCATTTATCTGCCTTTCTAGGATGGTCGTGACAGTGTTTTCCACTGTTTCAGCATCCGCCCCGTTGTAGGTAGCAGAAACTTGAATTTGGGTGGGGCTGATATTCGGGTACTGTGCGACTGGTAAGGTGGGCATGCTAATTGCCCCCGCCAGCAGGATCACAAACGAGCAGACACTAGCAAATACAGGTCGTTTGATAAAGAAATCAACAAACATAGGCTAACCTGGATGTTGTGTTAAGAGTAACAACTACTGCCTGCCCTAGGATTCAGGGATGATGGTAGCACCATCAGACAGATTGAGAATGCCCGAGATGACAATTTTGTCTCCGGGCTGTAATCCTTGGAGAACTTGGTAATTATTCCCCTCTATGCTGCCCAACTTCACTGGCTTTTCCCGAGCTACTAGTTGGGTTTTTCCTTGTTGGTCTTGTCCTTTGGTTTGTGCTTGTTGGGTTTGAGCTACATAGACAAAATTCTGCCCCGCGATGCGCGCTATTGATGTGGCGGGGATTAATAGTCCTGGGCGCTGATCCCAAATTACTTTCGCCCGCACATATTGGTTAGCCCGCAGTTGGTTTTTGGAGTTATCAAATAGAGATTTAACTAGTACTGATTGTGTATTACTATCGGTTCTGGGAGCAATGAAGAATACCCGACTGGGGCCGATGTCCTGCCCCTGCCCGTCCATTAACTCCACTAGCATTCCCTGGCGCAATTTCGGTGCATCTTCAATTGGGATAGATATGTTCACCTCTAGGGGTTGGTTCTGGGTGACGCTAGTCAAATTGGTGGAAGTATTGACGAAATCACCCAGCTTAACCGGAATATCGCCTACTATACCCGTAAAGGGAGCCAGAATTTTGTAGTACCCGAGCTGAACTCTTTGTTGCTGGGTATTGGCCTGGGCTTGCTGTATTGAGCTTTGCGCCTTAGCTACAGCAGATCGCTGAGCTTGAATCTGTTGCTCGATTGAACTTAGGCTGGAGCGGGCTGAATCGATACTATTGGAATACTGGTCTCTTTGCTGTTGAGCTACAGCCCCTGCAGCATAAAGTCTATCGTACCTTTCGTATTGCTTCTGGTTGTATTTCACATCAGAAAGTTTGGATAGCCGCTGCGCTTCGAGGGAACTGAGGGTAGCCTTGGCATTTTGCAGGTCGGATTGAGCGGCTTGGGCAGCAGCGATATTACTATTAACTGTTGCTTGTTGCTGGGCAGGGTTCACTTCGATCAGCTCCTTCCCCGCTGGAACTTGTTCCCCATATTTGACGAAGATCTTGGTGACATGACCCTCGATTTGAGGCTGGAGAGTTACTGAGTGACGGGACTCTAGGTTAGCGATATATTCTGAACTAGAGTTGATCGTGGCTGTTTGCGCTGTGGCGAGCTTAACTTTTGTGGCTTCCGGTTTACCAGCATTGGCAGAAGTCTCAGCCCGGCTGCAAGCTCCTAGCAGTGATAGAGCCAGGATTACCAAAAACAGTCGGCTCGGCTTATTAGTGGTCATCTGTATCAGTTTTAATGTAATTGCGGACAATCCGATGCTTTGAGCGGTTCAGATCGACGGCTACTATTGTAATTGTTGTTACTAAACTTTAACAAAAACCATCTTGTCAATCATCCATCTGGATGATCTCAGTTTAAAAAGGTTTTCACCAGACAAGATTTACATTTCATTAGACTTATCCGTAAATTTGTGTATAATTTAATAGGGCTGGAGTATAAATCCCTATTAGGGATTGAAACAATTAGCAGCGTGGTTCACACTTACCCGCTCCTGGGGTTACGCAGTTAAATGTATCAGCTTAATTTTGAAGCCACAAATTCCGCTAAGATCAGGGGCAAACTTGAGCACATAACTCAGGCTCAAAAAGACACGACTACAGAACACCAAGCTTGCCCCTTCTCTGCAAGGAAACGCCGGGCACCATGCTGACATCACAAACTAATCAGTAAATTTATCTTACCAATAAATGCTCCGAGCGTCACCTAGAAAAATGGCTAGGTAACGCCACGCTTAGCTTAAGCTTTCCGCTTGCACTCGAAATGGTACTAGTAGCTGCCTCACCTAAAAGTCCACTTCATAGGTGAGACCAGTATCTAAGCAGCTACCAACATAGAATCACTGGCTTGGGTGCTATCATCCGGCATTTCTGCCGGGACCCCATCCTGCACCATTGAAGGCATTTTCCCACTGCGCTGGAGCAGACCGCCAACCATTGCCAACATGGCGTTTACCTTGCGGGTGCGCCACTCATCCACCAGTTTCTGCACATCAGCAGCAGGCATACGACGCATCATCGCCTCGTACAGATAAGCAGCATGACCAGTTTCATCGTTGGCGATGCTCAGCATTCCCTTTTTGAGGTTGCGACTGGTTGGCTCATCTTCTGGTAACACATTCGCCATCCGAGCAAAGTCTTTGCTGGCATCTAGCTCCAAGATGTAAGTGCTACCCATAAACACTCTCCAGTCGATCACAGCCGGTTTGAGCTGCTCTTGTGAGTAGCCCTCGAAGTAGGCTTCAAAGAAGGGGCTGCGTCGCCGCTCATCCGGCTTGCCATCGGTTTTGGTCTTAGGCAAGCTCTTGAAGTCAATAACTTGTTTATTGAGCTGTTTCAGGGCGTGGGCAAAGATTTGACCGTGCCTGGTTTCGTCTGATGCGTGTAATACGAGTTTCTCGGCAAGCCAAGTATCGCCTTGGGCTGCTGCGCGTTGACTCAGGGCTTCTAGAAAAGGCACCGAGCCGGATTCTGCCAGCTGGAACCCCGCGAGGACATTGGGGCGCGTTAGGGGGTCGCGTATCTGACTGCTATAGATGTAAGCAACGCCACCAGACCCCACCAAGTGCAGGAGGTGAGTGAAGAAGTTCATGAAAGACTCGCGCTTAGCGTTAGGAGTTTATATAACTTATACTAGTCCCTGATTTCCTATGTTGATGGCTGGTTCTGATCCAATCTCTACCCCAAGGCACTACTAGGGCTGATTTTTATCGCCTGTGCGAGCGGAATAGCTTCGGGGTTTGTTAACATCGCACGGGCGGTAATTTGGTTGCATTGCTGTGAAAGTAACTCAACGATTAATCCTGTGGCTGGGCATAGCTGTGCTCACGTTCGGGCTGGTGGGGTGTAATACTGTAGTCGGAACAAATCAATACTCGGTGAAGCGAGTCAGTGATGGCGACACGATCACGGTCACTGATGCCAGGGGAAACGGCAATATCAAGGTACGCTTTGCTTGTGTGGATGCTCCTGAAATTCCGCACTCGACTAAGGAAAGGAATAGTAAAAACGCAGTTGATCGCGATCAATTTAAGTGGGGCGTTAAAGCCCAGGATCGGGTGAAGCAGCTAGTTGCCCAAGGGGGCGATCGCGTGATTTTGAATATAATCGACAGCGATCGCTATGGACGGAAAGTGAGTGAGGTGCGCTTGAGCGATGGCACGTTTATCCAAGAGGTGTTGACTCGCGAGGGACTAGCGCTGGTATACCGCAATTATCTGAAGAATTGTCCTAGTGCAGCAGTCGTAGAGCAGGCAGAAGCAGAAGCTCTGAAGCAAAGGCGGGGCGTTTGGAGTGACTCTAAGTTTGTGAAGCCTTGGGAATATCGTAGTCACAATAAGTAAAACCGGCATTCATCTCCACATCAAACACCTCAGCAAAGGCTGCTGCCACTTGGAAGCGTACCCGGTCGAGGTTGATTTCTGGGATAAATTGTGCTAAGCTGCAAACTTGCTTGTCATAAATCCCGCAGGGCACGATCCGCTCAAAGCCTGTAAGGTCGGGACAAACATTTAACGCAAAGCCGTGCATCGTAATCCAGCGGCTGACTTTAATCCCGATCGCAGCTATCTTTCGCCCTTCCAGCCAAACACCCGTCAAACCCGGAACCCGATCACCCTTCAGTCCATAAACCGCCAACACCCTGATTAATACTTCTTCAAGCTGCCGCAGATACCAGTGCAAGTCTTTGCGGTAATGTTGCAGATTCAAAATCGGGTAGCCCACCAGCTGCCCAGGGCAATGGTACGTCACCTCGCCGCCTCGTTCTACCCTGTATACATCCCACCTAGTTTGGTCAAGGTCAAATTTAATAAATTCCCAACTTGCTCCTTGTCCCAGAGTGTACACCGGCGGATGTTCTAGCAAGATTAACACATCATCCAGACTGGAGTTTTTTATGCGCTCGGACAACAGCGATCTCTGCCAATGCCAGGCATTTTTGTAGGGCACCATTCCCTGGTTGTATAGCCAGCACTGGCGTTGCCTCAGGGCTGACCAGTCATCATCTCCCTTTTTACTCACACTTATACCACAACTCAAGCGGTAATTTCGCTTTCCTTCTATTTTAATCCCAATAGCCAGAATTACTAAATGTAAAGAAATGTAAATTTTCTTAAAAATAGTGCAAATGTTGGTGTTCTCTAGAATACCAAGTGCTAGGGTGAATGTACCTCAAAGAAAGCGGTGAGGACATCTCTTCTAACCTAACTATGCCAACTTTCGTTGGGGGAATAAACACCTAGCTTGCTGCTTCATAGAAGCTGCTCCAGGTAACTCATATCGAGTCACGGGAGGCAGAAAGTAGCCAATCATAGCAGATAGGTATGGAAGTAAAAGATTGTGTTGATAGTTCAGGGGGAGAACCCAAATGAAGGTTGTGATCCACGGCAAAAATATTGAAATCACTGATGCAATTCGAGAGTATGTGCATCAATTGAAAAGACGGTGAACCACTTTCAGAACTTGACAAATGAAGTGGATGTGCATCTATCAGTAGCCCGCAATCCCCGGATAAATCCCAAGCAGGCAGCTGAAGTCACCATCTACGCTAATGGAACTGTCATTCGTGCCGAGGAGAGAAGCGAGAGCCTATACGCGAGCATAGACCTGGTTGCAGATAAAATTGCTCGGCAACTGCGTAAATATAAAGAAAGGCGTCAAGACAAGAAAACCCAAGCGCAGCCCACGAGTAATGGAGATTTGGCGATTCCGATGGTGTTCGATCTGATTGGCGATCGCACCCCCGAACTGCCAAACGTTGTAGTACGTACGAAGTACTTCGCCATGGAGCCGATGACGATTGAAGATGCCTTGGAACAGCTGCAGCTAGTGGGACACGATTTCTATATGTTCCGTAATGCCCAAACCGGCGAGATTAATGTGGTTTACGAACGTAACCACGGTGGCTATGGTGTAATTCAGCCGCGTAACGGCAATGAACGCACTCATCAAAACAATGGGAAGATGGCGCAAAACAATCAGGATGCGCCGGAAAGTTACTACCCGAGTCAGGTATAAGCTCCAGGAGCCTTCTTCACGGACTAGGATGTAGCCAACCGATAAGAGTCTGCCACAGTAGCCAAGCATTGAGCCCAGCGATGAGGAAAGCAACTATCCAGGCAAGGAGTTTCAACCAAAGCGGATTGACAAATTCACCCATCCAGCGGCGATCGCTTGTCAACATGACTAACGGAAACACCGCAAATGGTAATTGCAAACTTAAGACTACCTGACTTAAAACCAAGAGTTTTCCTGTACTTTTCTCACCAAAAAAAGCAATGCAGATCAAGGCAGGAATGATCGCTATCAATCGCGTGACTAAACGGCGTAACCAGGGGGGAAGTCTAAAATTTAAAAAACCCTCCATAACAATTTGCCCTGCTAGTGTTGCAGTTATGGTTGAGTTTTGCCCGGAAGCGAGTAGGGCAAGAGCAAAAAGAGCGCTGGCAACACTAACGCCTAATAATGGTGATAGCAATTTGTAAGCATCTTGAATTTCTGCCACTTCCTGATGTCCAGAGAAATGAAAAGAAGCCGCAGATAAAATCAAAATGGCTGAGTTGACAAATAAGGCGAAAGTCAAAGCGACAGTTGAATCAATGGTGCCGAACTTGATCGCTTCCCACTTTTTTTCTGACGTTGGTTGCCATGCCCGTGTTTGGACAATAGATGAGTGTAAGTATAAATTGTGTGGCATCACGGTTGCTCCCACAATGCCAATGGCAATATATAGCATTTCTGGGTTCTGCAAAATATCTGATGAAGGCAAATAACCCAGCGCCACACCTGCGGCATCAGGGCGGGAAAAGATCATTTCTACCGCAAAGCAGATGCCGATCGTTGTCACTAGTGTAATAACCAAGGCTTCTAAGTAGCGGAAGCCTTTATGCTGAAGCAGCAGCAACACCAAGACATCCAGCGCCGTAATGCACACGCCCCACATCAAGGGAATACAAAACAAAAGTTGCAGGGCGATCGCACTGCCGAGAACTTCTGCTAAATCACAAGCGGCAATGGCAATTTCACACAGAACCCAGAGGAACAAGCTCCAACGACGGCTGAAGTACTCTCTCGAAGCCTGGGCTAAATCTCGCCCTGTAGCTACTCCCAACCGGACACAAAGCGCTTGCATCAAAACCGCTATCAAGTTGGAGAGCATGATCACGCTGAGTAGCGCATAGCCGAATTTTGCTCCTCCAGCGAGATCGGTTGCCCAGTTGCCAGGATCCATGTATCCTACAGCAACCAAATATCCTGGCCCTGCGTAAGCTAGAATTTTGCGCCAGAGTTTGTTGGTGTTGGGGACGATAATACTGCGATAGACTTCAGGCAGACTGGGTTGAGCTATAGAATTGTCATGAAGGGGCATTTGTGTTAAACCTCTGCCTGTTCATAAGTGTTTTAGCCATGCCGAATGCCTAGTGGGGGAGGGTTGGGGGGACAATGTGTGGGTTTTTATTTGGTTTCTTTGAGCTTAGTATAAAAATGAAAAGAATATGAAAAAATCTATACAAAGAAAGAATAACAAGATAAATGAATAAATGCAGGAACCTTAAACATTGAGTCATCCGCCACTGTAAAAGCAGCCATTTCGACGACTGGCGCCTTTGTTCTTTTTGGTCATTCCCATCTAGCAGCGAACCTGAAACTGTACAGCTTTTGTCAAGTGGGTACAACCAAGAGCGCGAAAGCACCATAATTAATAAAGCTTAAAAATATCTTAAGATTCTGAGAATAATTAATAACAGCTGATTGGGAGGAGAAGCGATGGCGGCAAATTATTCGGAAATTGATATTGCCCCGTTGATTGACCACGCGTTGCTGAATCCGACTGCCACGCCAGAGCAGGTGGTGCAGTGGTGCGAAGAAGCAGACCGATTTCATTTTGCGACTGTTTGTGTTTATCCTGCATACGTGCGTACTGCAGCTGAGCTTCTCCAAGGCAAGCAACCCAAGGTTTGTACGGTGATAGGCTTTCCTTCAGGGGCAACCACCTCAGCGGTGAAGCTGTATGAGGCTCAGGAAGCGGTGGAAAATGGGGCGAGTGAACTAGATGTCGTCATCAACCTGGGCTGGTTAAAATCTGGGAAAACGGAGGAACTGCACCGGGAAATTGCCGAAATTTGCTCACAAACAGGGCAAACGGTGAAAGCGATTCTGGAAACCACCCTGCTGACAGATGCAGAGAAACGACTGGCAGGTGAAATATGTATGGATGCGGGGGTGGTGTTTTTGAAAACAAGTACAGGCTGGAAGGGGGGTGCAACGGTGGAGGATGTGCAATTGCTCGCGGAAATGGCACAGGAAAGAGTGGGCATTAAAGCGTCAGGGGGCATTCGGACAATAGAGCAAGCCTTGGAGCTAATCAATGCAGGTGCTACTCGGTTAGGCACATCTCGTGGCCCTGATTTAATTCGCCAGCGCGATACCCTGGAAAAGAAGGACTGATAAAAGTGATGAATTCCTGACGGGGTGGGTCTACAATTAACTGTTCGCTCTCCCGGAGCCCAGTGATTAAACAAAAACCTGCCGGTGGTAAGTTCTGAGTTGTTTTAATTCAAAACTCAAAACTCAAAACTCTGTAAAGCTGAAATTTTTAATGAGTCGAACTTATAAGGCAACTGGAATTAATCTCAAGAGTATGCCGCTGGGCGAGTCGGATCGGCTGCTGACGATTTTGACGCGGGAGTTTGGTCTAATTCGGGCGGTGGCACCGGGTGCGCGCAAGCACCTCTCAAGGCTGGGCGGCAGGAGTGGGTTGTTTGTGGTCAATGATCTATTGATTGCGTCGGGGCGATCGCTCGATAAAATTACTCAAGCCGAAACCCTTGAATCTTATCCCGGTCTAAGTCTTGACTTGGGCAAACTGGCAGCAAGCCAGTACTTGGGGGAAATGGTACTCGCTCAGGCTTTGAGCGAACAACCCCAAGAAGAACTGTTTTGCTTACTGAATGAACATCTCAGGCGGTTGGAGCGGTTGCCCAACACCAGATCCTCGTTAGTATTAGCCCATTTAACCCATGCTGTCTTTCATCTACTAGCTTGGGCAGGGATAACGCCCCAAGTGCAAGTTTGTTGCTTGACTCAGCTTCCCCTGACACCAGACTTTACCGCTCCCGACTGGCGAGTAGGGTTTAGTGTGCCAGCGGGTGGAACGGTTAGCTTGCCAGCTTTAGAACGCTTACAAAAAGAGGGCAGGTTCTTGGCAGGGGGCTCCAGGGGCTCCAGGGCAGTGACTCCCGCTACAGCAAGCATTGTGGCTGAGGCGAGCACAGGCTACCAGACGGTTGTACACCGGCAAGAAACACCGGTGCTAAATACCTGCCTTAATGCGACAGAACTCACCTTACTCCAGCAGTTGGCTAGACCAGGGCAAGCGTTGCTTCACACAGCCTTACCAAACGAGGCATTTAGTGCTGATCCCAGTTGGCTAGTTGTTGAGCAAATTTTACGTCAGTATACCCAATATCATCTCGGGCGGTCAATTCGCTCTGCTGCCTTGCTCGATAGTTATTTTACGCCTATATCCGACTTTTTTCACAAACCATGATGCAACCTGATTTGGATACAGAAATTTTCACTCTGTCCCGGAACCACCCTAACAAGTATAAGAGCGCGATCGCAGGCCAAGCATACGATTCTCGCCCAGCTATTTTGACTTCCACACCCAGTCAGATGTCCAAAACAGAAGACTTCCTGTCTGACCAAATTCGGATATCGGAGGTGCCTTCATTCGATGCCGAGATCCGAGGCGAGAAAAGTGAACTATCCACCAACGCTGCACCTTCAACGTCCTGTAACGAAGACATCAGTGTTGTGCCATCGGGAGATTCCGGTTCTGGGAGTCATTCCAGTGGCGGTACCGATGAAGAATCACAGGACGTTAAAGAACCTGGGTTTATGCCCGTCCTGAAAAACCGCAATTTCCTGGCTCTGTGGAGTGGTCAAGTCTTTTCTCAGCTGGCGGACAAGGTATATCTGGTGCTGATGATTGCAATAATCTCCCATCGCTTTCAGACGGGCAACCAGAGCATCAGTGGCTGGGTATCTGCAATCATGATGGCTTTTACGATCCCAGCTGTGCTGTTTGGTTCTGTCGCGGGTGTGTTTGTGGATCGGTGGTCCAAAAAGGCAGTGCTGGTGGGAACAAATCTCCTGCGCGGCAGCATGGTTTTAGCAATCCCACTGTTGCTGTGGCTGACTCAGGACTGGGCAAGCGTAGCTGGGTTGCCGGTGGGTTTTGGCATTCTCCTGGGTCTTTCTTTCCTGATTTCCACTCTGACGCAGTTCTTTGCACCAGCTGAGCAGGCAGCGATTCCCCTGGTTGTGGAGCAGCGGCATCTGCTGTCAGCTAACTCTCTCTACACGACCACGATGATGGCGTTGGTGGTAGTGGGATTTGCGGTAGGTGAACCGTTGCTGGCGCTGGCAGATACGTTCTCGGCTCAACTGGGTGTCGGGATTGGCAAAGAACTGGTGGTAGGGGGCAGTTATGCGATCGCTGGATTGCTTTTGTTGCTCCTGAAAACTGGTGAGAAACAAAGAGACACTGAACAAGAATCCCCCGAAGTTTTGCAAGACCTGCGCGATGGTGTACGATTTTTGGGACAAAATCATCGCATCCGCACTGCCCTGATCCAACTCGTCATTTTGTTTTCCGTCTTTGCTGCCTTAACGGTCCTAGCCGTTCGCATGGCAGAGGTAATTCCAGGGATGAAATCCTCCCAGTTCGGCTTTTTGCTGGCAGCTGGGGGCGTTGGTATCGCCGCAGGTGCTACGCTTTTGGGCCAGTTTGGCCAGCGCTTCTCCCATACCCAGCTGAGTTTATATGGCTCTATGGGGATTGCCACCTGCCTGATTGGTCTTTCCGTGTTCACCAAACAACTGTGGGTCGTGCTGCTGTTAATCACACTCTTAGGCAGCTTTGCAGCTCTGGTGGCTATCCCGATGCAGACCACCATCCAAAAAGAAACCTCCCCGGAAATGCGCGGCAAAGTCTTTGGTCTGCAAAACAATGTGATTAACATTGCCCTGACTTTGCCCCTAGCTTTAGCGGGCTTGGCGGAGACCCTGATCGGTTTACAGGCCGTTTTTCTGAGTTTAGCTGCGACAGTGATCTCAGGTGGTGTGTTTACCTGGTATATTTGCCGTACAGAAACAGAAAAATTATGAGTTTTGAAGAATGAGTTTTGAATTAACAACTCCTAAATCAGAACTCATAACTGAAAACTCAAAAATCTTAAAGAATGCATATTGCCTGGATTGGAAAAAAATCACCCTTTTGTGGCAATGTAACTTACAGTCGAGAAGTCACCAATGCCTTACTAGATCGGGGACACCAAGTTAGCTTCCTCCACTTCGCCCAAGGAGAATCGGACCCGGACAACTGGCCCGACTGCTTAGAAGTTTCCCTCCCCTTCCTTTACAAGTCCCAGGTCTACACGATTCCCACACTGAAAGCGACTAAGGTTTTGAGCCAGTCGCTGCGGCGGCTGAAGCCAGATCTGGTTCATGCGTCCTTGACGCTGTCTCCCCTAGACTTCCTCCTACCAGAAATCTGTGCTGAACTTAATTTGCCACTGATTGCGACGTTCCATACGCCCTTTGCTGGCAAACACGCAAAACTGCTGAAGTCGGGAACCCAACTCCTGGCGTACCAGCTCTATTCGCCTTTCCTAGTTAACTATGATCGCGTGATTGTCTTTTCTCAAGTTCAGCGAGACTTGTTGGCACGTCTGGGCGTACCGGCTCGTAACGTCGCCGTGATTCCCAATGGGGTCGATGTGGAAAAGTATTCTCCTGGCCCTTCCAACCTGAAGGCACAATTGCAGGCCCAGCGCCTGTTTATCTACCAAGGGCGGCTTGCCCCCGAGAAAAATGTAGAAGCACTCCTGCGATCCTGGAAGCAGGCACAAATGGGGCCAGATAGTAAGTTGCTCATTCTTGGCGACGGTCCCTTGATGCCGTCTTTGGAGCCATTTTATGGGCCTGAATACGGCATCAAGTGGTTGGGAGCTGTTGCTGATGAGAACCAGCGCATCCAAATTCTGCGAGGAGCCGACGTGTTTATTCTACCTTCTTTGGTGGAGGGCCTGTCGCTGTCTTTGTTGGAAGCGATGGCCTGTGGTCTTGCATGTCTGGCAACGGATGTGGGTGCGGATGGGGAAGTGTTGGAAAAAGGAGCGGGTGTGCTTCTCAGCCCCCGACGGGTGGTGTCGCAATTGCGGACCCTCCTGCCACTATTGCAAGACCATCCTGAGTTGATAACCTTGCTGGGGCAGAAATCACGACAGCGGGTGCTAGAGCGCTATACGCTCAGGGATAACATTAACCAGTTGGAACGACTCTATACCCAGGTTTTGCAGCAGCGGCGGGTCGGTGTAGAGTGCTAAAGAGGAGTCTCCGAGGCAGGATGAAGACGCGCGGTTGGTGTTGCTGCAATAGTTTCATTTCTCCTGACTCGGACACTCCTGAGTCCTAACTTTATCGGCCTAACCAATTGGCGCTTAGAACCACCGTTAAGCCCAGAAAAATGACCGTAAGCGTCCAAGTGACCCGGTTCAACGTACTCTCTGCACTCTTGGTGCTGCTGAACAACTGGGCTTGTCCTCCAACGCCTCCAATTCCATCTCCCTTGGGGCTATGCAGCAACACCAAAATTATTAAGCCTACGGCAGAAAATGTCCAGATCCCTTCTACAATGTTATAAATCGTCATGGTAGCAATTTTATCAGGGCAGCAACTAGTTACCACTTAAATGCTATACGGAAACTCGCATCTCGGTGCGAGTTGTTTGGATTTGATATTCAGAGGGTTTCAGCAAGGACTTACCGGTCATCTCAATCGGTTGAGGTAACTGCAAAATCTCCATGATGGTGGGGGCAAGGTCGGCGAGACAACCATCTGTTCGCAGGGCAACTTCCGTGCCATGTCCGGGAATTTTGGCTTTTTCTCCTTCAAATAGGATCAGGGGGACTGGGTTGGTAGTATGAGCCGTCCAGGGATTCCCCTGTTCATCTCGCATGTATTCAGCGTTGCCGTGGTCGGCAGTGATAATCGCCGTACCCCCGACTTGGCTAATGCGCTCCAGCAGACGTCCCAAACACCGATCAACGGTTTCAACTGCCTGAATTGTGGCCGGGATCTGACCTGTGTGTCCCACCATATCTGGGTTGGCGTAGTTAATTACGACCAGCGAGTAGATGCGTTTAGCAATGGCTGCGGTCACTACGTCAGTTACCGCCTCAGCTGACATCGCCGGTGCCTGATCGTAGGTCCCCACCATTGGACTCTGCACAAGTTCTCGGTCTTCCCCCTCAAACGGCTGCTCAAGACCGCCATTGAAAAAGTAAGTAACGTGGGGGTATTTCTCAGTCTCAGCGGTGCGAAACTGCTTCAGACCATGCTGGGCAATGACTTTCCCCAGGATGTTATTCAGGTTTTGAGGCTCAAAAGCGATCACAACTGGCAAGTCAGCCTCGTACTGAGTAAATGTGACAAAAGAGAGGGGGCGGATTTGTGTACCACGGTCAAAGCCAGTAAATTCCAGATCAACTAAAGCGTGGGTAAGTTGTCTGGAGCGGTCGGGACGGAAGTTAAAAAATATCACCCCATCCCCTGATTCTATTGCTCCGGGGGCAATCCGCGTCGGGATGACGAACTCGTCTGTGACTCCCTCTGCGTAGCAGGCTTGCAAGACTTCAAGCGCAGAGCGACCCACTAACGGCCCGTCCTGGGTGATCACATCATAAGCGCGTTTGACTCTATCCCACCGCCGATCCCGATCCATGGCGTAGTAGCGACCGCTGAGGGTGACAATCCGTCCAACCCCGGTGCGGTCAATGTAGTCTTGAATAATTTGAATTGCCTCTACACCCTCTGTTGGGGAGGTATCACGACCATCTGTGATCGCATGAATGCAAACCTGTGAAATTCCTTGCGCCTTGGCTAAGTCAAGTAATCCTAACAAATGGCTCAGATGAGAATGAACCCCACCTTCGGAGCAAAGACCTACTAAGTGCAGCTTGCCATCCCGACTCCGGACATCCTGACAAATTTGCACCAGTGCTTTGTTGCTTAGAATGGAACCGTCTTCGACGGCATCTGAGATCCGGACTAATTCTTGCGGTACCACTCGCCCAGCGCCAATATTTAGGTGACCTACTTCGGAGTTGCCCATTTGTCCTTCTGGCAACCCAACTGCTTTTCCAGAAGTTCGGATTAACGTTCTGGGATAAGCAGCCCACAAACTGTCCATCACAGGTGTGTTGGCAGCAGCAACTGCGTTTCCCTCTGTTTCCTCACGGTAACCCCACCCGTCTAGAATCACTAGCACTACGGGAGCGACAGGTGGTTGCATCATAAGTTAAATTGCCCTTTAGTTTTTGTAATTTTACCGCCAATTATACCATTACAACTTGGAGCTGCAAGAGGATTTTTACTTATTTCCTTTCGTGTATGAGATTATTACCCTTTTTACCCTCGGGAGCGCTTTTGGCCTCTCCCGTAATCAGCTTGTTTTTATCTAGCTGGACAAATTTAGGACTTACCATCTGAATCTGACGCGAACAGGTATTCTGCGCCTTGGTGGCACCAAGGCGTAAGTTTATCCCTCCACCTCTTTTCGTCGCATCATTTGCTGTCGTCCGCATCATTTGCGTTTGGCTGTAGCCTTTGCAGCTTTCTTTGCAGCTTTCTCGGCAGCGATCGCGGCTAGTTTAGCCTGCTCTCTTTCCTCAGCAATTTTGTCCAAATAGTAATGATAATCCCCGCGATAGACGCGGAATTCGCCGTCGCGGATTTCGACAATTTTGTTAGCAACCTGAGAGATAAAATAGCGGTCGTGGGAGACCACAATCACGGTGCCATCGTAGTGCTGGATTGATTCTTCCAGCATTTCTTTAGCAGGGATATCCAGGTGGTTGGTTGGCTCGTCCAAAATCAGTAAGTTGGCTGGACGTAAGAGCATTTTTGCCAAGGCGAGGCGGGCTTTTTCACCCCCGCTCAGGGCTGCCACTTTTTTAAACACTGTGTCGCCACTGAATAGGAACCGTCCCAACAGGGTGCGGACTTCCTCATTTGACCAGTCGGGTACTTCGTCATGAATCGTTTCCATGACAGTTTTGTTAAGCTCTAGGGCTTCCGCCTGATTTTGCTCGAAGTAGCCGGGGATGACGTTGTGGTCGCCTAATTTGACTGTGCCTTCAGTGGGTGGCTCTAAACCTATAATCAAGCGCAGCAGGGTGGATTTGCCAGCGCCGTTAGGACCAAGGAAGGCGATGCGATCGCCCCGTTCAATCAGCAAATTTGCTCCCAAAAACAGAATCTTTTCACCGTAGGTATGTACTAAATTTTCCATCTGTACCACCTCTCGACCACTGCGGGGTGAGGGTGGAAAGCGGAAGTGGAGGGTTCTTAACCCACCTGTCGGCGCTTCAATCCGCTCGATTTTTTCTAGTTGTTTTTCGCGGCTCTTGGCTTGAGTGCTACGGGTGGCACTGGCGCGAAAGCGATCAACAAAGGCTTGCTGTTTTTCCAGTTCTTTCTGCTGGCGTTCATAGGCACTGAGTTGTGCCGACTGCGCCTCCGCTTTTTGTTGCAGATAAGCGGAGTAGTTGCCCAGGTAAGTGGCGGAAACGCCGCGCTCAGTTTCGACAATCTGGGTGCAGAGGCGATCAAGGAACTCCCGGTCGTGGGAGACTATCACCATTGGGGTGGTCAGCTTCTTGAGATAGATTTCTAACCACTCAATGGTTTCTAAATCCAGGTGGTTGGTTGGCTCGTCCAGCAGCAATAGGTCAGGTTTTTGCAGCAGGATCTTGCCCAAGCTCATCCGCATCTGCCAGCCGCCGCTGAAGGCACTGACGAGGCGATCGCCATCGGTTGGCTCAAACCCCATCTCTGGTAAGATTTTTTCGATCTTTGTCTCTAATCCGTAGCCATTCAGGGCTTCAAAATGTCGCTGCAGTTTGTCTAGCTTGTTGATTAGGCGGTCTAGCTCTTCTGGATTAGCAGTTTCCATGTCTCGCTGCACCTGCGCCAGGGACTGCTGCGCCTGATTCGCTTCTTGGAAGACTGTCCAGAATTCTTCCCTTACGGTGCGCTGGGGGTCTACCTCAAATTCTTGGGTTAGGTAGGCGATGTGTAAACTGGCAGGGCGGATCACTTCCCCAGCGGTTGGTTCCATTTCGCCAGCAATGATTTTGAGTTGGGTGGATTTGCCTGCACCGTTGACCCCTACTAAGCCAATGCGATCGCCTGGCTTAACTTCCCAGTTCACATCCTTGAGGACTTCACCTGTGGGGTATATTTTACTTATATGTTCGAGTCGCAGCATTACTGTGTCTCCAAGGAAATTTGCAGCAAATGCCCTTGCGGGAATCGCGCTCAGCCGATTGGATTGTAACAAAATTTAATTAGCCCAACAATTCATCTACTGACATACTGAAACCTTGTAGGACAGTCTGAGTGCTGACGACATCACCGACACTCAAGAAGAGCTGTTGCTGCTGGGTGATTACCAACACCCACTGGCTCTGAGGAAAGACTACCCAGATTTCCTGACAACCGGATTGCAAATACTCTTTGACTTTGGCAAATACTTCTTCAGCAGCATCGGTAGGAGAGATAATCTCAGCAATCAGTGGAAAACTCTGGGGTAACACGGCAGATTCACCGAACTGGGTAAGCAGTTCTGGTGTGAGATATGCAACATCAGGACGACGCCCCTGTTTGTTGGTGCGACAGGGTACATCTGTGTAAACTTCTCCCCCCTGACCATGGTCGGTCATGTAAATTCTCCAGTAAGAAGCTAGTTTTGCTTGAATCCGACCATGTGTGAGCGTCATTCCGTTTTTTTCTAGCAATTGCCCATCCACCCATTCCATATGCTCAGGGGGATTGAGCATATAGTCTTCTAAAGAGAAAACCGCTGATACATTTGCAACAATAGAAGTTACCATGGCGACATTATTCTCCTTGGCAGCACTTACTCACATTATCTGTGCATGAACGACCACTTATGTTGGGGAGTTTTGGAGAACACTCGCTTCTGGGCTAACGCATCAGTCGGAGGGTTGATTTTGTGCTGCCTGCCTCACTGCTTCTGTACCCAATCCCAACGCCTCTGCTATCTGCTCTACACTCAACCCCAATGCCAAAAACCGGGGTACTGATTCTAATTTGCCTTCTAAGCGACCTTCACGCTTGCCTTCGAGCAAAGCTTCTTGATAAACTTTTGTTTGCTTTAGATCACTTAAACCCAACATTTGCTCTATCTCCTCCCGACTTTTTTTGGGAAACTTGTAGACCATAATTATCTCTATCAATTGTACAAATTCCTGCTTGGCAACTTCCTCGACTATCTCGTGCCTTACTTTATCTATTAGACTTCTTGCTTGTTCAACTGCGCTTTCTTCTGGTGAGATCACTAACTTAACGGTTCCAATACCAATCGATTGCTCAGCAGAGCCGCCTAATTCATCTAGATAGACGCGACTGACTCGCTGACTTGCAAAAAACTCACGGTAATGTTTTAGCTCTCCTGTGTCTACACTCTGGGTTGGATATAGAACCACAGCACGCCAGTTATTTTGTGGCTTATTCTGACGGAGGTATAAAAAGATTTCTGCAAAGAATCGAGAGTAAAATTCTGAGTCGGGTTGAAACTGGACTTCAACAAAGTAAACAGGATTATCATACTCTTGTGCAGGGAGAAATACGCCATCGAGTCGGAAGGCGGTTTGTTTGATTTCAACAGATGAGAACTGATAAGCATTAGCCGCTTCAGGCGGATTGCCAATGAGTTCAAAAAAGATGCTGGGGAATTCTTGAAACAGGCGATAGAAGATGCTGTCGGTTTTCACACTTGTTGATAATTCTCAGTTGCTGGCAAAGTATACTTGATTCTACTCCGGACTCACCATCCCCAATGTGATCGCCGCCGACTCACCCCCTAGAGAGCGATCGCCCTGTTCTAAAGGCGAAGCGGAGCGTGATCGCTTGGCTCGAATAGCATCACGTCTAATCTGCCTTTATTCTGTAAACAGCGGAATTTCTTGAACTCTCCCCCGGTTGAAACACGGGGGATTCTAGACGGATGTTGCTACGTGGCCTGAAGGCACACTTCGCAACGCCTACGATAAGTAGTTAAGCAAAATTAATTACATAGTTAGTTCCGAATTCTCTGAGAATTTTTTCAACAGATGCAACAAAAGTGTTCCAGCTAGAGTATGCATCTATTTCAATCCATTCATACTTAATAAA
>JAABUQ010004320.1_pt1 | contig 24403 bp, 27 predicted proteins | sample 5560001 | NCBI WGS metagenome assembly JAABUQ01 (sample SAMN10711888, study PRJNA513371) | rock metagenome | isolation source: Antarctica rocks | place: Antarctica: Victoria Land, Finger Mt nord | collected 2015-12-18
ACCCCCCCCCCCCCCCCCCCCCCCCCCCCCCCCCCCCCCCCCCCCCCCCCCCCCCCCCCCCCCCCCCCCCACCCCCCCCCCCCCACCCCCCCCCCCCCCCCCCCCCCCCCCCCCCCCCCCCCCCCCCCCCCCCCCCCCCCCCCCCCGCCGCTCGAAGAGCAGCAGACGCTTGGGGAAGAGGATTACGCTCAGATCGCCGAGCTATTCGCTCTGCTAGATCGCTGGGACGGGCACCTGATGGCGGGAGCGGTCGGCTTCGTCCCGCCAATCAGGATCGTGGACCCAGGTTGCAGGCACTGTCTAATAGCCTGCAACTGTAGTACCCCATACGTGAACGGGCCGAAGCTGCGTGATCGATAAGCTCGATCTACGCGTCCCAAAGCGCACTGGTTTTACCGCAGCGTTCGACCGGCTCTATCCTCAGCTGCGGACGATGGAGAAGGAGCCGTTCCGGGCTTCTAAATATTACGAATTTGCAGGAAATCTCCGGGAGTTCAATCACGATGTGCGACTAAACCTCTTCTGCCGTATGCAAAAGTCTGCAGATCACAAGATCGAGCTACTCGATGTGGGAACGAAGACCCTGACCGAGATCATCGGAGAAGTGTCAAGTATCTTCGATGTGGACGCGAGATCGTTGCGGATCATGCGCGTAGACTTGGCGGTCGATGTAGAGGGTGTGCCCCTCTCTTGGTTTCGTGAAGCGCTCCGCGTCTCTCACAAGCGATGGAGGGCGGCCGTGACCGGGGATCGCTTCTATGGAGAGATGGGCAATCGGAACATCCAAACTCTCTACTACGGGAAGAGGCCGAATCTCTTCCGTGTCTATGACAAGATGGCGGAGTATCGAGCCGCCTACCAGCGATTGAAGCGCGGTAGGAAAGGCCAAGAGCCGCCGTCCTTCGAAGCGCTGTACGGAAGAGGGGAGAATGAGTCTGTCGTAACGCGGGTGGAGCGCCAGATTGGAGGTCGCATCCCCGAACGCATCTCGACTCTCCATGATCTGATTGAACATGGTCGCGACTTCGAACCGTTCCAAGCGTTCCACTTCGCCACCGGGGTCGCCGAGCCGCTGTGCGACACCTTGCCGTTTGAGACCCGTTGCACCGCAGAACACTTACGCAATATGGCGGCGCGAGAGGGAATGCAGGCGGTCGCTTCGTACATCAAGCAGTGGGCGAATGGAAACGATGCGTGGGCTTGGAAGAAGTACGGGTCATACCTCCGCGCCCTGGAGACATCTTGCGGCATCTCCAGTGGACACCTGCAGGGCCTCTTCGAGACCTCTATGACGGAGCAGCTCGCCGCGTGAAGGTAATGGCTGTCAGCGTGCTTGAATCTGATTGGGAGACGACATGACGGAAGCGGTGATTTACACCCGAGTATCGAGTCGAGAGCAAGAACAAGAGGGATTCTCACTGGGAGCGCAGGCGAAGCTGCTCCGCGAATATGCCACCAGGAACGGCCTCCGCATCGCTCAAGCATTTGAAGATGTTGAGACGGCGAAGGCTACCGGACGGAAACAGTTTGGGGAGATGGTCACCCTTTTCAAACGCAACCGGACCTGTCGGGTACTGTTGGTCGAGAAGACAGACCGGCTCTACAGGAACTTCCGGGATGCCGTAACGCTTGAAGACCTCGACATCGAGATCCACTTCGTCAAGGAAGGTCAGATCGTCTCGAAAGATTCAAAGTCGCAATCCAAGCTTATTCACGGCATCAACCTCGTCATGGCCCAACTATTCCGAGAACCTCCGGGAAGAGGTCAAGAAAGGGATGAGAGAGAAGGCGTCTCAGGGAATATTTCCCGGTCATGCACCCTTCGGATACCGAAACAACAAGGCGGAACGCACCATCGAAGTTGATCCAGTTGATTCACCCATCGTGAACCGGATTTTTGAACTTTATGGAAGCGGGGAGCACTCGCTTACGACACTAGGCAAAGCTATCCGGTTCGAATACGGGAAGAAGATCAGCCGAGGAAACATCCATCTCATCCTGAAGAACCCCTTCTATATGGGTTCGTTCGAATGGGGAGGACAGACGTATCCAGGAACGCAGCCGATCTTCGTCAACGCGAACACCTACCGGGAAGCTCAAGCGGTTCTGAGGGGACACAATCGACCCAAGCACTCGAAGCGGGATCTTGCCTTCCGTGGCCTGATGACCTGCGCCTATGACGGCTGCATGCTCACGGGCGATATTCAGAAAGAGAAGTACGTCTACTATCGCTGCACGGGCATCGTGGGAAGTGCCCGCTCCCGCGTTTTCGAGAGGAGGACATAGCCAACCGGCTCGGAGAACCACTGAAGGGCCTTCAGGTGCCCTCAGAGGTTGCGGCAGGCATCGTCCACGCATTGAGGAAGGACCAGCAAGAGGCTGGGGGGAAACTCAGATCAGAGCAGAGCAGGCTGGAAGGGCGCTTGACCTCAATCCGTAGCCGGATGGATGCGGCATACGCAGACAAGCTCGATGGAAAGATCCCGGAAGACTTCTGGGAACGCAAAATGGCGGATTGGCGGATGGAGGAGCAACAGGTCCAGATGGCTTTGCAAGGGCTAAGACAAGCCGAGATAGGCGACCGGGCACTAAGCGCTCAAAAAATCTTCGAACTGGCGAATAAGGCCCATTTCCTTTACATTTCGAGGGATGCGGCCGAAAAGGCGAAACTCTTGAGGATGGTGTTTTCGAACTGCTGTGTAGACGCTGTAAACGTAACGCCCACATACAGAAGGCCCTTCGAAGCAATCTTCAAAAGGGCGCAAAGGGAAGAATGGTCGGGACGACTAGATTCGAACTAGCGACCTCACCCACCCCAAGGGTGCGCTCTACCAGGCTGAGCCACGTCCCGACTTCGTTACTAGTCGCCCGGGCGGGCAACCTGTGAGGTTAACTACTACTTAGTGTACACGAGCCACACCCTCTCCGACACCATAGAGACCTCACCCGCAGCACCCCACCTAGTGCGCGGGAGCCACAAACTCCTTCGGCACATCGCCGCCCTCGCCAAAGAAAAACTCGTTCATCTGCTCTACCAGAAACTCCTGTGCCTCCCGCGTCCAGGGCTGCAGCCGATACTCGTTCAGCAACATCTTTTGCCGCTCCACCCACTCGCCCCATGCCTTCTTGCTTACGCTCTTATAAATCTTCTGGCCAAAGTCTGAGTCGAACGGCGGCTCGTCCAAACCTTCCATCTCGGCCTTGTACTTCGCGCAAAAAACCATGTGTGCCATCGCTCGTCGTTGCTCCTCACCTCATTGTACCGGGCAGACTCTCAACCTCTTGCCCTCTTCCCAACCGTAAACCGCCCGCGAACCAAATCCCAGGGTCACCCCGAATGCCGATCACCTGGCCCCTCGATCGACCACCTGCATCCAATAACCCAGAGGAGACAACATGCCAGAAAGCATCGATCAGGAAAAAGTAAAGGCGACACTCGGCAAACTCATTGACGTCTTGCGCGACAGCCACCAGGGATTTATGGATCTCGAGAAGAATCTGAAGGACGCCGCGGCTCGCACCCACTTCCTCAAGGAAACTCAGGAGCGTGCCAACTTCTCGGGCGAACTCGAAAATGAGCTTCACCGTCTCGGCGTCAAAGACGTTCACCAGAGCGGCATGGTGTCGGGCAAAGTTCACCGCACCTGGGGCGAGCTCAAAGCCAAGCTGGGCGGCGGTGATCATACCCTTCTCGCCACAGCCGAGCAGGGCGAAGACGTCGCCAAAAAGGCCTACGAGGAGGCCCTAAAAGAGCACCTCCCCTCAGACATCCGCGAGATCCTCACGCGCCAACAGACCTCCGTCAACACCTCGCACGACAAGGTGAAGGCGCTGCGCGACAGCAAAGCGTAGCGACCCCGACAGGCGCTGCTGGCAGCAGTTTCGCAAAGACGAATGATGAGCGGCAAAGACCTGCAGCGAGCAGGCCTTTGCCACTCATCATTTCCTGCGACCTTGCCAGTCAACAACTCATCCAACGGCGTATGATGACCCTTCTGGATCTGCTCACGATCGTGGGAACCGGTCTGATGGTCGGCAACGAGATCGCTATTGCGGCGTTCGTCCATCCCGCGATCAGCAAGCTGAAGGCGCAGTCGCATCTCTCGGCGGCTAAAAGCATCGCTGCACCTCTCGGCCGGGTAATGCCGCTCTGGTATGGTCTGGGCTTGCTCATGCTTTCAGCGGAAGCGTGGGGACATCGCTCGCACGCTGAACCCTTCCATCTGCTCGCAGTAGCCGCTGTGCTCTGGGCGGCAACAATCATCTTTACCATCGTTGCGCTCGTGCCACGCAACAACCGGATCGCGGCCTCGAATCCACTCCAGCCCTACGCCGGTTGGCAGCGGGACCGCAGGACATGGGACGCCCTCCACCGCGTGCGTGTCGCAGTCCTGACTCTGGCGTTCCTCCTGTTGCTGATCGCGATTCTTAGGTGAGCCTACCGCCGCTTCCCCTTCGCCTTCTGATTCCGCAGCGGCTTCTTTCCCTTCTTCGCCTTCCCGCTCCGCTCCGAACTTCGCCCCGCCTCATCCCCAACTGCCTTCTTGCGCGATCGTCGCAGCGATCCAGCACCCGGCACACTCTGGCCCGCACCCGGCAGCCCGATCAGCGCAAACTGTAACCGTCTCTGTTGCCGATCGATCCGGTCCAGCAGCACCTGCACCGGCATCCCCATCCGAAACACCCGCCCACTCCGCTGCCCTACAATCACTCGGTCCGTGTCACGAAATATGTAACGATCCTCGTCACGATAGTCCCTAACCCCAAACCCGCCCAGCGACGCGATCGGTACCAGACCCTCAATAAACAGCTCCTGCAACTCCACAAAGAATCCATACTTCGTGCACGACAGCACAATCCCGTCAAACTCCTCGCCCACCCGGTCCTGCATGAACTTGATCTTCTTCCACTCGATCAGCTCCCGCTCCGCGTCATCCGCCCTTCGCTCCGTCTGGCTTGACTCCACCGCAATCGCCTCGAGCTCCGCCGCCGGCCAAGGGCCCGCATCCTCCTCCACCTTCGCCGCCCCACGCTCACCCCTCTTTCCCTGCGCAGCCTCAACCTCCGCCCGCCATGGCTGCCAATCCTCTGAGTGGATCGCCCCACCTCGCGCATCCGCACCCTTCTCGAGCAGCGCTCGCAGCAGCCGATGCACCATTAGGTCCGGATAGCGCCGGATAGGCGACGTGAAGTGCGTGTAGCTCGGCGACGCCAGCGCAAAGTGTCCCTCGTTCCTCTCCGAGTAGCGCGCCTGCTTCAACGACCGCAGCATCAGGTACGCCAGAATCCGCTCCTCCGGCTTACCCGCAATCTTCGCCGTTAGCCTCTGGTACATCTGTGGCGTCACCGGAATCCGCTCCGCTACCTCGTGCACTCGCGCCTCGCGCCCTCGCCCTCCGCCGCTGTTACCCCGCTGCACCTCCCTCCGATCACCCTTCATGGTCATCCGCTTCACCGGCATGTTGCCGATCCCCAAGGTGTAACCAAATCCGGCCGCTGTCTCCTCGAAGTCCACAATCCGCTTCGGATCCGGCATCTCGTGAATCCGGTACACGCTCGGCACACCCTGACGCTCAATCCACGTCGCCACACACTCATTCGCCGACAGCATGAACTCCTCGATCAGCCGGTGCGACCACCCACGCTCCGACCGCGTGATCGCCGCCATATTGCCGTCCGGATCGAACTGCACCACCGGCTCCGGCAAGTCGAAGTCGATCGACCCCCGCCGCTTCCGCTTCGCATTCAGCCGCAGCGCCAGCTCGTACATCCGCTCAAACTCTGGCACGAGATCCCCAAACTCCCCCCGCACTACCGCGTCCCCATCGAGCACCGACTGCACCTGCGTATACGTCATCCGCTGCACACTCCGGATAATCCCCTCCGACACCTCGTACCCCACCACCTCGCCCCGCGCATCGATCTCCATCACGCAGCTCAGCACCAGCCGATCCTCATTCGGACGCAGCGAACACATCCCGCTCGACAGCGTCGGCGGCAGCATCGGAACGGCGCGATCCGGGAAATAAACCGATGTTCCCCGAAATCGCGCCTCCAGATCGAGCGCCGTCCCCGGCTGCACATAATGGCTCACATCGGCAATGTGGACCTGCAGCTCCCAGTTCCCATTCGGGAGCTCCCGCACCATCACCGCATCATCGAAATCCCGCGCCGTCTCCCCATCGATCGTCACAATCGGCAGCCCGCGAAAGTCCCTCCGCCGCATCCGCTCCGTCTCGTCCAGCGCGTCCACTGTCAACTCCGCCGAAGCCGCCGCCTCCAGCAGCACATTCGCCGGAAACACATGCGGCAGATGATGCTTGCGAATGATGATCTCCACATCCACACCAAACGCATCCGGCGGCCCCAGCACCTCGATTACGCGGCCCTTCGCCGGCCGCCCCGGCTGCGGAAACTCCGTGATCTCCACATCCACCGCCATCCCTTCGAGCGGCTCATGTTCAAACTTCCCTAAGTCCTCATCCTTCGCCGCACGCGGAGGCCCCACGTCTCCACCGCCAGCCTTCGTGCGCCGCTTCGCCGCCATCGCCTCCTCCCCCAGCACCCGGTCCACCGACTCCCGCGCAACCACCACCTCCGCCCCCTCCGGAATCAACACCGGCGCCCCAATCCGCTCGTCGAGCGGCGTCACATAGTTCCCCTTCGCCAGAAACCCACCCTCCACCCACGCACTCTCCCGTCCCCTTTGCGACCGCGCGTAATGAAAGATCCCCACCACCGTAGGGTTGCGCCGCGTCAGCACCCGGGCCACCCGGCCGCTCCTCCGCCCATCCCGCCCCGGCGGAGCCTCGTCCACCAATACCTCGTCGCCCTGCATCGCGCCGTTCAGTTCATTCGGCGGTATAAACAGATCATCCTCGCGGCTCGAACTCCCATTCGGCCGCACAAATCCATACCCATCTCGATGCAGGTCCAGCCGCCCCGCCACCAGCCTGTCCCGCGTCTCCCGAAACGCCATCCCGCCCCCCGCCGCGCCCGCCACCGCATCCGCCGCCCGCCGCACCCGCGCAGTCCGCTCCGGCACCGCACTCGGCAGCGCCCACATCTCGTCCTCGATCTTCACCAACTCCTTCCGCGCCGTCATCCGAGCCAGTTGCTCCAGCAACAGACGTCGCTCACGCCCGCCCCCCAGCCCCAGCTCCCTCACCAGCTGCTTGTACCCCGCCCGCTGCCCCGCCGATCGCCCAATCCTGCTGATCAGCTCACGATCCGTCCGCGCATACGGCGTCTTCGCCATCGACCTTCACCCTCCCTGCGAGCGAACCTTCGTACTCTGTGAACCGTGAACCGACATCCCTCAACTACCGCTTCGACATCTCCGCCGCCTGCTCCAGCGTCGTCTCCCGCGGCACCTCGCGGAACTCCGTCTGCACCTCATCCTGCTGCTGCCCAATCGTCTTGAAGAACAACGCCTTTCCGTCGATGTGCACATGCGTCTCCGTGACCTGCCACAACCCCGGCTTCACCTCGCGCCGCTCCACATCGAACGTCCCACCCCCCTTCAAGCGCCCCAGCATCCCAAACCCGATCAGCACATCCTGCACCAGCATCCCCTTGATCGTCCGAATCCTCTGCTGCCGCTTGTCCACCACCAGTTCACCCGCCATCGCCCCCAGCACCTTCGACTGCATGTCCGGCGGACGAAAGTTCGCGTCCGGCGCAAACGCAAGCGTCACCGTCTCCGCGCTCTCGCCCGTCACCCTCCACGTAAACGCATCCGGCAACATCTTCAAAAGCTCCGCCGCGCTCTTGTCGTCCGACTCCCCGTCCCGCTTCTGCTTCGCCAGCCGAGCCGAGTCGCGAATGAACTCGCGAATCCTGTCGTCCTCCGCCTGCGCCTCACTCCCCGACAGCGGCTGCCCACCCCGCCCGACCATCCGCTTCACTGACCCCGCCGTCGTCTCCACCACGATCGATGTCGTATCCGCATCCCGTCGATCGTCCCGGTACCGCCACAGCGAGTGATCCTCCTTCGACGCCGCCATCTCCGACTGCACCGCCCTCCGCACCATCGCGCGCGCATCCTCGGCCAGCGCACGTCGCGGCGCAGAGACAAACAAAGCCAACCACCCCAGAACCAAGACACAAGCCTTCAGTAACAGCCTCATCGCTCTCTTAGACCTAGTCCCTCTCCCACATGGTGAGCGAACAAATCATGCTCGCAGTGCCTACACCCACCGTACACGCACACTCTTTTTCCCCAGCCGCAAAGTCAGCTCCTCGTCCAGGTTCTCCCGCCCCATCAACATCGACGAAACTTTCTCCCCGTTCACGCTGACCGCATTCTCCTTCAGCTTCCTCGTCGCTTCGCCCGCCGAAGCCGCCAAGCCTGCAAGCACGAGAAGCTTCGGCATGCGAATACCCTCGCCCCTGTCCACCTCAGTCGTCCGCGCCAGCATGCCGCGTTCCGGCGACTCCGACCCCATCAGCCCCTCCTCGCGCAGCGACACCTCCACCACCGGAGCATCATCCCGCACACCCCCCTGCTGAAACTGCTTCGCCCAACCCTCCGCCGCGCCCTCCGCCGCACCCTCACCATGGAACCCCGCCGTAATCAGCCGCGCCAGGTTCTTCTTCGCCTGCATCGGATGCAGCGCCCCAACCGCAACCTCCTCGCGCATCCGCTCAATCTCCGCCACCCGCAGATCCGTCAGCAGCGTCCAGTACCGCCACATCAGCTCATCCGAGATCGACATCAGCTTCCCATACATCTCCGCCGCCGGCTCCTGGATCCCGATCGCATTCCCCAGCGACTTCGACATCTTCTGCACACCGTCCAGCCCCTCCAGGATCGGCGTCATCAGCACAATCTGCGGCCTCTGCCCGTCCTTTCGCTGCAGCTCGCGACCCATCAGCAGGTTAAATCTCTGGTCCGTACCACCCAGCTCCACATCCGACCGCAGCATCACCGAGTCATATCCTTGCGCCAGCGGATACAGCAGCTCGTGGAGCGAAATGTCCTGCTCCGACCGGAACCGTTCCAGAAAATCCTTGCGGTCCAGCATCTGCGAGAGCGTCACCTTTGCCGCCAGCCCGATCATGCCCTCAAACCCAAGCTCATCCAGCCACTCGGAGTTGTACCGAACCTCCGTCCGCTCCGCGTCCAGAATCTTGAACACCTGCTCCTTGTACGTCTCCGCGTTCTCGCGGATCTGCTCCCGCGTCAGCGGCTTCCGTGTCACATCCCGCCCCGTCGGATCCCCGATCAGCGCCGTAGAATCCCCAATCAGAAAGATCACCGTATGCCCCAGCTGCTGAAAGTGGCGCAGCTTCCGCATCAGCACCGTGTGCCCCAGATGCAGGTCCGGAGCCGTCGGATCGAACCCCGCCTTGATCCGCAGCGGCACCCCCGTCCGCGCCGACTCCGCCAACCGCTCCCGCAGCGAGGCCACCGGAATGATCTCCGCCGCGCCCTTCTCAAGGAGGTCCATCTGCTCCGCAACCGGAAGAAACGTCGTCACACTCATAGTCATCCCCAAGTATAGAGAACCGTCGCGGCGACGGTGGTATGCCCGCATCCAATCGCCTTTAGCTGGAACCATCCCGCAACGGCTGCGTATAGAGCCCCATGCCAAACCACCTCTGCGTTGTCGCCCCCGCACGCTGCCTCGCACTCGCAGTCCTCCTCGCCGCGTGGAGCCTCTCCGCCCAAACCAACGCTCCGAAGCACGCTTGGCTCCTCCCTGAAACCGCGCTTCCCGAAGACACGCACATCGAACTCAACCTGCACGGCGGCGACTACGAGGTCCGGCCCTCTCACTCCGGCAGCATCAGCGTCACCGAGACACGCAACCTCCAGAGCACCCAGCGCCCGACGACGATTCACTTCGGCGTCCGTCAGCACAAAGCGCTTCTCACGGTCGATCCGCCCACCGGTGAGCACAGCCCTCACGTCGTCATCGAGCTCCCACTCTGCTCCGATCTCAACCTCCATCTCACCGCGGGCGAACTGAACTTCACCTCTCCCCGATGCATGCACACCCGCATCAACCTGCACGCCGGCGAGCTCATCGCCAACATCGGCCCCGCCTCCAGCTACTCCAACATCCACACCTCCGTTTCCATCGGAGACATCAAGGCCGAACAGCTCGGTCAGAGCAAGGGCGGCTTTTTCAACTCCATCAACCTGAACGGCGCCGGCCCGCGCACCCTCTCCGCCCACGTCGGCTCCGGCGAGATCATCCTCAACAATGAGTCGGAGCCTCACGTCCAATAGCCCACCATCCGCGCACAAGGACGCACCGCCCAGCCAACCGCATCTGATCCACCAGGCCACACGACCCGCACCTCGACACCCATGCCGGACCGCAGTCCCAAACCGCAGCCCACATCCGGGCGCCCACAGCCCAAGACCTGCGCCACCTGCGGCCGCACCATCACCTGGCGCAAAAAATGGGAGCGCGACTGGCCCAGCATCAAATTCTGCTCCGACACCTGCCGCGCCCACAAACCCGCCTCATCGGACATGCTGCTCGAACAGACCATCCTCGCCCTCCTCCACCAGCGCGCTCGCGATAAAACCATCTGCCCCTCCGAAGCCGCACGCACCGTCGCCGGATCCGAGGTCCGCACCGCCTGGGAGCCCCTTATGGAACCCGCCCGCGCCGCCGCACGCCGACTCGTCGGCGCCGGCGTCATCGACATCACCCAGCACGGCCAGGTCGTCGATCCCTCCACTGCAAAAGGTCCCATCCGTTTACGGCTCCGCTGAAAACGCACAACTCCGCTCCCCGGGTTCAAGGCTGCCTATCTCCGCCGCACAGCCTCAAACCCGACATGACCACCGCCAAGACCGCGACCCAGCAAGAATCACCCTCAAAGGGAGCCGCATCGAAAGCTCCCGTCAAATCTCCGGCAAAGAAGCCACCGGCGACCCACAAGCCCGCAAAGAAGACTGCGGAAGAGGGCAATCACTGTTGGCCAGGGTTCGAGCCCACCCCAGGCAAGATGGCCGGTACCAAGAGTTCATGCCAACCCAAGCCCGGCAAACAAAGCCCGGCCGTCAAAAAGGCCGACGCCAAAGCGGCCGCCGCCTCCAAGCTTCAGAAACGGGGCAAGCCGAACCCCAAATAGGCAAGGAGGACGGTTCCACCTCCTGCCCATCCCGCCCGCGGTACCCCACCCTGTAACCTCTCGCTCCCTCACGGCTCCAACCTCCACGCGATCCGTCAGGCTTCGTGTGAAATGGAGTTCAGCATGGGCACACTCACCAAAGCTCTCAAGGTATTCGCCCTCTCGCTCGGCATGCTGACGGGAACCCTCCTTTGCACAGTGGAGTGCCCCGAAACCATGGCCGCCTCCGGCTACCTCGACAACCCCGCCAACGTCTGGTCTCTCGTCCCCCTTGAGGACTCGAGCGGCGAGCGATAAGAGCTCATCGCAGCAACCGCCGAATCGGCAAACGGCGCCAGGCCCCATTAACCACACGCCACCAAACTACCGCACATCCGTCCAACGCATCAGAGAAGCCAGTTTGGATGCGCCACATACCAGAGGGAAGTCTGGTCGCATCCCGCCTGTGCGGGAGAAACTGCTGATGGTGTCACAGGAAGCGCTGACAGAAAGTAGCTTGGGCAGGGTCGCCGGGAAGCGCTCCCGGTGGGTTGCACTCGCCAGCCTAGCCTTTGTGCTCCTCCAAAGCGTCTGCACCGCGGTCATTGCAGTCAGCGGATTCCGCCTCGTCCTCGGCCTCGGCTCTTTGGCCGCCGCAGCCTGGCTCCCTCAAGCCGCGATCTGGCTGCACGCGGACGCAATCCGCATCCCCATGATAATTGTCGCCGTCCTCGGCTCCGTCATCAATCTGTACGTGGTCTGGCGCATCCGCTCCCTCCGCGCGCGTCCCTCCTCCCGCTGGAGAGCCCAACCGGTCACCCAGAAGGAAACACGTTCCGAGCTCATCCAGATCGCGCTCGCCGTCCTCACCCTCCTGCTTATCGTCGCGGAGGTGTACACCCACCACATCATCCACCCCTAGAAGTCCCGCCCGCCCTGCTCCGGGTCGCCCGAAGAAAACTCACCCAACTCCCGGTCCAGGCGCGCGTGCAACCGTTCGCTGAATCCCACCGGCAGCTCAAAGGTCCGCTCATCCGCTGTGAGAATCAGAAGATTCCGCGTCGAATCCATAATCGCCGAACAGATCTCGCAGTGCTCCAGGTGCCTCTGGACGATCTCCCGGGTCTCGGCCGGCAGCGTGTCGTCCAGATACCCGGAGATGTGGTCCCAAACGTGCTTGCATTCTATGATCACGGGAGCCACCTCCTTCTTGGATTCACACTCTTCAACTGCGGCGCTAACTGCTTCTGCAGCATCATCCGTGCCCGGTGCAGACGTACCTTTACGCTCGCCACGCTGATGCTCAGCGCCTCCGACGTCTCCAGAATACTGAGTTCCTCCACGTCACGCATCAGGAACACCTCGCGGTAGAGATCCGGCAGCGCCTGAATTGCCTGCTGCAGCATCTGCCGAACCTCCTTCCGCGCCAGCGCCTCGGAAGGAACCTCGCGCCAGTCCCGCAGTAAAGCCGGAGAGATATGCCCGCCCTCCTCCGGAGTCTGGTCGATCGACTCCATCCTCACCGTTCCCTCGCGTCGCAAACGGCTGCGCGCCTCGTTTAGCGTGATGCTCACCAGCCACGTGCTGAACTTCGCCTCCGCCCGAAACTTCGCCAGATGACGGAACCCTTTGAGAAACGCCTCCTGCGCCACATCCTCCGCGTCCGCCTCGTTCTTCATGTACGACAACGCCATCATGTACACACTGCGCTCATAGGGCCGAACCAGCTCGTGATACAGCTGCGCATCCCCGGCCAGAATCGACGCAATCATCTGCGCCTCGTCTCTGCGCTCCGTCGCCGCCCCCGTCGTCTTCAAGCCTGCTTTTCCACGTTCATCCGAACCGCCCTGGGAAAATAGTAAGGTAGCGGCGTGTGGCGCGTTCCATCTCGCAACAGCAGCTGGCAAGCACACCTCCATAGCACCGTCTCCTTCTCACCGCGTTAGAGGACAGAGCACTCAAATAGTTACAAGGAAAAGCACGGAAGGAGGAGCGATCCTGCCTCCACCAGCCCCGCCCCATCCCCCCTCCTTCGCACCCGTCCCGGGACCGCCCCTCGGCCACCCGCATCCCTGTAACCTCGTTGCGCAAACCGCGTCAGATACACGTTTCGCAGTCAGGAGAAGCACGATGAACCGACCCTTGCAACGACTCGCTCCCATGGCACTGATCTCCCTGCTCACCGGCTCACTTCCGCTGTTGGCCCAGTCAGCCCATGCCGCAAACTCCAACGGAGCCTCGAATCCGGCCGTCCTCGTGGAACTGTTCACCTCCGAAGGCTGCTCCAGCTGCCCGCCCGCCGACGCCCTCCTCCGCCAGATCAACGGCACCAAAACCGCCTCCGGCCAGCTCATCGTCGGCATCAGCGAACACGTCACCTACTGGAACAATCTCGGCTGGTCCGATCCCTTCTCCGCCAGCATCTACACCGCGCGGCAAAGCGCCTACGGAGATCGCTTCCACCTCGATACCGTCTACACCCCGCAGATGGTCATCAACGGCGCCGAGCAGATCGTCGGCAGCGACCGCGGCAGCCTCGAGCGTGCGCTCGGGCAGCAAAGCAAGGACCCGCAGATCCCTCTGCACATCCTCTCCGCAACCGCCGCTGGAGGCGTTCTCAACGTCACCTTCACCGCAGGCACGTCCCGCGACGCCGCCGAGATCATGGCCGTCCTCGCCGATGACGTCGACCGCTCCAGCGTCCTTCGCGGAGAAAACTCCGGTCGTACCCTCGCCCACGTCGCCGTCGCTCGTGCCCTCGCGCGCGTCGCCACCGTGCACGGCGCAGCCACGGAAAAGACCGTACAGCTCCCCCTTCCACCCTCCTTCGAAGCTGGCAGAGGTGGCCACCACCTCATCCTCTTCGCGCAATCCGCCAGCCTCGGTCCAGTCCTCGGCACCGACTCAAAGCCCATCTAACCTCCAACCTTCCATCGCCTGCCACCAACCAAGAGGCCCCGGCGCGACGCACTAAGCGAAGCCCGCCGGGGCCTCTCCGCATGCCGCACCAGGTCCACATCGCCGCGCAAACCAACGCCCTGTAACCTTCTGAGCACGCATCATTCCAATCTGCGACACGAAAGAAGCGTCTCGGCCCTCCCCGGAAAGTCACACCCCAGAGACGCTTCTTCCGTGCGTCGGGAGCGCAACATGACATCCCCAACCCTCGTCTCGTTCCTCGCCGGTCAGGAGGGCCCGTGGCGCATCGACCGAATCGCCGCAGTCACCGGAGATTCGCTTCCCGCCGCCGATCGACTCGCCATGATCGAAGGCCCTGGCAGCGGTTCAATTGCACCCAAAACAGCGTACGGGTGGATCCTGCGCGGACACCTTAGCAACCTCCGCTACACCGCCGAAGTCGAAGCCGGCCGGCTCGTGGCCCAGCAGGAAAACCTCCATCGACCAGAGGCCACGCGCGCCGCTCTCATCCCCATCCGCAAATCAGAGGCGTGGTGGAACCTCGCCCAGGATCGACGGCGCCATCTCCTCGAGGAGCAGTCGCACCACATTGCCATCGGCATGGAGTACCTGCCCCCCATCGCACGACGCCTGCACCACAGCCGCGACCTGGGCGAGCCCTTCGACTTCCTCACCTGGTTCGAATACGCCCCGGAACACAGCAGCCTCTTTGAAGATCTCGTCCGCCGCCTCCGTTCCACCGAAGAGTGGAGCTACGTCGACCGCGAGGTCGATATCCGCCTCACCCGCGCATAGCTCCGAAAACGCAACGATCCGTGCCCAAGTCACAGGCACGGATCGGTCCATTGACAGCCCGTCACATCCACAGCCCTCCGCGTCTACTGCCCCTGCACGTGAGTCAGGATCTCTTCCGCGGACGTACGATCCCCATGGCTATGGCTCACCTTCTCGAACTGAACCGTGCCTTTTCGATCCAGGATAAAGGTGGAGGGATACGCCGTCTCGTGCGGTGCATCCCAGCGCAAACCATACTGGTTGGTCACCGCATAGTCGGGGTCCGTCACCAGCTGGATGTTCTGCGGCAGCTCAGACTGCTTCGCCAGAAACTCCTTCGCGTGCACGTCCAAATCAGCCGGCGGTCCCGGATAGATCAGCAGCACAGTCGCCTTCTTTGCCGCGAACGCCGGTGCGTGCTCCACAAAGTCATGCACCTGCTTCTCGCAGTACGGGCACTGGTAGCCGGGAAAGCCGCGCAGCATCACCACCACCACCGTGCTCTTGTTGGTCAGCTCGGACAGCCGCACCGGGTGGCCGGTCGGCGTTGAAAGCGAAAAGTCCGGAGCCTTGCCCCCCACCTCGGGCGTCTGCGCGGAAGCTCCGGCCGACGCCAGCAACACGCCTGCGAGCGCCACGGTGGAAAGGCGGTTGGTGACGCGAAGTAGATTCGCGCCAAAAGTGCGTAACGTAGTCGAAGCGTATGTGCCGTTCATTCGATAAACCGCCTTGAGAGTCAAAAGTCTGGAAAAGTCGTCCAACCTGTATCCGACGCCACACACCCGAAGAAGTTACAGCAATCGTCCCGCAGTCCACTCGCGCCAAAAGCCCCTGTAACCTATCCGGTCCGCGCGCACTCTTACTAGAAGAGAGTTTCTCGGGACTGCGCCCACACGCCTCCCCTACCCAAGTCTCCCGGAAAGATCTGCCCATGACCTTCCACCTCCGTCGTCTGTTTCCGTTGGCCCTCGCGCTCTCCGCCCTCACGCTCTGCCAGGTCTCCGGCGCGCAGCTCCGCGAGTTCGGCGACGGTTCGACCTCCACCGTGGCCGCCCCTCATGTCTCCGCGCAGCTGCTCGCAAACGCCCCGGAGGTCGCCAGGGGCAGCTCCGGCACCATTGGTCTGGTCCTCACCCTGGAGCAGGGCTGGCACGTGTACTGGGTCAACGCAGGTGACTCCGGAGAACCGCCCAAAGTCGATTGGACCCTGCCCCGCGGCATCACCCTCGGCGACATACAATTCCCCACTCCCTCCCGTCTCCCGCTCGGTCCACTCATGGACTACGGCTACCAGGGCGTCGCCGCCTTCCCCTTCACGCTCCATGCCGCGGCCGACGCCGCACCCGGCCAGGCGCATCTCGACGCCCACGCACGCTGGCTCGTCTGCCGCGAGGTCTGCATCCCCGGCAGGGCTCACCTCGGTCTCAACGTCCAGATCGCCAACGGCCCCGTCGCCCCCGAGCCCTCGACCGGCGTCCTCGCCGACGCTCTCGCCCGCGAGCCCACACCCCTGCCCTCCGGCGCCTCCGTCCAGGCCACCGGCACCCGCGATCGCCTCACCCTCGCCATCACCACCGGCCACCCGGAAGCGCGCGTCGAGTTCTACCCGCTCCAGGACGACCTCATCCGCAACGCCGCCGATCAGACCGTCGAGGTCAAGGGCAATGGCGCACACCTGCTCCTCGAGCGTGCCGACGCCTCGAACGACCTCCCCAAACACGTCCAGGGTGTCCTCCGCCTCGGCGACTCCGCGGCCTACACCGTCGATCTCCCCGTCCAGCCCGCAAACTCCGCCACAGGGGCAGCAGCCAGCGGCAGCCCCTCCGCCCCCGGAGTCTTCACCGCCATCGCCCTCGCCCTGCTCGGTGGCATGGTCCTCAACCTCATGCCCTGCGTCTTTCCCGTCCTCTTCCTTAAAGGCCTCTCCCTCGCGGAGTCCTCCTCGGGCGAGCGCAAACACATGCGGCTCCACGGCTTCGTCTACACCGCCGGCATCCTCGTCTCCTTCTGGGCCATCGTCGCCGTCCTCCTTGTCCTTCGCGCCGGCGGACGCCAGGCAGGCTGGGGCTTCCAGCTTCAGTCCCCCGTCTTCGTCGTCCTCATGGCCTCGCTTCTCTTCTTCCTGGCCCTCTCCCTCGCCGGCCAGTTCGATCTCGGCCTCACCCTCACGGGCACCGGCGACTCCCTCACCCGCAAGCAGGGATACGCCGGCAGCTTCTTCACCGGCGTCCTCGCCACCGTCGTCGCCACCCCCTGCACCGCTCCGCTCATGGGCGCCGCTATCGGCTTCGCGCTCGCGCAGCCGCCTCTCATCACCTTCATCATCTTCACCGCGCTCGCTCTCGGGCTCGCTCTGCCCTACCTTCTGCTCACCCTGCAGCCCGGCTGGGCCAAGCTCCTCCCCCGCCCCGGCCGCTGGATGGAGATCCTCAAGCAGCTCACCGCCGTACCCCTCCTGCTCACCGTCGTCTGGCTGGTCTGGGTCTATGGCCGGCTCTTCCCCTCGGTAACCGGCGAAGGCACGGATCACATCGCCCGTCTCCTGATCGGCCTGATCCTCCTTGCCATCGCCGGCTGGACACTCGGCCAGTGGCCTGCGCGCCGCGTCAGCAGCCTTGTCGCCGCCCTCCTCGTCGCCGCCGGTCTCGGTGTCTCGCTTAGTGCTCCCTCCGCCGACAAACTCGATTGGCAGCCCTTCACCGCCGCCGCTGCCCAGCAGGCCCAGGCCGAGGGCCATCCCGTCTTCGTCGACTTCACCGCCGCCTGGTGCCTCTCCTGCCAGGTCAACGAGCGCGTCGTGCTCCACGACGCCACCGTCGAACGCGAGTTCCAAACCCAGCACTTCGTCCTCCTGCGCGCCGACTGGACCCGCTACGATCCCGCCATCACCCAGGAGCTCGCCCGCTCCGGCCGCAGCGGCGTCCCCACCTACGTCATCTACCCCGCCAAGGGAGGCGAGGCCCCCAAGGTCCTCCCCGAGCTGCTCACCAAATCCATCGTCCTCCACGCCCTCGGCCAGCCCAGCGCGTAACTCCTCCCTCCGGGCGCGCCGCCGTGTGCATCCTCGACACGCGCGCGCGCCTTCTCCCATCGTCAAACCACAGCAACGTCACAGCCTCATACTTAGACAAGAAACTGGTGACCGCCGGATGACTCCCAACGCAGACATGAAACCGGCCGGAGGCGCCGAGCAGGCGCGCCTCGCCCTCGCCCTCAGCCACACCGAAAACTGGCAGCGCTGGGGCACCTACCTCCCCGAACGTCAGTGGGGAACCGTCCGCGAGGACTACTCCGCCGACGGCAACACCTGGACCTCCTTCCCCTACGAGATGGCGCAGTTCCGCGCCTTCCGCTGGGGCGAGGACGGCCTCCTCGGTTGGACCGACCGCGAATGCCGGCTCTGCTACTCCACCACCCTCTGGAACGGCGCGGACCCCCACCTCAAGGAACGCCTCTTCGGCCTCACCAACCCCGAAGGCAACCACGGCGAAGACGTCAAGGAGCTCTTCTTCTACCTGGACGCCACCCCCACTGGCTCCTACGCCAAGGCCCTCTACAAATATCCGCAGGGCGCGTTCCCCTACGCCGACCTCCGGTCGGAGAACCACCGCCGCGGCTACGAGGACACCGAGTACGAACTGCTCGATACCGGCGCCTTCCACGACAACCGCTACTTCGACGTGCAGATCGAGTACGCGAAACAAAACGTCGAAGACACCCTCATCCGGATCACGGTAACTAACCGCGGTCCCGACCGCGCACCCCTGTTCGTTCTGCCCACCGTCACCCTGCGCAACAACTGGTCCTGGCACACGCCCGACGCCGAGGGCCAGGCTCGGCCGCGCCTCCGCAACGTTGAAGGTCCCACGCCCGCCGTACGCGCCAGCCATGCCACCCTCGGTGAGTTTCTCTTCACCTCGCTGCCCGCGGATTCCCCCACCGCGGAACTCCTGATCACCGAGAACGAAACCAACTTCTCCAAGATGAACGGCCTCTCTACCCCGCCCGAGGGCCCCACCAAGGATGCCTTCGACCGCTTCGTCGTGCACGGCGAGACCTCGGCCGTCCAGAACGATGGCGAAGGCACCAAGGCAGCCTTCCTCGAGCGCCTCGAGCTCGACCCAGGAGAGACCCGCATCCTGCGCCTCCGTCTGGTCCGCGCCGACCAGGGCCCCGTCGCCGAGATCGACCACGCCGCCTTTGACGCCTGCTTCGCCCAGCGCATCGCCGAGGCCGACGAGTTCTACAGCGGCTGCATCCCTGCAGACGTCCCCGACGACGACCGGAACATCGCCCGCCAGGCCTATGCCGGCCTCCTCTGGTCCAAGCAGTTCTACTACTACGTCTCCGATCGCTGGTTGCGGGGAGACCCCGGCCAACCCCTGCCGCCCGAAGCCCACAAAACCGGTCGCAACGCCGATTGGAAGCACCTCTTCTGCCGCGACGTCCTCTCCGTCCCCGACAAGTGGGAGTACCCCTGGTTCGCCGCCTGGGACTCGGCCTTCCACATGGTGCCCATGGCCGACCTCGATCCCGCCTACGCCAAGCACCAGCTCACCCTCCTCCTCCGCGAGTGGTACATGCATCCCAACGGCCAGATCCCCGCCTACGAGTTCGCCTTCGGAGACGCCAACCCGCCCGTCCACGCCTGGGCCGCGCTCGAGGTCTACCGCGTCGACGCCGCCCGCAACGGCGGCAAGTGCGACACCGAATTCCTCGAACGCTGCTTCCAGAAACTCCTCCTGAACTTCACCTGGTGGGTCAACCGGCAGGGCTCCGACGGGCAAAACCTCTTCGCCGGCGGCTTCCTCGGTCTCGACAACATCGGCGTCTTCGACCGCTCCATGCCTATCAACGGAACCCACGTTCAGCAGGCCGACGGAACCGCCTGGATGGGCTTCTACTGCGCCTCCATGCTCAACATCGCCCTCGAACTCGCCCAAACCCGCTCCGTCTACGAGGACATCGCCAGCAAGTTCCTCGAGCACTACGTCGCCATCGTCGACGCCCTCAACCACCATCAGGGAGACGGCCTCTGGGACGAGGAGACCGGCTTCTACTTCGACCGGCTCTTCCTCTCCGACGGCACCGCGCAAAGCGTCGCCATCCGCTCCATCGTCGGCCTCATCCCGCTCTTCGGCATCGCCGTCCTCCACCGCGAAAAACTCGAAAAGCTCACCTCCTTCCGCGGCCGGCTCGACTGGTTCCTCAACAATCGCCCCGAGCTCGCCCGCCACATCCAGCCCATCGAAAACTCCGATCCCGAGCACGACGGAGACCTCTACCTCTCTCTGCTCCCCAGGGAACGCCTCCTTCGCGTCCTCTCCCGCGTCCTCGACGAAAAGGAGTTCCTCTCCGACTTCGGCATCCGTTCGCTCTCCCGCTACCACCAGGACTGCCCCTTCACCCTCGACCTCGACGGCACCCACTACACCGTCAAGTACCTCTCGGCCGAGGGCGATAGCAGCCTCTTCGGCGGCAACAGCAACTGGCGCGGTCCGCTCTGGATGCCCATCAACCGCCTCCTCCGCGACGCCCTCGAGCAGTACGGCCTCGCCTTCGGTCCCGGTCTCCAGCTCGAATACCCCTCCGGCAGCGGACAAACCCGCAACCTGCACGAGATCGCCTGCGACCTCGATCGCCGCCTCCTTCGCATCTTCCGCCGCGACGCCGAGGGAGCCCGCCCCGTCCACAGCGGAGAAGCCCTCTACAAGGACGACCCCTGCTGGCGAGACCTCGTCCTCTTCCCGGAGTACTTCTGCGGCGACACCGGTCGCGGCCTCGGCGCCAGCCACCAGACCGGCTGGACCGCCCTCATCGCCAACACCATCAACCGCTCCGTCTAAGCCCGGCGCCCCACACAACACCGGCCACCCACGCCGCGGAAAGGCGCCCCATGAAGATCGCCGTAATCGGAGCCGGTGGCGTCGGTGGATACTTCGGTGGCCACCTTGCAGCCGCAGGGAATGACGTCACCTTCGTCGCGCGCGGAGCTCACCTCCACGCCCTCCGGCACAGCGGCCTCACCCTCCTCAGCCCCCTCGGCGACCTCCATCTCCCCTCCGTGCGAGTCGTCGAAAGCATCGCACACCTCCGGCCCGTCGACCTCGCTCTTGTCGCCGTCAAGCTCTGGGACACCGACGCGGTCGCGGATCTGCTCGGTCCGCTCGTCGCGCAGGGAGCCGCCGTCCTCTCCCTCCAGAACGGCGTCGAGAAAGACCTCACCCTCCAAAACCACCTCCCCGCCGAATCACTCCTCGGCGGCCTCTGCTACATCTCCGCGGCCATCGAAAGCCCAGGCGCCATCCGCCATCGCGGATCCATGCAGCGAATCGTCTTCGGAGAGTTCAACGGCCACCCATCCCCACGCGCCCAGGCCTTCCTCGATGCCTGCCAGAGCGCCAACATCGACGCTTCCCTCTCGGACACGATCGAAAAACTCATCTGGGAGAAGTTCGTCTTCCTCGTCGGGCTCTCCGGCGCCACCACCGCCATGCGTCAAAACATCGGCGCCGTCCTCGCAAACGCCAGACGCGATCCTTCCTCCTCGATCTAATGCGGGAGGTCGTCGCCGTCGGCCGCGTAAGAGCTATCGATCTCCCCTCTGACTTCGCCGAAAACCGCCTCGCCTTCTGCCACACCCTTCCGCCGGCCATGACCTCCTCCATGCACGGCGACCTCGAGCGCGGCAACCGCCTCGAACTCCCCTGGCTCAGCGGCGCCGTGGTCCGGCTGGGCAACGAGTCCGGCATCCCCACATCCCTCAATCGCGCCGTCTCAGACATCCTCGCTCCCTTCGAACAAGGAGCCTTCGCCCAGTAGTCCACGACCCCGCAAAACACTCCACCCGACCCGCTATACTCGCCGCCATGGACGCCGATCGCCTCCGCACCGACCTCCTCACCCTCCCGCACGTCACCGAGACCATGCAGTGGGGCGGTCGGCTCGTCTTCTGGGTCGGCGACAAGGCCATCGGCGGAAAAATGTTCGCCATCCTCAACCTCGACGCCGACCGCGACCGCGTCATCGCCTTCCCCACCGGCCCCGTCGCCTACCACGATCTCCTCGAGCTCGACGGCATCACCCCCGCACCCTACCTGGCCCGCATCCACTGGGTCGCCGCCGAGCGCTGGGACGTCTTCCGTCCAACCGAGTGGCAAGCGCACCTCCGCCAAGCCCACCAACTAACCCTCAGCAAACTCCCCGCAAAGACCCGCGCAATCCTTGCCCTTTCCACCCGCGAACAGAAAAGCCTCCTCACCGAACGCCGCAAGATCCTCGCCGGCCGCCGCCAGGCCCTGGCCGTAAAAACGAGCAGCCCCCACTAACTCACCTCCGGAGCCGCATCAAACAGCCCCCGGAACGAGATTCGGTACGCCCAGATCAGAAACACCTCCAGCACCAGCGCCACCACGGCAACCGGAATCCCCTTCGGATCCAGCAGAACGTGGTACAGCAGGATGTTCACAACGATCGGCGCCAGCAGCACCAGCCCCATCGGCACAAAGCGCCCCACCAGCAGCAGCAGACCGCCAATCACCTGCAGCAGCGCCACAAACGTCATCCAGTGACTCGCCGCCATCACCCCCATCAGGGTCCCCGCGTCTCCTGTCGGCATCTGCATCGGTAGAAAATGCAAGATCCCGTTCAACCCGAAGACGAAAAACATCAGACCCAAAAGTATGCGCACCACCACGACCGCCTTCTTCATAGCTCCAAACCCTTCCCTTCAGCGTCCCAGCCGGCGTCGCTCGCCCCGGCTTGCGTGTCCATAAGATGTTTCGGTAGCGTCCTCGTATGCCCAGCCCCTCCATCTCCGGTCCAACCCTCTCCCTCCAGGGCCGCAACGCCCTCATCACCGGCGGCTCCCGCGGCATCGGAGCCGCCTGCGTCCGTCTCTTTCGCCACGCCGGCGCCCGCGTCGCCTTCAGCTACCAATCCGCCCGCGAGCAGGCCCAAGCCCTCGTCGACGATCAAAGCACACCACGGCCGGGCAACCGTCACGAGCCCGGCAACCTCCAGGAGCCCCCCGCCTGCGTCGCCCTCCAGCAGGACCTCGCCACCCCCGAGCACGGCCACGCCCTCGTCGCCTCCGCGATCGCCGCCCTCGGCTCGCTCGACATCCTCGTCGTCAACCACGGCGTCTGGCCCGCCCACGATCAGCCGGTCGACACCATGCCCCTTCAGCAATGGCGCTCCACCCTCGCCGTCAACCTCGATAGCACCTTCGGCCTCGTCCAGGCCGCCACCGCCCACATGCTCTCGCGACCCACTCCCAACCCCGGGCTCCACTCCGTCACGGCCACCCCCGGCGGCAAGATCGTCAGCCCCCGCGGCCACATCGTCCTCGTCGCCAGCACCGCCGCCCAGCGCGGCGAAGCCTTCCACGCCGACTACGCCGCCAGCAAGGGAGCCCTCATCTCCCTGACCAAAAGCCTCTCCTCCGAGCTCGCCCCGCAGGGTATCCTCGCCAACTGCGTCGCGCCCGGCTGGGTCGCAACCGAAATGTCCGCCGCTGCCCTCAACGACCCAGCAGCGTCCAAGAAGGCGATGTCCTCCATCCCCCTCGGCCGCGTCGCGCACGTCGACGAGATCGCCGGCCCAATCCTCTTCCTCTGCACACCCCTCGCCGGCTTCATCTCAGGCGAAATCGTCAACGTCAACGGAGGCGCAGTCCTCGTCGGCTAAACCCACACCTTCCAGTTCGTAGCTCGTAGCTTCTAGCTAAGAGCTAGAAGCTAAAACCCAACCGCAAACCCCGGACACCGCCCACCATGCCCCTCCGCCTCACCTTAGCCGCCCTTGCCCTTCTCCTGCCATCAACGCTCCTCGCCCAGGCCCGCGACCTCCAGAACGCCGCGCCTCCCCTGGCCAACGGCCAAACCCAGGAGCAGCGCGGGAAAGAACTTCTCGACCAGATGATCACCGCCCTCGGCGGCCCTGCCTGGCTCGCCCGCCACACCGCCGCAGAGCACGGTCGCACCGCCGCCTTCTACCGCGGCGCCCCCACCGGCGCTACCATCGACTACACCGAGCTCCGCCAGTTCCACACCGAAACCCAGCCCCCGCTCGAGCGCATCGGCTTTCTTACCGACAAAAGCATCATCCTCCCCGGCAAAAAAATCGACGTCGTCCAGATCTGGACCGCCGATAACGGCTCCGAGATCACCTACAAAGGCAAAAACCCGCTCCCCAAAGACCAGGTCGACGACTATCTCCGCCGCCGCAACCACTCCGTCGAAGCCGTCGTCTTCACCTGGCTTAAAGCCCCCGGCGTCATCGTCATCGCTGAAGGCACCAGCATGGTGATGCGCCACCTCGCCGACAAGCTGACCATCCTCAGCGCCAACAACGACGCCGTCACCCTCGATCTCGACGTCAACACCCACCTCCCCCTCGCCCGCACCTTCGAGTGGCGCAACCGGCAGTTCAACGATCACGACGAAGACCGCGAAGAGTACAACGACTACCACGACTTCGACGGCCTCCCCACACCCCTCACCCTCTCCCGCTACCGCAACGGCGACCTCGTCAACCAGCGCTTCCTCACCAAGGTCGAATACAACGTCCCCCTCCCCCCCGACACCTTCAACCCCGACGTCATCCTCAAAAAGAAGTAACTCCCCACGCGCTGTCC
>JAABUQ010004321.1_pt1 | contig 24388 bp, 25 predicted proteins | sample 5560001 | NCBI WGS metagenome assembly JAABUQ01 (sample SAMN10711888, study PRJNA513371) | rock metagenome | isolation source: Antarctica rocks | place: Antarctica: Victoria Land, Finger Mt nord | collected 2015-12-18
ACGTCAGCCATCAAGAGTTGGCCGACACGACCGCCGCCTATCGCGAGACAGTCACCGTGGCACTGGATGAGTTTCAGGCCCGCGGAGTGGTCAGCCTCGGCCGCCGCACCATTCAAATCCTGGACCTGCCGGCAGTCGAGGACCTGGCGACGAGATGAACAAGGTCCAACACCACGGGGGTTGCCGCAAGTTCCGCCGCACGATGCAACCGCCGCGTCGGTGTGTGCACCGATGGACCGCGGGCTGACGCGGTTGGTCCATCGGCCCGATCGCTGGGCGACCGGCGGATAGACTTGTGGACAAGCGCGGCTTCGGGCACGTTTGCAGTCATAGGCAGCCACTCTTGGGTTTCAGGCGGCTAAATCGGGAGTAGCGTACACGGCGCGATGCGGGAGTGGCTGTGCAAGTAGACCCGCTACATCCGCTGCGAGCAGGGGCCTCGCGAACAGATACCCCTGTCCACGATCGCACTCGAGCTCTTTCAGCTGCGCCTGCTGGTTATCGGTCTCCACGCCTTCGCCCGTCACGCTCAGACTCAGCGCCTTGGCTAGGGCCACGATGCTGCGCACGATTGCGTGCGCCTGCACGTCGGTACCAAGGCCTTCGACAAACGAACGGTCGATCTTGAGCGTATCTACTGGAAATCGCCTCAAATAGCTCAGCGACGAGTAGCCAGTCCCGAAGTCATCAATCGCGAATCTGACGCCGAGGCCGGTAAGTGCGTGCATCGTGGCGGCCGTGCCCTCGGGATCGAACATCAGCACGCTCTCTGTGATTTCCAGCTTGAGTCCACACGGCGCCAATCCGGTCTCGCGCAATACTGCGGCGATCTTGTCGACGAGTTTCGGATCCTGGAACTGACGACCAGACAGATTAACGCTCATCACGAGCGGTGGGTCGGTGGGAACAGCATTCTGCCACAGCACGGCCTGACGGCAAGCCTCCTCCAGAACCCACAGGCCGAGTGGTTCGATGACGCCGATTTCCTCGGCGATCGGGATAAATTGCACCGGCGAGATCTGGCCACGAGTGGGATGTTGCCACCGCACGAGCGCTTCCAATTCCAGGATCCGCCCGTCTGCCAAGGACACAATGGGCTGGTACACCAGCGTAAATTCGTCGCGTCCGAGTGCTTGACGTAGATCGGTCTCAAGCTCCAGCCGTTCGAGGGCGTCGCGCTCCATGCTTGCCTCGAACAAGGTACAACGCGCTTTGCCCTCCGCTTTAGCTCGATACAGCGCCAGGTCGGCGTTTCGCAGCACGCTCTCAGTTCGATCGTGGTGAGGCGTGCTCAAAGCGACGCCAATACTGGCAGTCACAATGACCTCGCGGTCGCCGACCGAAAAAGGCGTGCACAACAGCGCAGCGATGCGATCAGCAACGTCAGTTGCCTCGCTGGATGTCGCCACCTCGTCGAGCAGAACGATGAACTCGTCGCCGCCGAGGCGGGCTGCCGTGTCGTCGGACCGGAGACATCCCTGCAACCGATCGGCAAACGCGGCAAGCAGACGGTCCCCAGCCTCGTGGCCAAGTCCGTCATTGATCAGCTTGAAGTTATCGAGATCGATGAACAGCACCGCGACGTGGCCTGAGTGTCGATCTGCACGAGCGAGGGCTCGCTCCAGACGATCGGCGAGCAGGGCGCGATTCGGCAGGCCAGTCAGCGTATCGTGAAACGCCAGCCGCTGCAGCTGGCGCTCGAACGCCCTGCGCTCGGTGACATCGCGGCCGGTCAGGACAATACCCGACACGGCCGGTTGATCGAGGAGGTTGTTGGCGACAACCTCGAAGTCGCGCCACGAGCCGTCGGCGTGATGTAGCCGCAGCTCGGTCGTCATGTTCGTGCTCGGGTGGTCCAGTGCTTCATGTAGAAAACTCTGCGAAGCTCCCAGGTCGTCGGGGTGGACCAGCGCGTGTACCGATGTGCCACTCAACTCTTCTCGTGGGTGGCCCCACACCCGTTCACTGGCGGGGCTCACGTAGCTGATTCGCCACTCGGCATCCATGATTACTGTCGCGTCCGAGGCATTCTGCACCAGCGATCTGAATCGCTCCTCGCTCCGGCTCACCTGTGACACCAGCTGGCGCAAATTGCGCAGCATGCTTGCGAAGGCTTGGCCAAGTACGTCTCTGTCTGAAGCGGGATCGACATCAGAACTCAGGTCGCCCGAGGCGATCGTCGTCGCGACCGACGCCATGCGCTGCTGGTGACTTATCATGCCCTGAAACGCGGCAGCCATCTGGCCCACCTCGTCATGGCGGTCCAGGACAACGTCCTGGTCGAGATCACCTTGAGCGAGGGCGTCAGCAGCACAGGCCATTGCCTTGAGTGGGTTAGCGACACTACGCGCAACAAAGAAGCCCATGCCAAGAGCTAATGCGACGCCACCGACGATGAGGCTGAGCATGGTTTTGACAGAGGTTTCAAACTGGTTTGTCGAGTCCGTTGCATCCTGATGTGCGGCGTCTACCTTGAATGTCAGGAGCTCATCGAGCGCTTTGCTGAGCGCGGCGGCCTTCGGGATAGCACGCTCGGACAAAATTTCGCGAGCCAGCCTGTTGGATTCGGTCGTGTTCGCCAGCGCCAGCGCCCGAGCCTCGACCACCTCCAGCTTCCACGCGGTGTACCCGGTGTCGTACGGCGTCCACAGCGCGCGTTCGTTGTCGTCGGCTGGCTTCGCCTTATAGGCGGCCCAGGATAGTTCTGTCGTCGATAGATCCTGGTCGAACTGTCTGAGAAGTGACTGGGTGGCCTCTACGGTGCCCGCATAGAGAGAGCCGTCGATGTCGCGTTGCGCGCTGATGATATTCACTCGCGCGGTGAGCAGAGACACGGTGGTGGGCAGCAGGTTTTGATGCGCATAGTCCAGGTTTGCCTGAATGCCCTGCGCCGTGACAAATCCGTTGTACCCGACCATGACCATCAGGACGCAGATGATGGCAAATGTTCCCAGTAGCTTGACCAGGGTGCTTCGATCGTGAAACCAGTGCATTTGATGAGTCCTTGTTCGCCACACCAACTGGCCCGCGTGACGGGCAGGCGTCTGTGCGCACCCGCGTGGATGCCTCACCAGCACGAAGAGCGCGAACCCAGCGCGTGCAACGAGACGAACACCAGGATGCCGCGGTGGCGGGCCCGCCAGCTGTCCTCGGGCAGGAGCCCGCCCCGCGGCAAGACGCGCTGCAGGCTGGGCAGGGCGATGCTCATGCTGAGAGGTTCCTTTCTCTGACCGCAGGCGACGGGGTGCCACTCCGAGTATCGGCACGACCCGCCTGACCTTGAGGCCGCTACTGAATTGCATCCTGTCCCGCAGACGTACGGGTACGCGGCCGTCCATTGTGGGCACGGAGCAGGCCCTTGAGTAGCAACGGTGCAGGTCCTACGGTAAGGCGTCCGGTTTTCTGAACAGCCTCGTGGGTCTAGGCCCAGTTGGCGACGGACTTGGGCGCATTCCTGCTATGGGCTGAGCGGGGCGGCCTTGGGCACTAGATCAGCCAGGGCGACGAAACTTGGCATCAGCCTTGAAGCGACCGGCGCGTTCAACCCGGCCCTGGCGGCATTCGAACGCGCAGATGAGCGGCGCGACTCGGTTGGTGCGGTGCGACTCGGGCGCTCGTCAGCGACCTGACCAACATCGCGCTTTTGGCTATGGTTCCTTTTGCCCGCGACAGCTTGAGCTGCTGCAGAGTGATAACCTTGCGCGGCTCCGTTGTAGCGCTCTTGATGACACGGCACATAACGTCACAACTCCTCAGCGCGTCGATGTACTGCACCCGTGAATGTGACAACACGCAGGTAGAGCTGGACGGCACTACCAGATCTGCGTCAGATCCAGCTTGAAGCCGGGAAGCTCGGGGTCACCCCGGAGCTCACTCGGGTTGAGCCGGGTGACGACGGACTGCCCGAGTCGCAGCTCATATATCCGTCGTTCGAGAGGATCGATGAGCCAGCCGAGGCTGACCCCGCTATTGGCATACTCGTGCATCTTGGAGATGAGGTCTTCTATTCGGTCAGACGGCGACCGCAGCTCGATGACGAAGTCTGGGGCGATGGGCAGCACACGCTCCAGTTGCGCGGCCGGTACCTGGGTGAGACGGTCCTTACGAATCCAGGCCGCGTCCGGGGCGCGTCGGGCCTGACCACGCAAGCGAAACAGCCCCGAAGAGTCGCTTACCTCGCCTGTACCGTCGACTTCAGCCCAGGCCAGCAATTGGGCGGTGATGCGCGCATTGCGGTTGGATGACCGCCAGCCGGTCGGGGACATGACGATCAGCGTGCCCTCCTGGTCGGTCTCGATGCGCAAGTCGGGGTGCGCGCGGCAGAAATCCAGGAACGCTACGTCGTCCGCGAGATCCGGCCGGGGCTGGCGCAGCACGAAGGGCTGATCCGGGCGAAGCAGGTCTGTCTCCAGCATGGCCAGTCACGTCTCGCAAGAGATGGTAGGCCATTCTCCTGCCCGACCATCGTCCGCTTCGCCGCACCCACAGTTGTCCACTTCAGGCCGAATGTGAGACGCTCATTTTGCGGCCTCTCGTGGGAATCGCACCGACCCTGGTCAGGCGGCGCGGGACGCGGCCATCCTGGCGCTGTTGTACGGCTCGGCGCTGCGCAGCCCCGAGCCGTCGGCCTGGCAGCGGGTGGCCACCACCACAGCCGCCGCCGGCTGGCGGGCCGTCCGCAACCACCTCGCCGACCTCGGCGAGACCACCGCAGACGACGAGACCTGCCACGACTGCGCACGACCCGCAGGCGAGTTCACCGACGACGACGACCCGTGGATCCCCGGCCGCCCGGAGGGAGTGGCGGGTGCGGACCTCCCAGTTCTGCCACGCCTGTGTGCCGTCGTCTGATTGGTCGACGGTAGCCGGCGGTAGCGGTCCTGAAAGCCTTTCGAGAATCGGTGGGTCGCCCCCGGATGAAGCGGTAGAGGCGGGGTCGGCGAGGGTAGCCCAGTGGACGCCTACGCTCACGTCGTTGAGCTGCTCGCACCCAATCGGGTCAGTCGGTCGATCTCGGCGTCGAAGTCAGTGGTGATGAGATCGAAGTGCATACGATTTTTCACGGACTTGCCTTCGGGGACTCGGTGGAAGCCGATCCGCGAGCCGGGGGCGCCTGAGTCGGCTTCGATCCAGGCGTTATCGACATCGGCTCCGTCGGCCACGGTTCGGCCGAGGACTTGAGCCTAGAAGATGGCGATGGCGTGGGCGTCATGGGCGTCGAAGCTGACGCCGGACACGGTGCTGGACATGATGATGCTCTCCTACTTCATGAGCGCGGGGTGATCAGATAACGGGAACGAGGGGAGCCTCGAGCAGGGTGCGGTCGCCGTCGAAGCCGTGGCTCAGGGCGGCCGCGACGTCCTCATGTGGAGCGCCCAGCCGGGCCGCGCTGACCTCGTCCAGGCGCTGGTAGTGCTTCTCGCCGAGTTCCAGATCGAGAGACCGCAAGTATTCCTCCAGGTGCCCCGGGGAGCGTGGGCCCACGATCGGGATCAGGGCCGTTCGGGCCAATGCGGCCCGGCGGCGCAGCCAGGCCAGAGAGACCTGGACCGGGCTGCTGCCGATCTCATTGGCGACCGCCAGCACCGCATCGACCACGGCGGTCCGCTGTGCGGTGCCCTCCACGGTGTAGCCGCGAGCACTTAACCGCCCCGTCTCACCCTTCCGGTACTTGCCGGTGAGTAGGCCGCCGGCCAGCGGGGAGTACAGCAGTACGCCCAGGCCGTGGGCCTGCACCATCGGTAGCAGTTCCCGCTCGGCGGAACGTTCGGCAAGGCTGTATTCGGTCTGAATACCGACCAGCGGGGCCAGGACGCTCAGGTCCGCCCGGACTGCGGCACCGGCGACCCGCCAGGCTGGGAAGTTGGACAGCCCGCCATGCAGGACTTTGCCAGACCGGATCAGGTCGTCGAACCCGGCCAGAATCTCCTCGATCGGGGTGGTCCCGTCGGGAAAATGCGGCATGAACACGTCCACGTAGTCCGTCTTGAGACGCCGCAGACTCGCCTCCAGGGAGCGGACCATGATCTTGCGGCTGTTACCGGTCGTCCCGGGGCGGGGCCGGTCCTGCATCGTCCCGCTGTACTTGGTGATCACCACGAAGTCGTCCCGATGACGGCCGAGCAGCTCACCGAGCACGGTCTCGGACTGCCCGTCCTGATAAAGGTTGGACGTGTCGAACGTGGTGCCGCCGGCGGCGACGAAGGTCTCGAAGATCGCACGCGAGGCCTCCGGACCGGCGCCGGCGTCGGACATGCCGAAGTTCGCCGTGCCGAGCGCGTACTCCGAGACCCGCAGTCCAGTTTGTCGTCCGAAGGTGTGGTAGCGCATGACAGCTCCTGAAGGGTGGTGGCGGGGTACGCTGTCCGAACTTTACCAAGTAAAACGAGGGGTCACTCTTTTTATGCCGAAGGTAGCCCAGGCGCACCTCGACGCTCGCCGCCAGCAGATCCTTGATGCCGCCCGCGCCCGGTTCGCCAGCCATGGCTTCGCCCGGACCTCGATAGCCGACATCGTCACCGAGTCCGGGCTCTCCAACGGAGCCATCTACCGGTACTTCACCAGTAAGGAGGAGCTGGTCATCGCCGTCTGCGAGCAGGCGAGCGGCGCTTTTCCGACGGCGCTCACCGTCGAGGCCGTCAACGGGTTTCTGGAGCATGTGCGGGTCTTGGCCCGGGGGACCGGCCATGCCAGGCTAGTAGTCCAGATCTACGCCGAAGCGGCGGTTAACCCGGCGCTCGCGGCGATCGTTCAACAGCAACTCGCCGCGATGCGCGCGGCGGTCGCCGACCTCATTCCTGACCGTCAGAACGCCGACGCCGCGCAGATCGCCGAGGCATTCGTCGCCGTCTGCAGCGGGTACGGCGAGCAACTGGCAATCCGCGGCGATCTGGACCCGGCGCCCTTCACCAGCGCAGTGATGGCCATCCTCAAGGGGTAGCCCCTTCAGCCGGTCGGACTCCGTCATGGTAGGGAGTGTCAGGATCAGCCGCTCGGTTTCCAGTCTCGCTGGCTGGACGACCGTAATCAGCGGTGTCCTCGGCGGAGGTTGAGCAGGTCGGTGGCGTCGGTGACGGCTTCGGCCCCGGGCTTGATGTAGCGCATGGCGCTGCGAGGGTTGCGGCGAGGGGTTTTGGCCATGATTGTTTGGAGCTCGACGTTTCGCTCGCCGAGGTGGGTGGCGGCGGAGTGGCGTAGCTGATGGAGGTCCCAGCCGGTGTGGCGGTCGAGGAGGATGCGGGCCCGGTCATAGCCGAGACGGGCCCGTCCGGTGTCGGGGCACAACCGAGGGAACGGGCGGCCGGTGGCTCGGCACGAAGATCCGGATACCGTGATGATCACCGCCTCCCCAGTGATCGGCCTGCTCCGCAGTCCGCCGGCGCACCAGCACCGCACCGGTCACATGTATCTCGTCGATCAATTGTCCGATCGGCCCAGCCGGCTGCAAGATCTCCCCGTCCGGAGTGACGAACCAATCGTGCTGCCGCATAAAGCCGTCGCCGCCGTAAGCCCGACCCGCGCCTCAGCGACAGATTCACGGACGGTGCCTGCGCTACGCCCTTGCCGCAACGATTGTTGTGCACAACGTGAATGTCCGCGCCTACTGTGGACGGCTACCAGACGGTCGCTCCAGCGCAAATGGACCAGGTCTCAGGCTCACGCCGTCGTCGCCTGCAACTCGCGGGTCAAACGTGCGTAACGATCCGTGCTCTCGAGGAGTGGTGCGGCTTGTGGGTCCGCGGGCCGCAGCGCCTGGCAGCAGCCGACGCCATTTTCCCGCGACCGCGCACGGTCACGACCTTTAGCTGTCAGAAGCGCCGATGTCAACCTAGAACGCGGCAAGATCAACGGTAGGATTGGCGGTAGGACAACGTGGTAGAGTCTCAGCATGCCGACGACCACCAAGCTATCTATCACGCTGCCCAACACGTTGCTGGCGCGCGCCGATCAGGTCCTCGCTCGCCCAGGGGAGGGGCGTAGCTCTCTGCTCACTCGCGTTCTCGATGACGCTGTTCGTGCCGCCGAAGAAGCAGCAATCGATGCCGAGTACGATCGCGCCTTTAGCGAGCACCCGGTGACGCAGGCGGACCTCGACCGTTCGAACGCTTTGGCGCGGGGTGCGATCCGCACGCGTCGTCTCGGGAGAAAACGTGGCGCAGCCGTCTGACCTGCAACGCGGAGACATCTGGACGGTCGATTTTGGGCCGGACATTGGCCAGCATTCGGCGCTATTGGTAGCGCGCACGGGTTCGATGCGCAGGCGCTGGCGGGCGATCGTGGCGCTAATCACCAGCGAGGGTATCGGCTTGCCGACAGAGGTCTCCGTGGGACCGCGGCACGGGCTCACACGAGATTCTGTGGTCGATTGCGACGACCTATACACGGTCGGCAGCGACGTTTTGCTGCACCGCGTCGGCGCCGTCGACGCAAGCACGCAGGCAGACGTCGATCGGGCCCTCCGCATCGCGCTGGGGCTGGGCATGTGACCACGAGTCGTGAAGCAGCCGCGGCTGGACCACAGTCGCGCGAGCAGCAACTCAGAACGTGGTTCACTGCCGTGCTGGGACGCACAGCCGATGATCCCGCGGCCACGCGGACCATTGGCGTTGCCAGCCACCGATACGCGCACGGGGTCTTGTTGTGCATACAGCGTGCACGGCCAGCGCGGATCAGGAGTCCGGCGGATGTTCGCATCGGGACGACGGCCGGCGGGGCATGCGCACCGTCGAGCGTGATGGGGACCGGTCCGTTGCCTTTTCCAACTGTGCCTCGCGCGTATCGCTGGCAGCCGCTGTATGGCACGCGGATATCGCGCTAAATTGGATCGGTGCTTCTGCCAGCGAACTCGCTGGTGCACGGCGTTGTAAACGACGTCAGCTCGGGGCTCTCGAGTTCAACCTGTTGTGCGCCCGCTGAGCCCGGCCGAGCCGACGGCGTAGCCGTTGGCAATGAGGTGCTGGCGGAGTGGCGAATCGCTGACAACAATGTCGGGCTCCTCGCCGCGGTAGCCGTGCGCGAACGACACCGGCGCACCGTTCCAGTCCGACGGAAGCTTGATCCGATAGGCGCCTCCGTCATAGAAGCCAGACCCGGCAGCGGCACCCGGGCTGCGGCCACAGTCGCACCCACTAACCCTCCGACCAACAGCAGGGCAGCCGCCAATCCGCCAGGCCCCGTAACACGGGGCTTCCGCATGCCGCAGGCGTGCCTCACGTCCTGGCGCCCGTTTCTCGGCTGATTGACTATGCTCTGGGATGTGCCAACGTTGATCCCTGCGCCGACGGTTGTCGAGGCCGCCGGCAACAAGCCCAAGCTCATCCGAGAGTACGTGGGCCGCGTCAATTCGGACACGGACGGGCTCAGCCTGGCCCACATGCAGAGCCCGACGGGCTGGCTGGAGCCCGGTCAAACTCCCGAGTTCGACGAATATACGCTTGTGCTGCGGGGTAAGGTCCGCGTCACTCACGCGTCCGGAGTGATCGACGTAGCCGCTGGTCAGGCAGTCGTGGTCCACGCCGGCGAGTGGGTCCAGTACAGCACGCCGGAGGCTGACGGCGCCGAGTACATCTCCGTCTGCCGGCCTGCCTTTGCACCTGCGCTCGTGCATCGCGACGAATAACGCCACCGGACGCTCGGAGCGGATGTGACGCCGGAGCCGCTCCTGGCACGCATGCGCGGCTTTGCGCGGCTGAGTCTGCGCGCCATGCTGCTCGACGTATCCCCGGACGAGTGCACGTGCTCCACGCGCATGACGTTGGTCGTGCTCGGCGCCCACATCGCGGGAGTCGCCACGGTCAGCCGCCTGACCCGTCAGCCGCTCTGGTTCGCGGCCCTGCCTGTGCTGATGGTGCTTCCGTCCGCCATAGCGTGGAGACGCAAGCGGCTCCGGCTGCTCCCGTACACGCTTACGCCCCTGGTAGTGCCATACGGAATGGCTATGCTGCGGCTGGCGATTGGCGCCGCCAGCGTCCGATCCGACGCACTGGCCGCACCGGTGCCGGAACCCTGGGGAACCCTGCTCGATCTGAATGTGGCCATGTTGCTGGCGTGTGCCTGGGTGCTGCTCTCGCAAGTGGACGCCCTCGCCCGCGCTGTCGGCCGCTCCGCCCGCTCCGCCCGCTGGCAGATGCGTCCGGGCGCCGTCGTGCTCGGGCTCACGTTGGGCTGGGCGACCCTGGCATACACATCCACGCGTACACACGGTGTAACCGGCAGCGATCCCTACGCCTACGTCCAGATGGCGGTCGATCTCGCCGTGCATGGGACGCCGCTGCACTCGTTTCCACTGATCCGGCTCGCCGAGAGGTTGGACGTCTCGGTGTGGCCGCTGGCGCCAGTCGGCTACGCGCCCCCGGATCCGACGACCTTTCTCGGGGCCTCGGCGTGGCCGCCCGGCTACTCCGCGCTGCTGTCGCTTGCCTACCGGCTGGGGGGCGAGGCGGCGGTGTACTGGGTAACACCGCTGCTGGGTGTGAGCGCCTTGCTGGCCATGTGGTGGCTGGGTTTGGAGTTGCTGTGCGAGCAGCCGCGTGGCCGCCGCGAGGTGTCGGCTGGCCTGGCTGTGTGTGTGCTGGCGACGTCGTTCGAGCAGGTTGACCGTGTGCTGGTCCCGATGGCGGACATTCCCGCCCAGCTGTTCACCATTCTGGCCATAGCTTGCGCGTTGCGCGGCGGCCGCACTCGCCCGGAGTGGTACGGCCTGCTGTCGGGCGTGTGTCTCGGAGTCGCGTTCGACATTCGCTATACGCAGGTGCTGGTGGCAGTCAGTCTGCTGGTGGTGTGGGCTCGCCCCATTTCAGGTGGAGCTGCCCCCCGCGCGCGGGTTTGCGGGCTGGCGTCGAGCGCCGTCGCGGCCTCGGCGGCGGTGCTGCCGTTGTTCTGGTATCACGCCTTCACCTTCGGCAGTCCATTCAGCGTTGAGTCGTCCGAGCTCCAGCTGTTCGCACCGGGAAATATTCCTGACACCTTCAGTGGCATTCTGGGTGAGCTCGGGCGACCCAGCGAGTTTCTGTTCCTGGTGCCATTCGGCCTCGCCGGCGGAGTTTGCTTGTGGAGAACGGCGCGCTGGAGCTTCTTCATTCTGGCGACGTGGCTGGTGGTGCTGGTCGCCTTCCACCTGCCGTATGCGGCATTGCGGCTGCGCGATCTCATACCCGAGCTGCCGGTCCTGGCTGTGCTGGTCGGCGTCGGCATGGGCGCGGCCGTGGCATGGGCGGACCACTACAGGCTAGCCGCACCGCGCCTGGCGGTCGTCGGGTTGATCGTCGGGTTGATGTGGCTTCGCAGTGTGGGCACGCTCGAAATGCTCGGGTTTGGTGCCAGGTACAGCGGCTTCGGCTACCTTCTGCCGGAGCAGCGCAACGCATTCGACACGCTGGCGGCAAGCACGCCCACGGACGCGATCGTGGGTGCAACGCTGAACAGCGGGGCGATCACGCTGTACACGGGCCGCGCGGGGGTCAGGCCGGGCGCGTGGACGAGCAGCGAGTGGCTGCATGTTGTTGACTCCGTCCTGAACGAGGGTGGCCAGGTGTTCGTTCTGCATGACGGCGACGAGCTGAGCCGCCCGCTCGCCGACCTGGACGCAGCGTACGTGCTGGAAACGCGGGCGGATCTGTTTGTACCGTACTTCTCGGTCGACGCGGGATCAGTGAATCGTCTGGTGAAGTTGTATGCGGTTGTTCGGCCGCCCCTCTAGCTGGTCTTCATTGCCGCGCCAGGATGTCCCAGCTCTGAATGAGTGGTTGGAGCTGCTGCCAGACTGCCTCAGGGATGGGCTTGGCCGAAAGCCGTGTACGGGAACCGGCCCGGGTTACGCCACCTGCCAGAGGCGCGGCTTCGGCTCCGAGCCGAGCCGCTGGGCCGTCCAGGCGTCCAGCCAGTCGTGGTCGGTGGCGCCCTCGTGCGACAGCATGTACTGCTCGACCCGCGCGGTGAAGGCCCCGATCAGCGGCTGGAGCCAGTCGCGCCCACTGAGCCCGCCCGAGCCGACGCTAAGCAGCGTGGTCGCCGTGATACCCGCCACGTGGTGGCTGGGATCAAAGTACGCAAGGGTATGCGCCACGGTTTGACGTCGCTCCGGGTACGTGCGCAGGTAGTCGTTGATCTCCTCGACCGGGTAAGCATCGCTGCACTCGCGCGCCTCCATGAGGCGGTAGAACAGCAGGCCAGCCACCTGCACCGCAGCGAATCCTGGCCTACGCGCCGCCGTGATCAGCGCGAGGTCGTCGCCGCTGATCGCCACCCGGCTGGCGTCGACCGACGGCAGCGACTGCAAGAACTCCGCGCCGCGCAGGCAATCGGCCACGATGCTGCGGTAGACGTAGGTGGCGCGATCGTCGATGCCGAGCGTCAGCAGGCCCGGGTAGGTCGCCGCGAACGGCTGGTCGGCGAGGCGCTGGCCCCGATGCATCAGGATCAAGGACACGTAGCGCTGGCGATCGTCCAGGTGCGGCAGATGGTTGACGCTGCCATAGTGTGGCGCCGCCAGCAGCCCAGGGAACGGGCCCGCGCCCGTTGGCACGCTCAGGTAGCCAAAGATCCGGTAAGGACCAGTGCTGGTGAGCCGGACGGCGTAGACGGTCGAGAACTCATCTGAGGGAAGCGCCAGCCGTTCGAGCGTGGGCGCCGCGGGATACTGCGCCAGCTCCTGATCGACCGCGTCCCAGTAGACGTCGAAGTCGGCCGGGCGCGGGGTTTCAGTCTCGCTCATGCTGTCTAATCCACCTTATCCGACCGTCGGCTCGGTGCGGCGCGACGTTGTCGCTGGCTTCAGGTGCTTTGCCAGGAACGCCTCCACCTTCGGCATCACCCAGAAGCGGCCGGCGTCGTGCGCCGACCGTGGCTGCGCGTGCAGCTCCTTTGGCCCGGCGATGGCGTTGTAGACGGCGTAGCCGGTCTCCGGCGGGCAGACGTCGTCGTTCAGCCCGATGTACACCATCATCGGCGCCGCGACCCACGGCGCGAAGTTGATTCCGTCGAAGTAGTTGAGCGTCTCGCGAACCTGGGCCTCGCGCTCCGGATACAGCCGCAGGTAGTCGTTGATCTCCTGGTACGGCCAGGAGTGCGTCAGCGAGGCAGCGTCCATGAAGCCGCAGAGGTACGGCGCGCCGGCCGCGCCGCAGGTGATGACGTCGCGCCGCAGCGCCGCCGTGGTGATCGTCAAAGCGCCGCCCTGGCTGCTGCCGTGCACGCCGACGCGCGTGCCGTCCACCTCCGGCCGCGTCAGCACGAAATCGACCGCTCGGCAGGCATCGACGTAAAACCCGCGGTAGCTGTAGGTGTGCCGATCGACGATGTTGTTGACCAGCAGGCCCGGGTAACCGGGGTTGTAGTGGCGGTTCGAGCGCAGCTTGCCGCGCGGCGCCACCCCAACGGCGGCGTAGCCCATCCTGGCCCAGGACTTCGGGAGGGTCGGCTCCGAAATGTAGCCCGGCACGAGCAACAGGGCCGGGTACGGCGGCGCCAGGTAGCTGTCCTTCGGGCGGCAGTACCAGCCGCCGATCCGCAGGCCATCAAGGCTGTCGTAGCCGATCTCGTACACGTCCACCTCGGGGGTGGAGCGCATCGGGACATGCTCCATCGTCGGGTTGAGCGGGATCGCGTTCGCGTCGGCCATGATCGCTGCCCAGAAGGCGTCGAAGTCTGTCGGGCGCACCGTGGTCGTGCCGAACTGGTCGGCCGACTTCCGCGTCGCCACCCTAAGCATGCAGCGCCGCCACCGGCTCGGCTCGCTGGGGGAGCCGCTCGCCGATCACCTCTCGCAGCGCCTCGACGACGATCTGCTCCTCGCCGGGCCGCATCGTCTGGGTGTTGATCGCGATACTGTTCGGCCTGCTGCTCGGGCCGGTCGGTTCGAACAGGAACACGCGCGGTTCGTGCTCCTCCAGCGCCACCACCAGCTCGTGCGAGTTGATGCCGGTCTCGGGTCTGAACAGCAGCTCGACGCGCGGCACCGGATGCTCGCGACCGTCGTGCACGTAGCTGGCAGCGACGCCCGGGAAGTCGTTCAGCCGCTCCAGCATCCAGTTGGCCTGGGCCCGCCACAACGCAGTGTCTGCGTCGTGATCGCGCTGCATGTAGTTTTCGAGCGCCACGATCAGGCCAACGATGTCTTCCTTCGCCGCCTTGGCGGGCCGTCCGACGCTGTGGTTCGGGCTGCCATTCATCCGCGCCGCGCGGATCAGATCGGCCCGCCCAGCCAGGATGCCCGATGATTGCGGCCCCATCAGGCCCTTGCCACCGCTGAACGCGACGAGGTCGGCGCCCTCGGCGATGAACCGCTGAAGGCTGTTTGCGGGCGGCAGCATCGCGGCGGCGTCCACCAGAACGGGGATGTTCGCCTCGTGTGCGATCTCGCAGGTCTGCACGAGCGACAACGCCCCCTGGTTGGCCCAGGGCGACATCAGGTACGCCACCAGCGCCGTGCGCTCGTTGATTGCCGCCCGAAGCTGGTAGGGCAACGTCGAGCCACCGTACCCGATGTCGACGATCCTGGCGCCCGCCGCGCGCACGCCGTGGTCGTAGCCGTTGCGGTGCGCCCGGTGCATGATCGCTTCGTTCTGCATGCCATCGGTAATGGGAAGCTGGGCGATTTTGGCCGGATCGGTGCCGGCCAGGATCGCCGCTGTCCCGATCAGCAGGCCGGCTTCGGCGCCGCCCACCACGATACCGGCTTCGGCGCCGGTGGCCCGCGCGATCACCTCGCTCGCCTTGTCTTGTAGCTCGTCCAGGACCACGTACGCGTTGGCCGCCTCGCGCATGGCGTCGAGCACCTCGGGCCGGATCAACGTGCCGCCCAAGCGCGTGTGCGTGCCGCGGGCGTTGATGATCCGTCTGACTCCAAGACGCTTGTAGATGTCTGGCATGGTGCTTCCTTTCCGTGTCTTGCAGATCTCGCCTGGCGGCGCCTCAGCCGAAACCTGGCGAGCCTAATGGACCAGATACGGATCGAGCGCGTCGCGCAGCCCGTCGCCGATGAAGTTGATTGAGAGGACGGCCAGCGCGATCATCGTACCGGGCGGAATCCAGAGCCAGGGCATCGACTCCAGTACCGTGAGCGACTGGGCGTCCTTGAGCATATTGCCCCAGCTTGGCGTCGGCGGCTGCACGCCGAGGCCCAGGAAGCTGAGACCGGCCTCCAGCAGGATCGCGTTCGCCATGCCGAACGTCGCTGCGACGATCACGGGCGCGAGGGCGTTCGGCAACATGTGGCGGAAGATGATGCGGCCGTTCGACACGCCCACGGTGCGGCTCGCCAGCACGAACTCGCGCTCCCGCAGCGACAGGAACAGCCCCCGCACGATCCGGGCGATGGGCGGCCAGCCCAGCAGGCCAATCACGAGCATGATGTTGTAGATGCTCGGCCCCAGCACCGAGACGACGGTGATGATCAGGATCAGCGACGGGAACGACAGCACGATGTCAGCCAGGCGCATGACGCACGCGTCTAGCCAGCCGCCGTGGAACCCGGCGAGCGCGCCGAGGATCACGCCGATCAGGGTGTAGATCGCGACTGCCACCAGCCCGACCGAGAGTGAGACGCGCCCCGCGTAGAGCAGCCGGCTGAACACGTCGCGCCCGGACGAGTCCGTCCCCAGCGGGTGGTTCGCGGCCGGGCCTTTGCGGTACGCGCTGATGTCCACCTTGTACGGGTCGTTGGTCGCCACCACCGGCGCTGCCACTGCGCCAGCTGTCAACACGAGCAGGATCAGCGCGCCGATGACTGCCACGCGGTGGCGGCGAAACCGCTGCCAGACGCCGGGCCGCCGGCGGGCCACCCGGGCGGCCGGCGAGTTTGTCGAGGTGGCCATCAGGAATATCTGATGCGTGGGTCAATCACCGCGTAGGTCACGTCTGCCAGCAGGTTGCTGAGCAGGATCGTTACGGCGCTGATCAGGTTGATCGCCATGATGACCGGGTAGTCGCGCGCCTGCACGGCCGTCAGGGCGAGGGTGCCGATGCCTGGCCAGGCGAAGACAGCTTCGACGATCACGGCACCGCCGAAGAGCCGGGGCAGCCCCAGCGCGATCACCGTCACCAGCGGGATCAGCGCGTTGCGCAAGGCGTGCCGATAGATCACCGTCGTCTCACGCAGGCCCTTCGCCCGAGCCGCCCGCACGTAGTCCTGCTGGATCACTTCCAGCATGCTCGATCGGGTGTAGCGGATGAGTGCCGCCGCCTCGGCTAGCCCGAGTACGAGCGCGGGCAAGGCCAGGTGCCACACCGAGTCGGACAGCGACCATGGCTGCCCGACCGTGGCCATCCCGGCTGCCGGGAGGATCGGGATCTTCAACGCGAACACGTAGATCCCGACCAGTGACAGGAAGAACGACGGCACCGAGATCGCAGCGAACCCGAGCACCGTGGCAATGTAGTCGATCAGGGAGTACTGCTTCATCGCAGACAACACCCCCATCGGAACCGCGACCACGATCGCGAGGATCAGGGCGCTGAGCATCAACCCCAGCGTCGGCACGAGCCGCTCGCCGATCTTCGCTGCGATCGACTGCCGGTCCGCGAACGAGTAGCCAAGGTTGCCCCGGGCGACCTCTTTGAGCCAGATGGCGTAGCGCACGGGGATCGGCTGATTCAGCCCGAGCGCCTCGCGTTGCTGCTCGCGAAAGTCCGGGCCCAACCCGGCGACGGCCTCGGGGTTGACGAGCGCATCCACCGGGTCGCCGGGCGCCAGGCTGATGATGACGTAGACCGCCAGGGAGATTCCAAGCAAGACCGGCACGCTGATCGCGAGGCGCCGCAGCAGATACGTGCCCATTCTTAGGGGCGTCCGGGTCGGGGGAGCCTGCGGCCCCCCGCCGCCAGTCGCCGCTCCGCTCGTTCCTCGCTGCGCGCTCCTTTCCGCGGCGACCCCCCGCTTGAAGGGCGCTTCGCGCGGCTATAGCGTGGTTTACGCCTCGACATTAAAGCCCAAAACCGGGATCGCGTCAGCGGTTGTCGACTCCGGAACTCCCTTGTGTCCTGGAGCGCTAACGGCCGCCGCGAAAGGTACGAGCCACCGTAAGACGCCGCCGAAGGCCCTTCATGCGGGGGGCCGCAGGCTCCCCCGACCCGGACCGGTGCGAGCACGAACCGGAAGCGCTCAGTTACCCTGAGACTGTCCACTCGTCGGCGTTCCACATGTCGTGGGTGGCGTAGCTGGGCGGCTTGAACCCCACCAGCCGCTTGTTGACCGCGAAGATCGAGTTGGGCGACCAGAGGTAGATCCACGGAAGCTCGTCGTTCATGATGGTGGCGGCTTCGGTATAGATCTGTTTGCGCTGGTTCAAGTCCGCGGTGGACCGGCCCTGTGGGAACAGCTCGTCGAGCCGGGTGTTCGTGTAGTGCCCGTAGTTGCCGCCGACGGGCACCCAGTTGACCGTCTCCATGTACTTGCCTGAGACGTTCGGGTCCTGCCGGAAGATGCCGCCGCCGACCGTGACGAGGTCGAAATCACCCGCGTTTCGCCGACGCGTAACCTCGATCGCTTCGGCCGAAACGATGTCCATGCCGATACCGACTTCCTTGAACTGCTGCTGGATGATCGGCATGTACGCCTCGCGTTCCTTCGAACCTGGCGTGTACAGGATCTGGAGCGAATGGCTGCTGTCCCAGTTGGCATCCTTGAGGAGCTGCTTGGCCTTGTCCGGACTGAACGGGTAGGCGTTCAGATCGGGCACCCCCATCCAGTCCGGGCCGATGATGGTCTGATTGACGACCTGTGCCTCGCCCTGATAGATCGCCTGAACGATCGACGCGCGGTCGATCGCGTACTGCATCGCCTGCCGGACGCGCTTGTCCTGGAGGTAGTCTTTCGCCATGTTGACCGACAGGAAATCGATGCTGGGGCTTGGCACGCTCACGACCGTCAGCGTCGGAACCTTCCTCATGCGGTCCATCTCTGAGGTCGGCACGATCATCAGGTCCAGCTCGCCGCGCTCCATCTGGGCCAGCGCGGCGTCGACCGCCAGGATCTTGAAGAAGATCCGGTCGAGCTTGGCCCTGGTGCCGCCGTACGAGTCGTTGCGCTTCAGCTCGGCGTACTGGTCCGTCTGATACTGGACGAACTGGAAGGCGCCGGCGGACGCGCTCGGGTTGAGCGAGAACGGGTGCTGCTGCAACTGGTCCGGCGCGACGTCCCTGAGGATGTGCTCCGGCAGGATGCTCAGCCCCGAGAAATCGCCGAGTGTGAGCAGCCATGTGGAATCTGGCTTCCGGAGCGTCATCTTGACGGTGTAGTCGTCGGGCGTCTCCAGGCCGGAGATTTTCGGAGCCTGCTGGTCGCCGTACTCGGTCGCGCCCTGAATGTCGAGGAGGCGGCCGCGCCAATAGGTGGCGGCACGCTTGTCCACTGCCCGCTCGAAGGTGAAGCGCACGTCCTTCGATGTGAGTGGCTGACCATCCGAAAAGTTGATGCCCTTCCTGAGGGTGAACGTGTACGTCTGCGCATCCGGCGAGACGTCAACCTTCTCGGCGAGGTCGGGCACGGCTTCGAGCTTGTCGTTGACCCGGACGAGCGCGCCGTAGATCAGCCGCTCGACGCCCTGCTCGGAGCCGGCCGTGGAATACAGCGGGTTGAACGTGACCGGCTTCGTCCACTGAATGCTGATCTGGCCGCCCGTCCGGCCGGCTGGCGCGGCGCCTGCCGCCGTCGCACCTGCCACCGGGGTTCGCGCAGCGGCGGTCGGGGCCGTAGCCGTCGTCCTAGCAGCTGCCACGGGGCCCGGTGGCGTGGTGGGAGCGGGCGCGGACGGCGCCGCTGGACCGCAGGCTGCGAGCATCGTGCCGAGCGACGCCACGCCGGCGCTGGCCGCCAGGATCCGCAGAAACGCGCGCCGGCTCCGCCCGCGCTCGAGCGGTCCGATAGCTGGGTTATCGAGATGCGATCGCGTATTCATCGTGCTGGTACTCCTCACATGGGGGTCGGAGCGGTCGCGGTCAGCCCGGCGCCGGGGCCCCCGGGCTGGGAGTGCGCAGCGGATGCGGGTACATCGTAGTCCGAAGCAGCGGTGACGTCATCCGCGCGGCATCGTCCGACGATGCCATCGTCGCGGATGAGTCTCGCACCGCGCGCCAGCAGTGCGAGACTCGGCTACGAATCAGCGCTCGCACGGGGCGTGGTTCTTCAGCACAAAAATGCCCACCGACGACGACCGCAGAGCGGCTACGCGGGCGCTGTGCCGGAAGAGCAAGACCCAGAGGCTGACCCGACCCGCCCTCATCACGTGCCGGCAGTCTACGTCGCGGCGTCGGCGGCAGACTCTGGCAGCGTGCACAAGATGCCGCCAGCGATTTTGTGTGGCCCGGCCGGTGACGCGCGGTCAGGGTTCGCCTGCCCGACATTCCGACGACGCCATGTCCTGAGACGCCGACAATCGCCGGTCCGCGCCGACCAGGCCACGCTGCCGATGGACGAACGAGCAACCAGTCGCGGCGTTAGCTGGACAGCGTGGTGGCCAACCTTGCGGCCGTTCCGGTCGGTGGCCGCAACGCGGCGTTGAATCAAGCCGCCTGGTCCCTTGGCCGTTGGATAGCCGCCGGCGCTCTCGAGCAAACGGAGGTGGAGGAGCAACTCTATGGCGCCGCCCAGCGGAACGGACTGCCGTCGGATGATGGCGAGCGCCACACATGGGCTACCATTCGCCGTGGTCTCATCAAGGGCCTGCAGCAGCCGATCGACCTGACCGCCGCCACATGAGGTTCCGTGTCACTCTCGCGCCCGATCGCCGAGGCTGTCACGCTTCCATCGCGTTTCTGTCACGGGCCGCCCTGCATGCTGGAGCCATGAACACAACCCAGGTCGACCCCCGGTCCGCGCGCGCCGGGAGCTTCGAGTAAGTCGCGCGCGCGCCATCTCTTACGCCGCGATTTAGCAAGCGCCGCGATTTAGCAAGCTACCACCACCGTGATTGAGGGCCTGCCGTGACGATCCGAGCGATAGTGTAAGCAATACTGCACTGTATGACGCTTATGGTATAAAATAGTTTACATGCCACGCACTCTCGCCTTTGCCCCACCGCAGTCTCTAGCACGCAAACTGAACCTGCTTGGCGAACAGATCCGACTCGCGCGCCAGCGTCGGCATCTCACCATGGCGATGGTCTCGGAGCGGGCCGGCATCACGCGCGTCACACTCTCCAAGATCGAGCAAGGCAGCCCGAACGTGACCATGGGGGCATACGCGAACGTGCTCTTCGCGCTAGGCCTAAGTGACAATATCACCTTGCTTGCCCGAGACGACGTGGTCGGCCGCGCCTTACAAGACGCTGACTTGGGTACGCGGGTTGTTCCATCGCGCCGGCGCAGCAAGTCCACCACTCACGCCCCGAAACTGGCCGTGCCGCACGGGAGTGGGGCTGCGTAATGGCGAGGTTTCAAACCAACACCCGAACCATCGCTCACTCGTCTCAAAGCACAGAGCGAAGCATCGAAGTCTGGGCTGATTGGGAGTCGCTCGCTGAACCGGTGCGTGTCGGACGACTGGAAGCGCGTTACGTACGGACCGAAGAGATCTTTTCTTTCACGTATGACGACGCGTGGGTGCACTCCCCGAGTGCCATTCCGCTTGATCCCGAACTCAGACTTGTTGCCGGTCCGCAGTATGGAGGCGGTAGCCACCGCAACTTCGGGGTATTTCTCGATTCAGCGCCAGATCGTTGGGGCCGCATCCTAATGGATCGACGTGAAGCGCTAGAGGCGTCGGACGAGAGCCGGCAGCGCCGGGTCCTCTATGAGGCTGACTACCTACTCGGGGTCCACGACCCACAACGATTGGGCGGTCTGCGGTTTCGGACCCAGCCCCGTGGCCCGTTCGTCGACAATCGCGAGCAGCTCGCCGCCCCTCCTTTGGCGCAACTGCGTGATCTCGAGTACGCCAGCCGGCACATCGAAGAGACAGACGCCGAGGACCAACCAAGCTACCGCGACTGGCTAAATCTTCTTCTTGCCCCTGGATCGTCCTTAGGCGGCGCACGCCCTAAAGCGAATGTCACCGACGACCATGGCCAACTCTGGATTGCCAAGTTCCCCAGCAAAAACGATGGTTTCGACCGCGGGGCTTGGGAGTTCGTGGCACACCAACTCGCGACGGCAGCCGGTATTGACGTGTCGGAGGCCAACTGCGCGCGTTACTCACCTCTCGGCAGCACCTTCCTCACTCGGCGCTTCGACCGAACAGCAACCGGCGGACGGGTCCATTTCATCTCGGCCATGTCCGCGCTGCAACACGCTGACTATGAAGAGGCGAGCTACATCGAAATAGCCGAGTATTTGCAGGCAAACGGCTCCCATACCGCTGTTGACCTTGAGCAACTCTGGCGTAGGGTTGTGTATTTTGTTCTCATGTCGAACAACGACGACCACCTGCGTAACCACGGCTTTATTCTTGACGGCGCGGGTTGGCGACTCGCACCTGCATACGATGTCAATCCAGTGGAGCGACCGCGCGGTCAGTCCCTCATGATTACCGATAGCGACAATCGTCAGGATTTGGACCTGGTGCGAGAATTGGCTCCACTGTGCCGCGTCAGTACGAAGCGAGCCGGGGAAATCATCAACGAAGTCCGGGATGTAGCACGAACGTGGCGATCCGTCGCCAAAGACGTCGGCATTGCAGGCGGCGAAATCGAACAGATGTCGATGGCGTTTGAACTCACCGAGCGATCTTAGTCGAACACAGGCGATCGGTTAGGGGAACGTCGAGCGCGGCGGTGCCCGAGGAGGCCTTCCTGCGCTTCATGCTCGACCGGCCTTCCTGCACACATGCTCGACAACCCTCGCGGGGTGTCTTCCGGCATGTCCAAGGGTGACCCTCAAGCACTGCGCGTGCGCCGAGATGCTGGATCCGCCGCACGCTGTTTGGCTCCCTGTCGATGATGCCGAGCAGATGCGCCCGCGTGGCCAACCGCCTATGCCCAGCACTGCCAACAAGATGGCACGTGGCGCTAGTAGTCCGGCAATGCACGCCGAGATGAGCTTCGGCTGACCGTTGAATAGTCTAGATCAGTTGCACGCGTTCGCTCAGCCTGATCCAGGCGGAATCCCCGGTAAGCACGACTGCCGCATCGGCGTCCTCGCCCGTTGCCAGCACGAATGCGTCTGGCAGCCGGAGCGATGGGTTGTGAGCGCGCAGTGAGGCCGCGAGCGCGGCGATGTTTGGCGTGAGAGGAGCGATTCTCATTCCGAAATCTCCGATGAACTCCTCAAGCGAGTCCACCGCCTGTTGGCCGTGCCGTAAGGGTCCGACGAGAACTTCCGCGTAGACGCTTGCCGGCAAGACGAACTCATCGGATCTGTAGGCGCGGAAGGCGGTCACCGCGCGCGCGTGCAGTGCATCCGCGGGATCGCGAAAAGCGATCACTACACTCGCGTCGAGAACCGCTAACGCCACTCGTCGCGCAGTTCAGTCAAATAGTTGGGTGGATAGACACCCAGCGCCTTACCGGCGTGCCGCTCGACCAGGTCTACCGCACGCACTAACACGATGCGTCCGGCGCCAGCAGCCTCCACCATCAACTCGTCGCCTGGCTTAAGTCCGGCCTGACGCAAAGCATCAATGGGAAGGGTCGCCTGATTCTTGCGGCTGATGCGGGTGACGCCCCGACGCCTATGCTTTACTTGAACCACGAACGGTAAAGGTACGCCTAGAAGACCTGTGGCGTCAATCTGTGCAGCCTCAGGAAGTGGCTGGCGTTCGCGGTGGGTGAATTGCCGACGACGTCGGCGTAGATGCCGTACCAATTTGTCTGATCGTAGCCCGCTTCGCTCGTAAATGTCGGCCGAAGTCAGACTCGTGAGCTCAACGCTGCCGTCCGACGCCTCCCGCGTGCGCATGAACGGCAGCAGCATGTACATGTAGCCGCTCGCCGTCGAACGCCTCCGCCCTCGTTCAGAAACCAGATACCCGCGATATTGGTCGAGCAGCGTCTCGGCTGGAGTCGGCACGGTAACCGGCTCCGGTGGCACCCCACCCAACTCCCGTAGGTACTCCATAAGGGGTTTTCAGCCCCTTGCGCGCCAACCACAGCGTGTAACCGGCGGCTCATCGATGTCGATGCCGTACAGGTTCCGGTCCAGGATCAGGTGTGCGGATTCGTCTTCGGGGAAAGCGCGTCGCGGACGCGCCAGTAGAGCGAGGACGCGTGGCGCGCTGGATCGAGCTTGACCGCGGTCTCCGCCTGACCGTCGACCACCAGCAATCCGCGCTCATCGAGACAGCGCAGTCCCACGATGCGATTGACGAAGGTGTAGGCGGACTCGCGGACGCACGCCTCGACTGCTTCGGCGTGCACGATGCCAGCCTGTACGTCGCGCGTGACGACCGCCGTCGCCACGTCGCGAGCGCGGTGCTCCCTCGCATCCCAACGGATGTGGAGGGTTGACGGTGCCCGTCAACCGAACACCCAGCGCGACGAGCTGCTCGCGAAATCGTCCTTGACCGCGTCCGCAGCTCCAGAATGCTCTGTGCTAGTGCCCGGCGGACGTGGGGCTGATACCCACGTGCCATGGACCGCGGCGTTCACGTGTTGGGCCAGCATCGGGGTCGCAATCCGTTGCTCAAGCGGGCGCACCTCCTAGCGGCTCCGCAAGGTCGCCCGCCAGCGCCAGGATGCGCTCGTCCGCCGTGATCACCACCGTCCGTCGTGCCTCCGCCAACGCCACGTAGCACGCGTCGTACGCGGTCAGGCCACGCCCCGCCCAATACGCGACCCGTTCGAGCGGCGGCTGGGCGATGCCGAACTGCGCCGCACCGAGGACTCGCCCCAACTCAGTCAGCCGCTCTACGGACCAGGCCCGTCGTCGCGCGACGATATTGATCAACTCGAGGAAGAACAAGTGTGGCACGGTCACCAGCAGCTCGCTGCGCCGATACTGGGCCTCCAGCGAGCGGGCGGCCGCGGAATGCGGCTCGTCTTCGTCACTGAACCATTTGAAGGCCACGGACGCATCGAGCACGACCTCTCTCACCGGCTGTCGCGCATCTGCCGGATGACCTGCGTCGAGTCGACCGGGTCGTGCTGTCCGTCGCGGAACAACTCCTTCAGTCTGTCGAGCGCCGCGTGTACCTTGGGGTCCGCGCCGGGGCCGATCGGCTCGCCCAAAGCCGCCGCCGTCATATGCCCGATCAGCGCGCTTCGGGATATGCCCTGCGCCTCGGCTTCGTGGTCGAGACGCTCAAGCAAATGCGCGTCTAGTGAGATCAGAACCTTGACCATGACCTTAGTATATCCGTATATCCGTAAATTCCGCTCACCACTTCTTGATGACCTCCTTAACCGCCAGCACCCCGGCCTCCTGAAACGGCCGAATGTTGACCATCACGCCGTCGTCGATGTCTGGCGCGAATGGGCCAGCTCGCCCGGTCGCCTCCTCGTCTTTCCAGCGGCAGCGGATG
>JAABUQ010004322.1_pt1 | contig 24385 bp, 19 predicted proteins | sample 5560001 | NCBI WGS metagenome assembly JAABUQ01 (sample SAMN10711888, study PRJNA513371) | rock metagenome | isolation source: Antarctica rocks | place: Antarctica: Victoria Land, Finger Mt nord | collected 2015-12-18
CCGACGATCTCGCTACATTGGGCAAGAGAAAACCCATCTGCAACACGTCTTCACTGCCGGGGCCATTAATCTTGTGCGCTTTGCAGCTTGGAAAGCAGGCGTTCCTCACACGAAAACACGCACGTCGTGGTTTGCTGCGTTGAAGGCTTCTTAATGGTGGGAGCAATTAAGCAACAGTATCCGTTAATACTCAAGGGCCTATATACAGCTATATCGAAAAAGACATGGCACAGCAGTGTTGTATCCAAGTAGACATGTGGCTGCGTTTGCAGCCACTGCAAGAAGCATCACCAGAAGACCTGTGTTTCTTTTTATGGAACGTTATCTCAATTTGTTCTTCTCAATTCAGTTATCTCAGAACTGTTGCGAGAAGGGTGGCCTGGTGAGATAGGCTGGAGTCTGGTACTGGCAGGCATCGCAGCTATAACACACTATTCTCTTATTGAGAAGACATACTTGCAATCAATAGATTTGCAAGAAAATGTGTTAGCGCAGTGGTTTGCAATGAGAAGTGGAGGAGATAATCCTTATTTTCTTGCATTAGCACTCAAAGGACTCCAGCGTTACAACAAGCATACTGCTCACGAAATAGAGCGAAACACCCTTTCTCTTTCTGACACCCTACATCTTTTGAAGTCTGCGAGACCATCAGCTATTACCGCATACTCTATTCAGTTACTGGAAGAAACAACCCAGGAGATAGAAAAACTGTTAAAAGAGGAAGACGGTAGATAAAAGTGAGGAAATACGAGGTGTGCTTAAAAAAGAAGAAAGTCCACAAAAAAAGGACTCATCTGAGTAGAACATTTCGTTCTAGTTGGATGAAGCCCTATGCGAGAGATTCTGGGTCAACCACGGCGTTGTGATATCACTTTGCAAAAAGCATCGTTCCGAACGGTAGGCACCTTGTCCTATGTTCTCGAAACATATCAGGTTGGGTGGTTTACGGTCTGGCGCATCACTAAAGATGATCGCCTCGTCTGACATCTGTACCATAGCCCGCATCAGGCCTTTCTTTACTAAACACGCACTACATTGGTGTACATTTCGGGAAGTTTTTTGGTTCAACCAGGGGAACGAGTACATACAACCCTCCTTTCCACTATCCTACTACTTAAGATAACGTGCGACAGGGCCAAAACATCACATCCAATAGCAACTTTCTTTCATAGAAGCAACTGACATTATTTATCACCTCGGGACGCAAAACCGTTTCTTAAGTACAGAGAAATTTATATTTAGAGAATAGTATCGTAGAATTTATGGTATAGAAATGCAAAAATTAGCATCTACAAAGTAATCCTTGTGTAACATTTAAACGTATTCTTCTTTGTGTGATGTTTGTTGCATTGATGAGTAATGATGAAGTAATTGTAATAATGTAATGTAGTTTGATTGTGTAGTAGTATTCTTAAGAACAGAGGAATGCAATTTAACTTTCTCTTTTTTGATGATAGATCAAAGCTCATTGGTACTAAGGAGTTCCAGGTACTGCTCAGGCAAGTAAATCGACGTACTGCGATTTACTGCGCGTACACCCAACCAAGTGGTGTAAATATCTCAATGTTCTTTGGGAATAAATACCTGTAACTTTCCTGAATCTCTACCCTTTCTGTACCCTCTTATAGACAGAATGTAGATGTGTGACCATCCCCTCTGTTCACTATAAGGTACCTGGATCCGAAAGTCTATGCTTGCTTGCAATAGATAGTGTTGTTTTGTTCCTGTAGCGCTGCCAAATAGTGTGCCGTCAAAAATGATTATGCACGGCTACTTAACGATAGATGCTTGAGCGGGGATTACTTTCATGGTAGTTCAGTATATTAAATTTCTGACAGAGGATCATGTAGCATCGTCGGTTGCTCCACAGATTTTTGGGCGACAACGCGAACTGACATTGATATGGAACCAATACGCTGCAGCCAAGAGCGGATGTGCTAGAGTAGCACTACTGGTTGGAGAACTAGGCATTGGCAAAACTCGTCTCTTGGATGAATTTGCTGCCAGTGCTATAGCGGATGGAGCGATTGTCCTACGGGGTGGCGCATCCGAGGCTGAGGGGATGCCACCTTATTTACCCTTTTTAGAAGCACTTGGGCAACATATTCGTATCACCCCATTAAATAAATTGCCTAAGCAAATAGCTGGGGCACTTCAGATACTAACTAGTATTCTGCCAGAGTTAGCTACTCGCTTGGACGAGGTTCCCTCAGCTTACCCGTTGCTTCCTGAGCAAACGCGTCTGCGTCTTTATGAAGCAGTTGGTATGTTTTTGGAGGCTATGAGCATACCACAGGTACTTGTACTTACTCTCGATGATCTCCACTGGGCCGATACCTCAAGCCTTGACCTTCTTTGCTACATCGCGCAGCATCACTCGAAGGCTAAACTGCTCATTGTGGGTACCTACCGAGAAGGAGAGGTCGATGGAAATTCAGCACTCCAGCGTACTATAACCGAGCTTACTCGCCAACGTATTCTCACAAATGTTGCGGTCGATCCGCTCTCAGCTGTAGAGACTGAGGCACTGGCTAGGAGCTATCTTGGAAGTTCTATCAGTCCAACGCTCAGTCAACTCCTCTATACTCAAAGTGAAGGGAATCCCTTCTTTGCTGAGGAACTGCTACAAGGGTGGATTGAAAGAGGAGCATTGACTCAAAAGCACAACCAATGGGTTGCGGTCGCACCACTCGAACAGAGTCTTCCAGCAAGTATCGTTGGAGCATTACGTCAACGCTTCGCACGTCTTCCTGCCAGTGTTATTGACCAGCTGCGGATCGCAGCTATTATTGGTCGAACCTTCGATCTCTCGCTCCTTGCCTCAGTAGAAGGCCAGGAGGCTGAAGCCATCGAGGAACTGCTTCTGGAGGCTGAGCGTGCTCGACTCGTGAGAGCCGACCAAGCGGGAGCGTTCAAGTTTAGTCATGATAAAATCCGCCAATGCCTATATTCAGAAGTAAGCACCTCACGACGCCAACGCCTGCATGACGCAATTGGTCGAACACTTGAAGCCCGCTATGAGAAAGGGAATACAAAGAGTACTTACCAGCTTGTAGAGCTTGCCTTCCACTTCACACATAGTGGTGACTGTATGCGAGGTGTAACCTACTCTCAACTTGCTGCAGAACAAGCCTTGCGGTCTTCTGCAAGTAAAGAGGCTATAAAACATTATCAAACAGCCCTTAAACTCCTTGATTCGAGTGATGAGCGCTATGGCCCTCTACTCTTAGGTTTAGGTGAAGCGGCACTTCTAGCAGGTGTTGCAAGTGAAGCTGCGATAGCTTACGAAGCTGCACTCACATGGTTATTATGCTCAGGAAATCACAAGTTGGCAGCTCAGGCAGCCTATAAGCTTGGACTAGCACAATGGCGACAAGATGCTTTGCAAGCAGCGCAGAGAGCATTTGAACGCGCACTAACACTTTTGGGCAATGCGTTGAGTGCGGAAATGGTCAGGGTGTTGATCGATTTATCTATATTGACAACTCTCTATATGGGACAGCAAGCAGAAGGGTTAGTCTATGCTCAACAAGCAATGGAGATGGCTCGCATCTTGGAAGACAAAAGCCTCGAAATCGCAGCAAATCGAGTAATTGCAGTGAACTTCTGTGTCTCTGGCAATGATGTACCAACGGCCTTGCAGTTATTGGAGCGAACGCTGGTGCTTGCAGAGGAGAGTGGTGATCTCTGTCAAACTGCAGAATGCAGCCTTTACCTGATGATCGTACATTATTGTGCGACTGAAATCAGACGTTCTCATAAAGTGAACTTACGGAGTATAGAGTTCGTTAAGCACAACCAACAGCAGTTTCAATTGTCCTACACCTACTCCTGGCGTGCTCTTCTCTTTGTTTCACAGGGTGCTTGGGCTGAAGCAGAACACATGATCGAACAAGCACTTATTTCTATGGATAACCAGTCCAGTCCTACTCCTTTAGCATTCCTGCATCAGGTTCGTGGTTTTCTTGCATATCAGCAAGAAGAGTATCAATTCGCTGAGCAAGAGTTTCTGGCGGCGACGGAGAACCAGCAAGGAGCCCTTGGTGGACTTCTCTGCTATACCAATATGCTCGGTTTGACTCAGATAGCGTTAGGAAAGCGCGAGGATACGTATAGCAACCTGACCGAATTAGAGAGACACCTTGCTACATTGCCTGTAGGTAGTGTATCAACCGCGCCAATTCTCACGTTCATAGCACTTATGGCAATAGCTCTGGATGACCAGGAACGAGTTAAAAAGCTCTATCCAAGACTCCTGCCTTTTAGTGGTCAGTACTACGGATTTCTTGTAGATCGCGTATTGGGAGAGATGGCAACCCTTCGGCGTGATTGGGAGATGGCAAAGCTCCACTTGTCCACGGCTGAGGAAACAGCCCGACGTGAAGAGCTTCGTCCTGAATTGGCTCGCATCCTGGTAAAACAGGCCGACCTTGAAATGAAACGTGGTGCTCAGGGAAGTGATATGCATGCTAGAGATGTTCTGAATCACTCACTTGTTCTTTTTGAAGAACTGAACATGCTCGATTCGACGGGTTCCGTCCACCGTCAGCTCCGCTCTCTTGTCTATCGGCTAGACAATTCATCTCCCCGATCACTACCGGCTGATCTTACTCTGCGTGAGGCGAAGGTACTACAACTTGTTGTTGAGGGGAAGAGTAATCGTCAGATCGCACACGAGTTGGGGATCAGCGAAAAAACGGTTGCCAATCACCTCTCCCATATCTTCAATAAGACAACGAGTGATAATCGGACCGCCGCAGCAACCTTTGCTATACGTCACGGACTTGCTTAGATTTCTGCTGTGGTTGTTTGTATAAAAGCTAGTTGCAGACAAGGTGATGATATCTTAAAGAGATACACATTGTCTGCAATAAGCTTTGTTATTCTAACCGGGTAGACCGTTCTCAAAGCAGTAGTAGAGCGTCTGATGGGCTTCCCTGAATGCAATTACCTCGTCCCTCACATCTTCGGGAGCTACACGCTCGACAAGGACACGTGCGATGAAATCCGCAACCGTTTCCATCTCGTTTTCATACATTCCTAGGCGTGTAATCTCGATGGTGCCCATGCGTAACCCACCGGGATGATCTCGGTCTTGAGCTTTGTCGGCAGGGATAAGATTCTTGTTGGTAATAATGTTTGCTCTCTCTAAGAGTTGCGCCACCTGCGACCCACCTCCAAACTGCCGTACATCGGCGATCACTTGATGAGTGGCTGTGTAGCCCTTGTGAGCACCAAGGATTGGGATACCTCGCTCAGCCAATGCTGCACCTAGTGCCTGTGCATTACGTATAATTTGAGCCATGTAGACGGGACCATAGGCGAGTATTTCGGCAGCCGAAACCGCTAGTGCCGCAACCCGATTCACCTGATGAGAACCAGCCAGGACGGGAAAGATTGCATGAGTAATTGGGTCAGTCAACTGCGGATCATTCCACACGACAATTCCGCTCAACGGTCCACTAAAGGTCTTGCCCGCCGACCCCGTCATGACCGTCGCACCTTCTCGCAATGGGTCCTGAAACTGCCCACCAGCGATCAATCCCAGTTGATGCGCGCCATCACAGTAGATGGTCCCTCCCCATTCGGCAACGGTGTCGTGCATGGCTTGCAGAGGAAAGGGAAAGAGTGTCATTGTAGCACCTAAGGAGACCAGTTTGGGACGCACGAGTGGTGCAACTTTACGGAAGAGGTCAATATCAACCTCAAGTTCAACCGGATCGAATGGAATATCCACAATCTTCAATCCACGCACGCCTGCTGGCCCATCACTGCGGTGACTCGAATGACCACCAAAGGGTTGAGTAAGACTCATAATCACGTCGCCAGGCTTTGTAAGTGCGGTGTATACCGCCATGATGCCAACCGTACTGGCAATGAGCCGATAGTCAGCATAGCGAGCACGAAAGACTTTTTTCAGCAGTTCGACGCACAGAGCTTCAATTTCATCGATGTAGCGGGCACCAGCAAACCATCGATTCGTTGAGCCAATATTGCCTACAGATGCACGACTGCCCACTTCATCAGCCAGCAACCCCCTGACTGTTGGGCTAGCAAGGGATTCAGGCGCAATCAAGTTTAGACATTGTTTGCCACGCCACGCCTGATCTCGTGCCACAGCAGCCAGCACCGCTTCCTGCATCTCTTGAGGTGTGCGACAGGCATCAAGAAGCTGCCTAGCACTCGCAAGAATGGAAGGATCATGAACTTCTTTCTGTTCATCTTTGTGTTCAGATGAATGATGGACTTCTTGCATAGTGCAGCCTCCTTGAAAAATACAAATCGTAAAACAAAGCCAGTTCAGACCTCTGCCTCACCAGCATAGATAGTATACATAAAGGAGGGGACAACATCTATAGGTATTTCTGCTCATTCAAACTACACTACCGTGTGAACGTGCTTCATAACCTAATTCGCTTTTCGTTACTTACCCATACTCTTGCCTCCACCATGGGTATTTTATCCTATCTCTATTGATACTACTACAACTTTGTAACACCGCTCAAAAATGAGAAGTTTCCCTGATGCAATTGATGATGGTCAAGGGTATACTCATGTCGGTAGTTAAGCGACTAAAGCCCTAGTGATTGCCTTGCTCCAGATGAATTTTCTGTTGCAGAGAAGAGGAAAGCGGACATGTTTGTGGTCGTATCCACCTATCTAGCCAGAGTCGGTGAGGAGGATGCCATCATTGCTCTACATGAGGACTGGCAACGTAACCATGCTTCAACTGTCAAAAGCCACATATCATGGGAACTCCTTAGAAAAATTGAAGCACCTCGCGAATTTATCGCGATTGCTCACTTTGAGAACGAAGAGTTGTCAAAGGCTGCGAAGAGCCATCTAGAGCAAGATGCTTGGTTCTGTCGCTTTGTAAGTCTGATTGAGGCGGGGCCGATACACACGTACTGCACCAGTGAGTGGCAGTTACAATAATACGCGAATTATTCTACTTGCATAAGTGGAAATAATGTATGAATTCTCTTTACTATCTGTGTCACCGCTCTTAACAACCCATCTTGCGCGTGACACATCGGAGAACATCGCTTACCACCATATCTCTATAGGACAAGGACAAGGCGTGATGAATGTATTTATAGACCGTGATATTCAACTGAAAGAAGAAGATAAGCTAGCAGACCAGACAGCTTACTGGAAGAAGCAACTTGAGCATGCTCCTGCAGTCCTGCCATTACCTACAGATCGTCCACGCCCAGCAGTTCAAACGTATCGAGGAGCAGCACACCGCTTCGTACTTTCTAAGTACCTAACCGACGATCTCAGAGCATTAAGTCGTCGAGAAGGAGTGTCCTTGTATACACTCCTTGTGGCAGCATTTCAGATATTGCTTCATAGATACACCGGGCAGGAAGATTTGCTCATTGGTTCTCCCGTTTCAGGTCGCATTCAGCCAGAGACCGAAAAGCTGATCGACTCCTTTGTCAACACAGTGGTATTGCGCACCAATCTATCAGGCAATCCTACCTTTCGCGAGTTGCTGAGTCGAGTAAGTAAGGTGATCCACGATGCTCAGGCTCATCAGGATGTGCCTTTTGAGTATCTCGTCGAGGAACTGCAGATCGAACGGAATGCGGCCCAGAACCCACTCTTCCAGGTGATGTTGACCCTTCACCCATCATCTTCCGTACTTCATCCTGAATGGAGTTTGACTCAACTGAATAGCGAGAGCAACACCTTCAAGTTTGATCTATCACTCGAACTCGATGATCAGCTAGAGGGACTCGTCGGACGCTTTGAGTACAACACCGACCTGTTTGATGTGGCAACAATTCATCGGATGGTTGGGCACTGGCAGACGCTGCTAGAGAGCATTGTGGCTGATCCAGTACAACATATTGGAGAGGTACCTCTCTTGACAAAGACTGAGCAACACCAGCTACTGATGGAGTGGAACGTCGCAGACATCGAGTACCCAGACGACAAGTGCATTCATCAGCTGTTTGAAGCTCAGGTGGAGCGCACGCCTGATGCGGTAGCGGTCATCTTCGAGGAGAAGTCTCTAACGTACTCGGAACTCAATAGGAAGGCGAATCAACTCGCGCACTTTCTGCAACAGCAGGGAGTACGGCCAGAGGTGCCAGTGGGCATTTACGTAGAGCGCTCTTTAGAGATGGTTGTGGGACTACTAGCTATCCTCAAGACAGGTGGTGCTTATGTACCACTAGATCTAACATATCCAATAGAGCGGCTAGCCTTCATGCTGGCAGATACTCAGGCACCAGTGTTGTGTACTCAACAGCAATTCATCACAAAGTTGCCCAAGTTCAAAGGACATGTAGTTTGTCTGGATACTGACGGAGAGAGGATTGCCAGAGAAAGCGAGGGGAATCCGGTCAGCTCAGTAACAGGCAATTGCTTGGCTTATGTGATCTACACTTCTGGCTCTACTGGTAAGCCTAAAGGTGTCTTAATAAATCATGTGAGTGCGGTACGTCTCTTTGAAGCTACGCGCGCCTTGTTTCACTTTGATCATCGCGACGTGTGGAGCCTCTTCCACTCTTATGCATTCGATTTCTCAGTTTGGGAGCTATGGAATCCCCTTGTTTCTGGTGGGCGAGTCGTGGTGGTTCCCTACGATGTAAGCCGATCTTCAGAAGCATTTTACAACTTGTTACGTACAGAGCGCGTGACTATACTCAATCAATGCCCTTCAGCCTTCCATCAACTCATTCGCGTGGAAGAGTCTTCCGGTACTGCCCAATCTCTCGCTTTGCGTGTGGTTATCTTCGGTTGTGAAGCCTTTGAGGTCCAAAGTTTGAAGCCGTGGGTTGATCGGCAAGGAGACCAAGCACCTCAGTTAGTCGTTATGTACGGTCCTACCGAAACAACGGTCTTTGACACCTATTATCCGCTATCGGCAGCAGACCTGGAGCGTGCCTCTGGAAGTACTATCGGTAAGCCCATTCCTGGTTCACAAATCTATATATTGGATGCATACCGACAACTAGTGCCTGTGGGTGTACCTGGAGAAATCTATATTGGTGGTGCAGGGTTAGCACGTGGCTACCTTCATCGCCCAGAGTTGACTGCTGAACGGTTCGTACTTTACCCTTTCAGCCAAAAGCCCAATGCTCGCCTCTATAAGACAGGGGACCTTGCTCGCTACCTACCCAATGGAAATGTAGAGTTTTTAGGACGGGTTGATGACCAGGTAAAGATTCGGGGCTTCCGCGTTGAATTGGGTGAGATCGAAGCGGTACTCAGCCAGCATCCTGCTGTAGCCGAAGAAGTAGTCATAGTCCGAGAAGATATTCCTGGCGACAAACGTCTGGTTGCCTATATCGTCGCGGCTCAAGGACAAACGCTCACGATGAAAAACCTACGAAGCTATGTAGCAGAGAGGCTACCAGCATACATGGTGCCTTCAGCCTTCATGCTCCTGGACACGCTCCCACTGACACACAATAGCAAAATTGACAGGCGTGCTTTACCGATACCACAGTGGACAGAGCGTACAACAGAAGAAGCCTATGTGCCTCCGACATCAATGATGCATTACCAATTGATACAGATATGGGAGGAGTTGCTGGATGCACGATCTATTGGGATTCGAGACAATTTTTTCAATTTGGGAGGGTACTCTTTTCTTGCCGCTCGCCTCGTTGCCAGCATTGAGCAGGTCTTTGGTCAGAAAATACCTCTTGCTACCCTCTTTGCTGGACCAACCATAGAACAGCTAGCGCATGCTCTACAAACGGATGAAAAAGAAGAGTACACGCGCACTCCAATTGTAGCGGTTCAGGCTGGTACAGCCAAGCGACCTTTGTTCTATTTGCATGGAGACTGGACTGGTGGTGCCTTCTATTGTTTCCATTTAGCACGTGAGCTAGGAGCGGACCAACCATTTTACGCGCTCGAACCATATCGATTTGATGACCTTGCAATTCCACCCACTTTTGAGACGATGGCGACGGCTCACATTCAATCAATACGTGCCGTTCAGCCAGAGGGACCTTACTTGTTGGCGGGCTGGTGCAATGGCGGCCTTATGGCTTATGAAATAGCCCAACAACTGCAAGCTGCAGGGCAGAAAGTTGATCTGCTAGTATTACTGGATCCTATGTATCTTGGTTACTATTCCCCGCGTAGATTGCTTCGTGTGGCAGTTAGTCAGTTTGGCAACTTCGTAGGACTGAGCCTAAATAAGCAGTTAGACTGGTTTCTCTGTCTGTTCCATATGAGTGACCCTCTGCTAAATATCTATTCCCGTCTGCGAAATGTGCATCACGAGAGTTCGCACGACTCCATACGCTTGATAATCAACGATACGATCAATTTCGCGCGACAGAGAGTTATGTCGATCATGAGAAGTTCTGCGAGTACAGTCGAACTTGGGTCAGTCTCCGATCCGCTTGCCTTAAAAGCTCAAGTCCTCAATCACCAAGTTCATTCATACATCCTTGAATGGATAGGTATGAGTTACAAGCCATCTAACCCTTATCCCGGCAAGATCACGTTCTTTTGGCCGAGTATAGAGCCGTGGCATGTCGTCTCAGGAGGATGGCTTAAAGTGGCTGAAGCTAAAGAAGCTCAAGACATAGAGGCTTATGTCATTCCTGGTCATCAGGGAACTTGGAGACACGAGCATCTCCATGCTTTGGCCGAACGTTTGAAGGCATGTCTCAACGATGTGCAACCAATAAGTGCCGAGCAATAGCTCGGCACCTTCATAAAGATTTTGAAAAGGATGCATGAATGCGTATAGATAAAGATGAGCGTCGTGAGTTCTCTCTTTCACAAACAGATACACCAGTTGATACACTGGATGCAGAAATACTGCAACCTAACATTCCCTTACTACCACAAACGCCTAAATTGTCGCTTTTAGAACAACTGCCCTTTAGTAATACAACCTCTGCAACAATGCGTTTAATCCGAGGGGTGCGACTCAAAACGGGAAATTCTGAGGGTAGTATGGTTGGTCAATGGAGCTTGAAAAATGTCTATAAGTATATTATAACTGATCCTCAGTATAAGAACTCTATACTTAATATGGCAAGTACATTCATTTTGAGCGCATTAGGATTTTTCTTTTGGATAATAATAGCACGGCTGTATAAGACAGAAAATGTTGGTATTGCTACTACCCTCATCTCTATAATGACATTATTAAGCACCTTTACCATCATGGGCTTGAACTCAAGTTTAACTAGATTTCTTCCCAAATCTCTTAACAAAGATGAACTAATTAATTCTTCGTTCGTCATCGTAACTCTTGCTACACTTTTACCTTGTGTTATATTTTTGCTAGGATTACAAATATTTTCGCCACAATTAGTATTTTTACGCTCAAACGTACTTTATGTTTCATCATTCGTTATTTTTATAATTTTTTCTTCGTGGAACATTCTTGTCGATAGTATTTTTATAGCTTTCAGAGCTGCAAGTAATATACTCATAAAAAATACTGTTATCAGCGTATCAAAACTTATCCTTCCATTTGCACTTATCACATTTGGAGCCTACGGTGTTTTCGCATCTGCTGCTTCAGCCCAAGCTCTTGGTGTACTTATTGGCTTGATTATACTGAGTCTCAAATTTAAAGTCAGGCACTCAATTTTGGTGAATGTCTCCTTGCTAAAAAAACACTCAGCGTATTCGCTCGCAAACTATGTAGTAGTTTTCATGCGCAGTATGCCCGCGCTCGTGTTGCCTGTCATAATATTAAATGTTCTATCAGCAAAATATGCCGCATATTTTTATGTTGCTTCAATGATACAAAATGTTTTGTTAATTATCCCCCTGGCTACCGAGCAGTCATTACTTGCAGAAGGCTCACACAACGAAGCAGAACTAAAAAAGCATATAAAAAAAGCACTTTCAACAATTGTAGTAATTCTTATTCCAGCAACAACAATAATCGTTTTATTCGGTAATATATTGTTACAGTTCTTTGGGAAAAGTTTTGCAAGTGAAGCCTTTCAATTTCTGCAACTTTATAGTGCATCCACGATCTTTACAGCACTACTCTTAATTGCAGGTGCTATTTTGAACATAAAGCACAAGATAAAAACGCTAGTTATCATGAATGTACTCTTTGCTGTTTTGACATTATGTCTATCCTACGCTTTTATCTCCTATAAATTGATTGGCATAGGATGGGGATGGATAATTGGGCAAGCAATTGCAGGGATAGTAGCTACATACTTTATAATCCGAAACTACTCAGATAACTCTCAACTACAAGCGTTGCCAGGTAAGGTTCAGAAGGGACTAAAGTAATTGATGCCGTGAGCTTGATAGTTGAAAACTATCAAGCTCACGGCAGTGTAGCAGTGTCAGAGTAACTGATTAGTGACGAAAGGTTGAGCCGATGCACATAACAACAAAACAGCTTTTCAAAGCAGTGATTATATCATTGCTAGGAGTAATTTTAGTAGTAGGAGCGGTCACTTTTTACAACGTAAATAGTGCATCAATTCATAACGAACTTATTGCTCTTTATCTACTTCCAAAGCCTGAAAAATTGACCGAGCTTTATTTCAAAGATAGTACGAATTTGCCCAGCTCTGCAACAGATAACCGAGCAACCTCGGCTCTCGCTCCGGCGTTAAGTTTTGCATTTGTCGTTCACAATCTCGAGACGACCGATTATCAGTATGACTACGAGGTATCCGTGAATCTTAATGGGGCAAGGCACATTGTTGATAGCGGGAACGTATTGATTAAGAACAATCAATACTATGTCAAGAATGAGAAATTGAATCTCATGAATGTGCCTGGGCGTCAAGAGGTGATTGTTGAATTAACCAACAAACACCAGGTAATAGACTTTTGGATACAGCTACAGTAAGCGGTGAAAAAGGGGAGACTCCTTCAACACTGAGACCGTTCTTGGACAACATCGTGTGTCTAAGCAAAGCGCCACCGTCATCAAACCAAAATAGAAAAGGAGCACAATCTCAGATGGAAAAAATTACGATTTTGATACCATGCCACAATGAAGAACTAGGTATAGCCAAAGTGCTGGATGCTTTTCCTCATCAAATATTAGCTAAGCATGGATTTGAATACAAAGTTATTGTTATTGATAACAACTCCTCTGACAGGACCAGGGAAGTCGCGGAGAGCAAGGGAGCTGACGTTATTTTTGAACATATAAAAGGCAAAGGTAACGCAATTCGTAGGGCATTTAATTCTATCGACAGCGACACACGATATGTCGTAATGCTTGATGGTGATAACACTTATCATGCCAAAGAAATGCTGAGGCTTGTGGAACCCATTGCGAATGGCTTTTGTGACGTCGTTATTGGCTCACGGCTCGCCGGAAAAATCATGAAAGATTCCTTCAAGGTGCAAAATCGCTTAGCCAATTGGGTGTATACCTTTTTAGTAAGGTATTTTTACAGGGCAAATATCACGGACGTGTTAAGTGGCTATTTTGCTTGGCGAGCAGATGTCGTCCTAGAGATGAGGGATCATTTACAGTCAGATGGGTTTAGCATCGAAATGGAAATGGTTTCTAAAATGATGAAGTTAAATTATTCCATTTACTCTGTGCCAATTACTTACAACATCCGTGAAGGTGAAACAAAGCTTGAGTCTATCAAAGATGGATTGAAGATTCTTTTTACCTTTTTTCACAATATTTTCTGGTCTCCAGTAAGTGCATCAATTGTTAAAAGTAATGTTGATGTACTTAAACCAATTGATGAAAGGGAAACCGTCGACTTGACAAATTAGTCGCAAAGGATAGTTATGGTAGTTTTTTTACTACCATTTCGGTCAACTGTAACAAGAAAGAATTTTTGAACATCGGCTCGTTCGAGAAAAGTGTACGATTATCAAAAAACGAGCCTTGACAAGGGGGAAATTAAAGTGACAGTTTTACCAAGCCAACGTATAATTCCATCAAAAACAGAACTGGAAGAACCTCTTAATGTAGTTATCGTCGTTACATATGCCCATCCATATATCGGTTCTGGCTTAGGGGTTGTTGCAAAGTGTCAAGCAGAATATTTAGCGTCTCAGGGACATAATGTAACGTTGATAAGTAGTAACATTCCACAAACATCTCGAATGTTTGTACTTAATGGTGTCAATCATATTAAAGTTCCAGCCGTAGCTCTATTAGAGCGATTACACATCCCAGTTCCTATTCTTTTCTTTAATAAAAGCGCTCTTACAGCAATTAAGAATGCAAATATTATACATGTTCATGACATATTGTATCCTTCTTCCTTTTTTGCCGCAATTGTAGCAAAGTTACAAAAAAAACGGGTAATTCTCACACAACACGTTCCTCATGTTGAGTATCAGAATATACTTATAAACACGATAGAAAAGCTATGTTTTTATACTATAGGATTAGCTACCCTTTGGGCGAGTGATGCCGCGATAGTATTAAATATTTCTGTTCATAAATGGATAGGAAAATATAAAGAAGCAGTATATCTCCTTTCTAATGGGGTAGATTTCAAGTTATTTAATAAGCCAACCGAGCAAGAAAAACAGGACATACGAAAGCATTATGATATACCACTTGATAAATTTGTCGTTTTATTTGTTGGCAGATTAGTTCCTAAGAAGGGATTTGATGTTCTATACAATGCAAAAGACCCTTCTTACCTTCTAATATTTGTTGGTGGAGGCATCATTCCCGAACACATAGTATCTGATAATTCAGTAAGAATTATGGGACCATTACCACAAGAAGAGTTAGCTAAGATGTATAAAGCTAGCGATCTATTTATTCTCCCCTCTTATGGTGAGGGATTCCCTCTTTCCATTCAAGAAGCTATGGCTACTGGGTTACCAATTATTACTAGTAAGCACAATAGGTTCGATCAGATATACGACAGTACCCTTATTACCTATATAGATATAACAGAAGCAGACATTACCTCAGCAATCAAAAAAATACAATTCAATACAACACTCCAACAGGAGATGAGCCAATACTCTAGTAAGATCGCTAGAGATAACTACTCTTGGGAGAAAAACTGTGCAAAACTAGTAGATATTTATCGTAAAAATCCCATTAAAAAATTACAGGGATCCTTAGTTGGAGAGAGGAACGATAGTTGAAGATACTTTTTATTACACCACATTTCCCTCCATCATTGGGAGGTGTTGAGAATTACGTGTTCAATATTGCGCTGGAGCTAAAACAAGTGCATAACCACGAGGTAGTTGTTGTCACGTCAAATGCAAGTGGAAGAAAGCAAGATATTGAAGATTATTATGGTATAAAAGTATACCGTTTACCTATACTGATTCAGTATTCAAACACGCCTATCAACCCACTTTGGTATTTATCTCTTAAAAGAATAATCCGTGAGGAAAAGCCAGATATCATCAACTCCCATCAACCAGTGATGTTTATAGGAGACATGGGTGCATTGTTAAGCGGTACAATTCCCTTTGTTTTAACATATCACGCAGGAACAATGAAAAAGAACAAGTTGCCAATTGATATCATCATTTATCTCTACGAAAAGTATGTTCTTCCTCATACAGCAAAAAAAGCAACTAAGATAATATGTGCTTCTCATTTCGTGAGAGATACTATCTTAAAAAAGTATAAGTACAAAAGTACTGTTATTCCCCCAGGCGTTAATGCTTCTTTGTTTAAACCCAACCCCGAAGTGAAAAGAGAAGAGAACCTAATTCTTTTCGTCGTGGGACATAAAAAACTTCATAAGTTGAAAGGATTGTATTACCTTATTGACTCTATAAAGGAGCTTCCTGAAATAAAGTTACGCATTGTTGGAGAAAAAGCTGATTTTACAGATAAAAGATTGATTTCTGTAGGTATAAAACGAGGTAAAGATCTTGTTGAAGAGATGCAGAAAGCACAGGTTCTCGTACTTCCCTCGCTTATTCAAATGGAAGGGTTCCCAACAGTGCTTGTTGAAGCAATGGCATGTCAGACTCCCGTGATCGGCACAAACATTGGTGGAATTCCTGACACCATCAGAGATGGTGTAGATGGGTTTATAGTGCCCATAGACGATAGCAACACTTTAGCAATAGCAATTTTAAAAATACTGAGAGATAAAGAGTTGGCAACCCGTATGGGACAGTCGGGCGAGACGAAAGTCAGAGAAGCGTTAACCTGGGATATACTTGCTAATTCAACGAAAGAAGTGTATGAGGCATGTCTAAGAAAACAGTAGTAGCACCAACAGTCGTACAAGTAGTATCCTATTACCCACCTCATTTAGGAGGCATGGAAAATTGTGCAGCGAAGATAGCAGAGGGATTTGTAGACAAGGGTTACATTGTAAAGGTATATACATCTAATACAGGCTATTCTGAGTGTCTCAATAGCAGTCCAGCATCTCAAGTCCATTATTTAAAGTCGATTGAATTAGCGCACACGCCAATTATATTTACCTTGTTTTTCCATCTTTTTGCTCTACCGCGTCATGCTCTCATTCATCTTCACGTTGCACAAGCATTCTCGCCAGAAATTGTGTACTTAGTATCTAAATTAAGAGGAATACCATACGTTGCCCATGTTCATCTTGATGTAGATGCTTCTGGTCCCTTTGGTTTCCTCCTTGAGACCTATAAAAAAATCTTTCTTAGAAGAGTGTTGAAATCAGCTGCAAAAGTTATCTGTCTTACCGAGCCGCAAAAGCAGCTAATCGCTTCAAAGTATACATTACCACTAGAGACTATTGCGGTAGTACCAAATGGCGTGGCTAATGAATACTTTATTGGTAAAAGGATTCGTGAAAATAAAGTTCCGCACTTGTTATTTGTAGGTCGCTTAGCACCTCAGAAAAACTTGTCGCTCCTAATTAAAGCAGTGTCGCAGATGAAAGTTCGCGTGCATTTAGATATTGTAGGCGAAGGGGAAGAACGAGCAAACATAGAAGCTTTAATTCAGAAGTACAACCTTCAAAATGTTACGTTACATAGAAAAAAGACGGGGAAAGAACTTCTTGAAATGTACAGGTGTGCAGATATATTTGTGCTTCCATCTCTGAAAGAAGGAGTCTCTCTTTCGATGCTTGAAGCACTTGCAACTGGTCTTCCTGTTGTAACTTCCGATTCGTCTGAGATACGACAAATTCTTGATGAATGTGGAGTGCTAATTGAAGAGCCTACAACCTCAAACTATGCAAGAACAATTGATGAAATTTTATCACAAAAAGATACACTCGAAAAGCTGAGTAGTTTATCGGTACAAAAAGCTCGTTCTTATTCCTGGGAAAACGTCCTGGATTCTATAGAAGATGTTTATAAAGAGGTTTATCATGAAATTTGGTAAGAAAACACTGTTTTCCTTCTTATTTGTTCTTGAAATTCTCGTCAATATACTTGAACTTTTACATGCTAACTTTCTTGGTACAACGACGCTTCTTGCATTCTGTGCCTCAATTGTATTACCAGGTTTCCTCATCTCATTAATTTTGCAGATTAGAAAGATATCCTTTTGGGAAAATCTTTTATTAATTGTAGGACTCAGCATTGCTTTTCTGGAATTTGGTGGATTACTCCTAAACATTCTCCTTCCATTACTTGGAATAAAAAATCCACTAGCATTTCAAAATATCGTCGTTGGTTTTGATGTATACATATTACTACTCTTTATCCTAGCTTGGATAAGGACAAAGCAACACGTATTTCGGATTCAGCTTCCCAGGCACTCAAAGATCGAAAAACTATTCTATGCTCTGCCTATATTCTTTCCTATACTCTCTACTTTGGGAGCTATTGTTTTAAATAATGGTGGCAGCAATAGTTTGACTCTTATTTTACTAGGGACTATCGCGTTCTACAGTTTACTACTGATACTCTTTCGGAATAAAATATCGGTTGATCTCTACCCCTTTGCACTATTTTTTATAGGATTAGCCACTTTGTTTACCACTTCCCTCCGCAGCTGGTACATAACAGGACATGATATTGAAACAGAATATTACGTTTTCAAGCTTACAAATACACATCACATTTGGAACATGGCATTTTACCAGGATGCCTATAGTGCTTGTCTTAGTATCACTATATTGCCGACCATTCTAACCAATCTCTTATCTATACAAGATATGTATGTTTATAAAGTCATCTTTCAAATTCTATTTGCGACTTCACCTGTATTGGTATTTTTCATTCTGAGAAACTATACAACACCGATATTTGCTTTTTTGTCTGCTTTCTTGTTTATGTCTTTCCCAACATTTATCAATGATATGCCTATGTTAAATCGGCAGGAAATAGGTTTTATCTTCTTTGGTCTAGCACTGTATGTGATGCTCGAGCCTGTTCAGCCTCAGCAACCTTACACAAAGTTTGGTGGATTTTCCCTTTCTCTACCTTTTTTACACTTTTTTCAAGTGAGCTTGAGAGATAGGATACCAAGTGGTATTAAGGAGGGAGCCTTAAGGTTATATGAGCATAAAAATATTGTGCAGCTAACCTCTATAAGTAATCGTATCCTGACAAACAAGGTGCATTGCACAAATTGCGATGCTACTCTTCCGTCGTATGCGAAATTTTGTGGTGTCTGCGGAGTAAAGATTGATAAGAATGTCAAGGTATGGTCAATGAGAAGGCTACTGTTCATTATTTTTGCGCTCAGTGTTATCGTTTCTCATTACTCAACAAATTTCGTTTTACTTGTGTTGATAGTGTACTTATACATCTCTATGCTAATGATTTCCTTGCCGTTTGTGAAAAAGACCCTGGCTTTGCTGATATCAAAGTCTCGTATCAAGCCCCAAATTACATTCCCTAAGAAAGCATTTCTCAGCCTACCACTTGTATTGCTTCTCATTTCAATGACCTATGTTTGGAATAATTTATATACACATTCATCAAACCATGCAGGTTCAGTAGTACAGGAAGTTATCAACGGCTTATTCGTACAATCGAATGATAAGTCAAGTGATCTCTCTCTTAGTATCTTCGCTTCTAACAAAGCTGATCCTCAGCAACAACTTAATGATTATATTCAGCGTTTGAAACAAACGCAAGAATCAAATGCATCGACAAACGCAAATCAACTCTATAGTAAATCAATAATTGATAAATATCCAATTCATCTTATTCCACAACAGCAACTTGCCCCAACACCATTAGGGAACCTTTTAGTTTCTTTGCATATTCCAGTATTCAACATTCAGGCAGAACTAAGGACACTCACAGCTTATTCCTTGCAAGTTTTTGTATTTGTTGGTTTGCTAGCTGCTTTTTTCTTGAAAAGGGAAAAACCGTTTGACCTGCAATATTTGCTTCTCTGTATAGGTGCTTTTTTTCTTCTCATTCTTATAACTGTGCTCCCTGCCCTATCACTAGAGTATGGAGTTCTGCGAATGTTCCAACAATTTCTTTTCATGTTTTCCTTGCCTATTGTGCTTGGCCTTAGTTCAATACTATTTTTTGTGAAAGAGCAAAAAAGAATACTTTTTACCGGGATAATAGTAATCTTCTTCTTTTTAAACCTAACAGGGTTTATTTCACATATTACAGGAGATTACTATCCTCAAATGACCCTGGACAATGCTGGTTTATATTATGACGCATACTATGTTGATAAATCAGAGGTTGTTGCTATAATCTGGCTCTCAGAGCACGATGTTGATTACGGACCTGTACAGTCTGCTTCAGCGAATGGGAAACAACTGTTGGCTTATGGAAATATAACTTCTGTGAACGATATTTTACCTGCAGTAATTCAAAAAAATGCTTATGTGTTCATAAAAGTTTCAACCTCTACACAGGTTACCTTTGATAAATCTACCCTTATTTTCGAATCATCTAAGTCTTTTTTAGATGATAATAAAAATCTTATTTACGCTAATGGTGAATATAATATTTATAATTGATTATTTAATGAGGCAGTGTCGGAATGTTTACACTTCAAACATGCCTCTGCCTACGAGACAAATATAGGAGTACTTCACTTGGAGTAGCTCTGTGGAAGAACGAACAACATGCTTTTGCGCGTTGTATATGGTCGTCGAATGGAGGATTAAAATATGAAAATACTTGAAATAATCAGCACAGGATATGCAGCTGGTGGTGCAGAGACCTACCTCATAAAAATCAGTCCTTATTTAGTTGATAAAGGCTATAGCATTAAAACTCTTGCGAGTGATTTAGGAGGTGACAAGAGTCATTTTAATGAGTATGTCTTTAAAAGCATTCCTTCTAATCCCTTAAAACTGCTATTCTTTCTTTTTAATCCATACTCATTTTTTGCCTTGAAAAGAGTTTTGAAGGAGTACCAGCCAGATATCGTACACCTTCATACTATGAATCAAGTTACACCATCTGTACTATTTTTACTCAGAAAGTATCCAACAGTAATGACTCTGCATGGACCAGAGCCATTTGTTAATGAATTGTTAATTTGGTTTTTGCATCCTTCGTGGCTTAAATCTGTTCTCTATGACAAAAAAAATTTGAAGACAATAGGTAAGTTGGCATATTTCTACTTTAATTCCATTCAAAAAATCTTCTATAGATTTGGACTTAAGAATGTAGATATATTTATCGCGCCGAGTAAATATATTGAAAACGTAGCAAAGACAGAGTTACTATCACAGATAGTTCATGTACCTTACTTTATTGAGCCACTAAAGTTCCGGGAATGGCTACAATTTCAGGAATTAAAAATTAATTACAATGTGCTTTTTGTTGGACGTTTGGAAAATTTCAAGGGAGTCGAATTCATAATAAAAGCTCTTCCTGTAATCATCAAAGTATTTCCTCAAACTACCTTGACGATTATCGGCGATGGACCTTATAAGAATAATCTCATCAATTTGATGAAAACATTACATATCGAGGACTGTATTCAATTCAAAGGTTGGATAGAGAATAAAGAGTTAGGGAAATATTATGACAAGGCAAGTATTGTCGTTGCGCCTTCAACCGTGCCTGAGGCTTTTGGTCTTGTCATTCTGGAAGCAATGAGTGTGGGACGACCTGTGATTGCAACAAATGTTGGGGCGATCCCTGAAATTATTGACGATGGAGTAAATGGCTATCTTGTTGAACCTAACAATTCAGAGCAAATAGCTGGAAATGTAATAAAACTGTTCTCCGAAGAAAATTTATTAACAGAATTGGGGAGAAATGCTCGCAAAAAAGCAGAAGAGTTTACGATAGAAAAACATCTGGAAAACTTGGAAAGAGTTTATACAGAGCTAATGAGCAAGTATAATCGACAAACTACAGATAACTGTCCAGAGCCGTTAGAAACATATCAAAGTGTGTTACATTCAGTACAATAAGAGCACAGGAGAAAATAAGACATGCAGGGGTCTACCGGAAGAACACTAAACATAGTTGCTCATGAAGACGATGATCTTCTCTTTCTTAGTCCAGATTTGCTTCATGCCATTCAGACTGGTCGCACTGTCAGAACGATCTTCCTCACCGCGGGTGACTCAGGTTCTGGGGCTGACTATTGGCAGAGCCGAGAAGTCGGTGTACAAGCCGCTTATGCTCAAATGTGCGACGTTGCTAATTCCTGGACTCAGACGGATGCTGGTATTATTGACTGTCCGATCCCATTTTCTACACTATTGGGACATCCGTCAGTCTCCCTCGCCTTTATGCGACTCCCTGATGGTAATATCAATGGTTTGGGATTTCCATCTACTCATCATAAGAGTTTACAGCATCTTTGGACAGGCTCAATCTCGACCATTGACACGATAAACGGCTCGTCAAGCTATAGCAAAGCAACACTCACAAGTACGCTAACCAGTTTGATGACATCTTTCCAACCGGATCAAATCAATACGCAGAATTATTTTGGCACCTATGATGATGGAGACCACAGTGACCACCACTCAGTTGCCTACTTCGTTCTTGCTGCAGCACAACAGTATACATCCCCACATAGCTTGACAGCATATGAAAATTATACAACCTACTCCCGTCTTGCTAACGTCACTGGCAGTGATCTCACTGCCAAGCAGAACGCTTTTTACGCCTACGCCCATTATGACAAGGTTATTGGTGGTGTGCCAGATATCCTTCCAGAGTTCTGGCGAAGGAACGTGAGGCTCCGTCGGATTATATTCTCGCTACGCACACTACGCCCCCGTGTTCACCGTTTGCTCAAATCCGCGATACACTTCCTCATCCGTAACAGCAAATCATCCTGCGTCGATATGTCTTTCGCTGGTTGGCTGCAACGTCAATACATAGTGGACTCGGTGTCTTATGGAAACAATCAGCCTCTGAGAGCTAAGGCTAACTCTAACCAGACAGTCTAGCACAATGTTAAGAGCTTACCCCTTTCCTGGTAGGCATGAGTTGATATCCCCATGATAATAGTACAGGTATTTACTCAGAATTCTCCTATCGGACATTCACTGTTACTGTATATACAGGCAAAGTACAAACATTACTCTTTGAACACGTAGTATGAGATAGTATAGTAAGGTGAACACTTCCTTTGCTAATAGCCTGATATACAGCGTAATATGAGTTAGCAACATCATCATAATGGAGAGATTCTGAGGGTTGTAAGATACCGTTTGCACTTAGGGAAAGCGAGTACTTATTGTTACTGTCTAACTGAAGTTTAAGGCCAATTCGATCAGATACATGCAGATTTTTTGTCGTGTGATTATCAGCGTTTTTCACCAGATAACTCTGCGACGTAACAACTGTTGACGCTTTAAGAGAAGGATTATTTTTTCCTAAAGCATATTCTTGAAGGATATATGCCGCCGGGAGGAGATAATCACCTTTGTTTTTTACTATAGCCCAGGCATCAGGATATTGATCGCGGCTATAAAAATCAAAGGCAACTGTTCCAATTATCTGACTGCTATGCATTTCTTTTAGTGCTTGATACACGCCTTGATAAATGTTTGCTTGTAGCTGTGGGTTACCAATTGTATCCTGGTCACTCACAGCGTCGCCATTTGCTTCCCCAAATTCCTCAATAAGTATTGGCTTTTTGGTCTGTAAGCCATTTTCGACTTGTGATATAAACACTTTTGTTTTCAGGTCGGGGTTTAGACCAATCCCCAAATTATTGCTATCCAGCCCTCCATACATATGAATAGCATAAAAATCAACGATATTGGCTATTTTTTTGCCAGCAGAGAAATCCAACCAATTGTAATTATTAGGGTTATAAGGGTCTTTCGGTGTTGTAGTGCTAGCCCACCATCCTACTGTTTGTTTAAGGTTTGGGTACTTTGCCTTGATCATATTATGGGCTGTCTGAAGCATTTTTACATTAGCGTCTGTTAAGAGTGGCTCATTCTTAATATCTACACCATAGACAGCCGGATTAGCAAAAACGCCACTATCAATATATTCCTGTACTAAATGCAAATAGAATGATCGTATATCAGGGGCATAATAGTCTTTGTTGCTCGTCTCAGTCTCTATAAGAATAACTGCTTTCATCCCCTTGCTTTGCATCTTGTGAAGCACTTGATTCCACTGATCTTCTGTATAAATAGCATCTGTATTGTTATTAAAGCTTCGTTGTGCGCTTGTTATACGAATGAGGTTAACCCCAAGGTCTGCAGCAATATCGATGAGATCCTTGCCTTTACTATTGACAATATAGTGCTGTGAAGTAGGCAGGATTTGACTCATATCAATGTTCTCACCATAGAATGTCGATGCACTGTGAGCGGTGGAGGATAAGAAAGGGAAAGTATTCACGGCTAGATTGATATTAAAATAAGGAGAGAGTACAAGTAATGCTAGGCCGACTAAAGTGAAGAAACTTCCCATTGCGATGAGAAATGAAACTCTTTTTGTCTTTTGATTTAACGTTTGTAACATGTTGTATCTTACCTTCTTCTATTCAACATATATGAGTGTAAATTACTATGACCCAATGTGTCAAGTAAGTGGGAGCGACGGCACCAAACAGCCAGCTTTGGCACGAAAAATAAGAATAGAAGAAAGACGTGTTGGTTCTGTTATGTACGTATCTCATGAAAAGTATAATATCCCCCAGAACCTGGACACGGCAATAAGGTAGAATGTCTGTATGAAGAAAGACTCTTGTGAGGAGAAATGAGAGCAATGCCAAGAAAGCGATATAGTGCAGACATCAAAGCAAAGGTTGCCTTAGAAGCGATTAAGGGACAAAAAACCACGAACGAGATTGCGGCTGATTATGGAGTGCATCCCAGCCAAATTGCTCAGTGGAAAAAACAAGCGTTGGATGAGTTGCCACAGATTTTTTCATCGGGACGCAGCGAGCAAAAGCAAAGCGATGAGGCATTAACCAATGCCCTTTATCAACAAATCGGGCAACTCAAAGTGCAGTTGGACTGGCTCAAAAAAAAACCGTCAGGGCAAAAGGACCGACTGAGCAGCGGTCTCCCAGCGCATCTCAAGTGAGGTGAGAAAGGCAGAACGTTTCCTACGAAAGCGAAAGCGTTTGAGTTGCTCACTCTGCGCCCCAGTGGTCTCT
>JAABUQ010004323.1_pt1 | contig 24383 bp, 19 predicted proteins | sample 5560001 | NCBI WGS metagenome assembly JAABUQ01 (sample SAMN10711888, study PRJNA513371) | rock metagenome | isolation source: Antarctica rocks | place: Antarctica: Victoria Land, Finger Mt nord | collected 2015-12-18
TCTACATCATGTTCGTCATGGTGAGCAGCAGCGGGCTGATGGCGACGGCGCAACTGGCGCTGATCGCCTCGGACTTCGGCATCGGCAACACCGTGCTGACCCTGGGCGCGTCCACGCTGGCGGTGGCGCTGGTGGTGGACAACATCATGAATGGCGTGGCCCGGCCGTTCTTCGGCTGGGTGTCCGACCAGATCGGGCGGGAGCCGACGATGGTGATCGCCTTCACCACCGGCGGGCTGGCGTACCTGCTGCTGGGATGGCTGGGGGCGAGCCCCTGGCTGTTCGTGCTGTTCGCCGGGCTGATCTTCTTCACCTGGGGGGAGATCTTCAGCCTGTTCCCCTCCACCTGCACCGATGCGTTCGGGCCGAAGTACGCGACGGTGAACACCAGCCTGCTCTACACGGCCAAGGGCACCTCGGCGCTGCTGGTGCCGTTCGCCAACATCATCAAGACCTCCACAGGCAGTTGGTATGCGGTGTTCCTGGTGGCGGCGGTGATGAACTTCGTCGTGGTGGCGCTGGCCATCGGCGTGCTGCGGCCGTTGCGCTATGCCCAGGCCAGGGCGATCAGCGAGGCACTGGCAGTGGGGCCGGCGGAGTAGCGGGGCGGCGCCCGTCCTGTTACACGGCGGCATGTCGCGCGCAGCTCAAGCCCTCCATCGGCCCTCATGCGGGTGATCGGGCTGGCCGGGTGGAGCGGCGCCGGCAAGACCACGCTGCTGCGCCGCCTGATCCCGCTGCTGACGGCCAGCGGGCTCAGCGTGTCCACGATCAAGCACGCCCACCACGGCTTCGACGTGGACCAGCCCGGCAAGGACTCGTGGGAGCACCGCCAGGCCGGGGCGCATGAGGTGCTGGTGGCCTCCGCCGCCCGCTGGGCGCTGATGCACGAGCACCGCGGGGCGCCGGAACCGGCCTTGCCCGAACTGATCGGCCTGCTGGCGCCGGTGGACTTGGTGCTGGTCGAGGGCTTCAAACGCGATGTGCACCCGAAGGTGGAGATCTTCCGCGGCGTGGTGGGCAAGCCGCTGCTGCATCCCGGCGACCCCACCATCTGCGCCATTGCGTCCGATATGCCGCAGCCCGATTGCGGCTTGCCGGTGCTGGACCTGGACGATGTGGCAGGCATCGCCGCCATGATGCAGGCGGCGGCCGTTCCCGTCGCGGCGGCCTTCGGGCGGTAAGGGGCGTGGCGCAGCTCTCGGACGACTGTTTCGCGTTCGGCGGCAAGCTGCTGACCCTCGATGCCGCCGTGGCGCTGATCCGGGCGGAAACCCGGCCGGTGACAGGTGTCGAGCAAGTCGCGCTGGTCCAGGCGGATGGCCGCATCCTGGCCGCCGACGTGGCCGCGCCCATAGACCTGCCACCCTTCCGCAATTCCGCCGTCGATGGCTATGCGGTCAGGCTGGCGGACCTGGACAGGACGGACGTACTGTCCGTGATGGGCCGGCTGGCAGCCGGCACTGCTGCGACGGAGCCGCTGCACGTCGGCACGGCCCGTCGCATCTTCACCGGCGCCGCCATGCCGCCTGGGGCCGATACGGTGTTCATGCAGGAGGATGTCGAGCTGCTGGCCGGGCAGGTTCGTTGCCCGCCGGGCCTGAAACTGGGTTCGAACACCCGGCCGCAGGGCGAGGATATTGCGGCAGGCGCCACAGCCCTGTCGGCTGGCCTCCGTCTGCGCCCGCAGGACCTGGCCCTTGCCGCGGCGCTGGGCCTACGCGACCTGCCGGTGCGGCGGCCGTTGCGGCTTGCCTTGTTTTCGACCGGCAGCGAACTGGCTGAACCCGGCAGCGCACTAGGGCCAGCCAAGCTGTACGACGCCAACCGCGTCCTGCTGGCGGCTTTGGCACGGCGGGCCGGGGCGGCCGTGACCGACCTGGGCATCTTGCCGGACCAGCGCGCCGGGATCGAGGCAGCCCTGCTGCGGGCCAGCCGCGACCACGACCTCCTGCTCACCTCTGGCGGGGTGTCTGCCGGGGAGGAGGACCATGTGCGCGACGCCGTGCAGGCGGTGGGCAGCCTGACGTTCTGGCGGTTGGCGATCAAGCCCGGGCGGCCGGTGGCGATGGGGCAGGTGGCGGGTGTGCCGTTCATGGGCCTGCCGGGCAATCCCGTGGCGGCTTTCGTGACCTTTGTCCGGGTTGCGCATCCCCTGATGGCGGCGCTGGGCGGTGCGGCGATGCGGCCTTTGCCGGGCTACCCGGCCGTTGCTGCGTTCGGCTACCGCAAGAAGGCGGGGCGGCGGGAATACGTGCGGGTGCGGGCGGTGCCGCAGCAAGACGGATCGCTGCATCTGCACAAGCACCCGGTGGACGGGGCCGGCATCCTCACGTCGTTGACGAAAACCGACGGGCTGGCGGAACTGGCGGAGGACGTGCTGTCCGTCGTGCCGGGGACCACGGTGCTGTACCTGCCTTACGAGGGTGGAGTGCTTTAAATGTTGCCTGCGCACTCCTCCGGGAGGGGGAGAATGCACGGCACCCGTTATCCTGCTTTGGCCTCCAGTTCTTCAGCCGCTAGTCGGTTCGCCTCCCGCAAGTCATCCACGGTGTTCACGTTGAAGAAGGGGTCAACATCTCCCAATGGCCACTCTACCGCAACGATGCCATGCCGCCCGGTGAAGGCGTCGATCTTCCGCTCCCCCTCCAGCACCGCCCGCCGCAAATCCTCCCGCAGCGCCACCGGCCACAACCCGACGACAGGGTGCGCCCGCCCGCCCGATGCCGCGCATGCCAGGCCTGCCGCCCCGCGTCCGGCATGGAGCCGTGCCACGAGGTCCGTCGGAACGAACGGGCAATCCCCCGGCACTGTCACGATCCACTCCACCCCAGGCAGGTGCCCAGCCGCCCAATCCATCCCGGCGATCACCCCCGCCAGCGGTCCCGGCCGGTCCGGCAGGCTGTCCGGCACCACCGGCAGGCCGAGGTCCAGGAACCTTGCCGGGTCCCCGTTGGCGTTCACGATCAACCCGGCCACCTGCGGCGCGACCCGCCGCACCAGCCGGTCCAGCACCCGCTCCCCGCCGACACGGTGCAGCCCCTTGTCGCCTCCGCCCATGCGCCGCGCCAACCCGCCGGCCAAGATGACGCCCAGGGTCGGCGGAACGTTCATGCCTCGAAGCCCCGCGCCCGCAACGCCTCGCGCACGTCCGGTTGCGCCAGCAAGGCCGCCAGGCGCTGGACGGCGGGGCGGTGCAGCCGGGCAGTGGGCACGATCAGGTCATACTGCTCGGCTTGCAGCGGCAGGAACCCCAGGCCGTAATCCCGCGCCACGGTCTGGATCGCCACGCCCCAATCCGCCCGGCCCTGCGCAACCGCGGCGGCCACCGCGTTGTGCGACCGGGTGGCGCCCGCATAGCCCGGCGGACGCGCGCCGCCCAGCATGCGGTCGATCAGGATGCGCGTCCCGCTGCCGGCGTTGCGGTTGACCATCACCGCATCCGGGTCCGCCAGAGCGGCCTGCACAGCGTCGGCGGCGGTGGCCCGTCCCTGGAACCGTGCGTCATCAGGCCGGAACACAATGCCCTGCAACCGGCCGTAGCCGGGCAGCAATGTCATGGCGTCGGTCAGGTACGGAGTGTTGTACACGCCCGTCACCGGGTCCATCAGGTGGACGCCGGCCACGTCGCACTCCCCCCGCGCCACCGCCGCGAGGCCGCCGGTGCTGCCGACGGCCAGCGACTTCACGGCAAGGCCCTCCGCCTCCAGCATCCCGACTAGCAGGTCCAGCCCGGCGCATTGGCTGCCGATCACCACCAAGTCGGACGCCGGCACGCCCTCGCCGATCAGGTGGACCTGCACGGCGGTGCCCTGCGCCACGCTCTCCACCCCCGCCGGCACCACGAAAAAGCCGTCCGCCTGGGCAAAGCTGGTGACGGCGCCGGACCCCTTCGCGGTTGGGTAGGCCGCCAATCCCCCGCCATCTAGGCTATGGATCAGGGACACCATGACGTATTCCGTCCGCCCCCGCTCCGATCCGATGCGCAACGGCAAGGTGGCGTCCACTACTTGGCGCCGGGCCGGCGGCAGCCCGGCGAAGGCGCGCAGCACCGGGGCGGCGAACTCGTGGAAAGTGAAGATGGCCGACGTCGGGAAGCCCGGCAGCACCACGACGGGCTTGCCGTGCTGCACGGCCAGGCACAGCGGCTTGCCCGGCTTCAGCGCCACGCCATGCACGACGATCCCCGGCGCATCCAGCCGGGCGACGGCCTGGTGCGCCAGATCCCCTGCCCCTTTGGACGTGCCGCCGGACAGCACCACCATGTCCCCTGCCGCCAGCGCCCGGTCCAACGCCGCGGCGAGCGCCTCCGGGTCGTCCGGGATGATGCCGAGGCGTATCGGCTCCCCGCCCAGCTCCTCGACCGCCGCGGCCAGGATGGCGGCGTTGCTGTCGTACACCTGCCCTGGCTGGATCGCAGCGCCAGGCGCCACAAGCTCGTCCCCGGTGGAGAAGATCGCCACGCGTGGGCGCCGCCACACCTCGACCTGCGCCAGGCCAACCGCGGCCAGCATCCCGATCTCCCGGGAGGACAGCACCCGCCCGCGGCGCAGCACGGTCTCACCCCGGCCGATGTCGGACCCGGCCGCGGCAATGTAGGCGCCCGGCGCGGCAGGGCGCGCAACCTCCACGGCCAAGCCTCCTCCCGGTGCTGTCGGGCCGTCCCGCAGGTCCGTCTGCTCCACCATCACCACGGCGTCGGCGCCGCGGGGCACCATGCCGCCAGTGGCGATGACGCTCGCGCCGCCGACCCCCACGGCCTCCCGCGCCGGAACGCCCGGCGTCAGCACCAAGGGGTTCAGGACCAGGACAGCGGGCGCATCGTCGGTCGCGTCCACGGTGTCCGAGGCCCGCACGGCAAAGCCGTCCACTCCGGCACGGTCGAAGCCGGGCACGTCCACCGGCGCCAGCACGTCCGCTGCCAATACTCGGCCGCGAGCGCGGTCAAGATCAACGGCCTCAACAGCCAACGGAGCAAGGTTAAGGTAGCGGTGGAACCGTGCCTCGGCCTCGTCCCGCGATACGACATCGAGAAACTGGTCCTGTCGCGCCGCCCGTTGCAGCGTTGGCGTGACTGCGGTCATGCCGCGCCCGACCGGCGGTGGACAATGACGGAGCAGCCGGCCGGGAAGCCTTCCTGCCCCTCTGGTACGAGGACCCAGCCGTCCGAGATCACGATGCGAGCCAGGCCGCCGGTGTCGGCAGGACCCAGCGGCGCCGCCCGGCCGTGGTGCAGCCGAACGCGCACGAGATCGGTGAACCCGATGGCCGAGGTGATCTTCCGGTCCAACACCGCCTCCTGCTGCACGCTGCGCGGAGCCGCTGCCCGCCCTCCCAAGGTTTGCACGATGGGTCCTGCAAGCAAGTCGTAGATCGCCAGTGCCGAAGCCGGCGACCCCGGCAGCACGACAACGCGAACCCCGCCCAACCAGCCCAACCCGGCAGAGTCCCCAGGCCGCACAGCAATGCCGTGCAGGTCGAGCGTGCCGCCTGCCGCGGCAAGCAGGTGCGGCATGTCGTCATCCCAGCCGCAGCCGGACCGGCCGGCCAGCAACACCAGGTCGGCGCCGGGCGGCACGGCGGTCGGGCTGGGATGGAACCTGGCCGTGCCTCCGTCGCCCGCGACCAGGTGCGCTAGCATCGGCGTCAGCACGTCCGGCCCGCCCTTGGGTCCCGCGACCACGATGGCGACGTTCGGCCTTCGGACCACCTCCACCCCCTGCAGGCCCAGGAGCTGCAGCAGCGCCGCCGCTTCCGGCCGCAGCAAACCGGCGGGGACTTGGAATTCCGTGTTGGCGTCGGCTCCCCGGCGCTCGATGCCAGCGCCCCGGGCCACGGACGCCAACGCTTCCAGCACGGGGCCGCGGCGGTGCAGGGCGGGGTAGGGGGCCACGGTGTCCACGCCGGGCGGGATAGGGCTGCCCGCTGCAACCAGGATGGCATCACCGGCCGGCAATGGATTGTATTCGCTCGCGCCCTCCGTGGTGACGGCCTCGATGCCGTAGCCGTCGGTTGCAGCACGGTCCATGCCGGGCCAAGGTTCTCCCCCGCAAGGCGATGCCAAGACCCGGCCCGCCGCCGCATCCGATGCGATGCGTTCGGCGCTGAGCGGGGCCATCCCTGCACCGGCCCACGCCAGCGCCGCCGCCAGGGGTGCGCGCGTGCTGAAGCCGGTCCCCCGCACGTCTGCTACGGCGATGACTCCGCCCCCCGCAGCGCGCCGGTGATGATGTCGCGCTTGTTCTGCAGGTGCCGCGCCAGCAATCCACCCAGCGCCGCCCCGTCCCGCCGGCCCAACGCGTCCAGGATACCCTCGTGCTCGTCCATTGCGGCCTGCCAGCGGTCGGGATGGATGCGGTTGGACAGGTAGCGGGCGCGGGTGATCCGCCCGGCCAGCCCGGCGTGGGCCGCCGCCAGAACCGGGTTGCCCGCGGCGAGCAGGATGGCAGCGTGGATGGACTGGTTCAGCGTGAAGTAGCCGGGCAGCTCCCCACGAAGGAAATGCGCGTGCATGCGGTAGTGCATGGCCTGGATCTCCGCGAAGGCCGCCGGCTGGATGCGGAGGCAGGCCAGCCGCCCGCCCTCGGCCTCCAGCGCCGCGATCACCTCGAACAGGTGGGCCAGGTGCTCGTCGCCCAGGGTCGCTACCCGGGCGCCGCGGTTGGGCAGCAGGTCCACCAGCCCCTCGGCCGCAAGCACCTTCAGGCACTCGCGCAACGGGGTGCGCGACACGCCGAAGCGGGCGCACAGCTCGCGCTCCGGCACGCGGGCGCCGGGAGGCAGGTCGCCTTCGTTGATCAGCACGCGCAACCGGTCCAGCAGCCCGGCGTGCAGGGATGGGGCTGGCGGGAAAGCCTGGATGACGTTGCTGGCGGGCGGGCTCATGACGACGACATATAGCTGCACCCAAATTGCGTGCAAAGCTGCAAGCCTTCTCCTACCCGGAGGAGAAGGGAGAAAGGTTGCAGCGCGGCCCGGTCCCATGCGATGACAGTTTTGCATTCATTTCCAGGGCATCCCATGGCGTTCAAGAGCGGCCGGCACTTCCTGCAAATCCCAGGTCCGAGCAACGTCCCGGACCGCATCCTGCGCGCCATCGACCGCCAGACCATCGACCACCGCGGCCCGGAGTTCGCCCGCCTCGGCCGCACCGTCCTGTCCGGCATGCAGACGGTGTTCGGCACCACCGGCCCTGTCGTCATCTACCCGGCCTCCGGCACCGGTGCTTGGGAAGCCGCCATCGTCAACACCTTGGCCGCCGGCGACCGGGTGCTGATGTATGAGACCGGCCAGTTTGCCTCCCTGTGGCGTGCCATGGCGGGGCGTTTCGGCCTGCAGGTGGACTGGGTGCCCGGCGACTGGCGACACGGCGTGGACCCAGCCGACGTGGAAACCCGCCTGCGCGCCGACCTGCAAGCCGGGCCGGATCGCGCCATCAAGGCCGTCATGGTCGTGCACAACGAGACCAGCACCGGCGTCACCAGCCGCATCCCGGAGATCCGGGCCGCCATCGACCGCACCGGCCATCCCGCGCTGTTCATGGTGGACACCATCTCCTCGCTCGGCAGCATGGACTACCAGCACGATGCCTGGGGCGTGGACGTGACGGTGTCCGGTTCGCAAAAGGGCCTGATGCTGCCGCCGGGGCTGAGCTTCAACGCCATCTCCGCCAAGGCCCTGGCAGCCGCCAAGGCGGGCGGGATGCCGCGGTCCTACTGGGACTGGCAGGACATGATGGGCCCGAACGCCACCGGCTACTTTCCCTACACGCCCAGCACCAACCTGCTGTATGGTCTGGAGGAGGCGCTTGCCATGCTGATGGAGGAGGGCCTGCCCAACGTCTTCGCCCGGCACGACCGCCATGCCGCCGCGACCCGTGCCGCCGTGACTGCCTGGGGCCTGGACATCCTGTGCCAGGACCCACGGGAATACTCCAGCATCCTGACGGCCGTCGTGATGCCGGAGGGACACGACGCGGACCACCTGCGGGCGGTGATCCTCGACAACTACGACATGTCGCTGGGCGCCGGCCTGGGCAAGCTGAAGGGCCGGGTGTTCCGCATCGGGCACCTCGGCCACTTCAACGATTTGTCCCTGGTAGGGACCCTGGGCGGGGTGGAGATGGGCCTGTCCGCCGCGGGCGTGCCACACCGGCAGTCAGGCGTGGCGGCGGCGATGGACGTGCTGGCCGGGCGCAACCAGGCGGCGGCGCAAAAGGCGGCTTGACCAGGCCCGTCAACGGTCTGGACAAAGGGGAACAGGATGATGATCCGGCGGCTGACGCCCAGCGGCAACGTGCTGCTGCTGCTATGCGCAATGTACTTCATCACCTACGTGGACCGTGTGAACGTCAGCTCCGCCGCCGAGGCGTTGAAGCTGGACCTCGGGCTGACCAACACGCAGCTTGGCCTGGCATTCTCGGTGTTCGGCTACCCCTACTTGCTCTGCCAGGTGTTCGGCGGCTGGTTCGGCGACCGCTTCGGCGCGCGGCGCACCCTGATCGTCTGCGGACTGACCTGGTCGGTTGCGACGGTGCTGACCGGGCTGGTCGGCGGGCTATGGACCCTGCTGGCCGCGCGGATGCTGCTGGGCCTGGGGGAGGGTGCGACGTTCCCGACCGCCACCCGCGCCATGTCCACCTGGCTGCCCGGCGGCAAGTCCGGCTGGGCGCAGGGCATCACCCACGCTGCCGCCCGCCTGGGCAACGCCATCACCCCGCCCGCCATCGTCGCGCTGATCGCCCTGGTGTCCTGGCGCGGCTCATTCATCGTCACGGGCCTGATCAGCCTGGCTTGGGTCATCGTATGGGGCTGGTACTACCGGGACGACCCGCGGCAGCATCCTCGCGTGACCGCGGCCGATCTCGAACGGATGCCGCCGCCGCGCGCCGTTGGGGTGCGACGTGAGCCGACGCCGTGGGGACCGCTGCTGCGGCGCATGGCGCCTGTGACGTTCGTGTACTTCTGCTATGGCTGGACCCTGTGGACCTTCCTGAGCTGGGTGCCGCAGTTCATGCTGCATGCCTACAATCTGAACTTGAAGAACTCCGCCCTGTTCGCCGCCTTGGTGTTCGGCGGCGGGGTGCTCGGCGATGCGCTCGGCGGCTGGCTGTCGGACGCCATCCTGCGCCGCACCGGATCGCTGATCCGGGCACGGCGGGACCTCGTCATCGCGGGGATGCTCGGTTCCCTGGCATGCTCGGCGCCGATCCTGTTCATCACCGACCCGGTGATGGCGGCGCTGTCGCTCGGCGGCGCGTTCTTCTTCGCCGAGCTGACCATCGGGCCGATGTGGGCCATCCCAATGGACATCGCCCCGGCCTACTCCGGCACCGCGAGCGGGCTGATGAACACAGGGTCCGCCCTGGCCGCCATCCTGTCCCCGCTGGCATTCGGCTACATCATCGACCGGACCGGCAACTGGTCGCTGCCGTTCTGGGGCACGATGGGGCTGTTGGTGGTCGGCGTGGCGGCGGCGTTCTGGATGCGGCCGGACCGGACGTTCGCCGCCGAGGCCCCCCTGCCGAAGGGAGCGCAAATTATTGCCGGATGACCTGCGCCCCGCGCCCGGTGCCGCAAGCGGATTGGCGCCGCTGGGCGATCCCCGCCTGGCGCAGCGGCTGCGGCGGGAGGTGGACGGCGACGTGCTGTTCAGCCGGGCCGACCGCGGGCGCTACTCGACCGACGCCTCGATCTACCAGGTCGAGCCGGTGGGAGTCGTCGTCCCGCGCACGATAGACGCTGCCGCGGCGGTAATGGCAGTGGCGCGGGAACATGGCGTGCCCGTGTTGCCCCGCGGCGGCGGCACCAGCCAGTGCGGGCAGACCGTTAACCGCGCCCTGGTGATCGACTGCACCAAGTACCTGCGCCGCGTGGTGGAGGTGGACGCCGCCGCCCGCACCGCTCTGGTGGAGCCGGGGCTGGTGCTGGGCACGCTGAACGCCGCGCTGAAGCCGCATGGGCTGTTCTTCCCGGTCGACCCCAGCACCAATGGCCGCTGCACCCTGGGCGGCATGGCGGGCAATAACTCATGCGGGTCCAAGAGCATCCGCTACGGCCTGATGGCGGACAACGTGCAGGCCATCGACGCGATCCTGGCCGACGGCAGCCAGCACCGTTTCGGGCCGGAGACGCCCACCGGGGCCTTGGTCGAGCGTCTGCACGCCTTGGGCGCCACGGAGGCGGAAGAGATCGCCGCCCGCTTTCCCCTACAGCTGCGCCGGGTCGGCGGCTACAACATCGAGGCGCTGACCCCCGCCGCCCGGCGCGAGGGCCGCGGCAACCTGGCGCGGCTGCTGGTGGGGTCGGAGGGCACGCTGGCCTTCACCGCCGGGCTGCAGCTTGCGTTGCAGCCGGTGCTGCCGCGCAAGATGCTGGGCATCTGCCAATTCCCGACGTTCCGCGCCGCGATGGAGGCGTCCCGCCACCTGGTCACGCTGGGGCCGGAAGCGGTGGAGCTGGTCGATCGCACGATGATCGACCTGGGCCGCGGCATCCCGATCTACGCCCCCACCATCGACCGCATGGTGCAGGGCCAGCCCGACAGCCTGCTGATCGTCGAGTTCCACGGCCATGACGACGGCCCGTTGCTGGCCAAGCTGGCGGAGCTGGACGGCATGATGGCCGACCTCGGCTGGTCCGGCGCCGTCGTCCGCGCCACCGACCCCGCGTTCCAGGCCGCCATCGCGGAGGTGCGCGAGGCCGGACTGAACATCATGATGTCGATGAAGGGCGACGGCAAACCCGTTTCGTTCATTGAAGACTGCGCCGTGGGACTGGACGACCTGGCCGACTACACCGAACGCCTGAACGACGTGTTCGCCCGGCACGGCACCAAGGGCACTTGGTATGCCCACGCCAGCGTAGGCTGCCTGCATGTCCGCCCGGTGCTGAACATGAAGGACCCGGCCGACGTCCGCACGATGCGCGCCGTCGCCGAGGAATGCTTTGCGCTGGTCCGCGAATACAAGGGGTCGCATAGCGGCGAGCATGGCGATGGCATTGTCCGCAGCGAGTTCCACGACGCGATGTTCGGACCCCGCATCGTCCGCGCCTTCGAGGCGGTGAAGGACGCCTTCGACCCGGTCGGCTTCCTGAACCCCAACCGTGTCGTTCATCCGCCCCGCATGGATGACCGCAGCCTGTTCCGCTACAGCCCTGATTATGCGGCTGACCCTGCGTTCAATCCCCGGTTGGACTGGTCCGCCTACCCGGGACCGCAGGGCGGCATGCTGTCCGCCGTGGAGATGTGCAACAACAACGGCACCTGCCGGAAGTTCGATGCCGGCAGCATGTGCCCCAGCTACCGGGTGACGCGGGACGAGGCGCACTTGACCCGGGGCCGCGCCAATACCTTGCGCCTGGCGCTGACGGGGCAGCTTGGACCCGATGCGATGGCGTCGGACGAGGTCGCCGAGGCGCTGTCGCTGTGCGTGTCCTGCAAGGCGTGCCGGCGGGAGTGCCCGACCGGCGTGGACATGGCCAAGATGAAGGTCGAGGCCCTGGCTGCCCGCGCCGCCCGTCATGGCATCAGCCTGCGTGCCCGGCTGGTGGCGGAGCTGCCGCGTCTGGGTGTGCTGGCGTCCCGCATGGCGCCGCTGGCCAACCTGCGGAACCGGGTGCCCGCCCTGCGCCGGCTGTCGGCCCGGATCGGCCTCGCGCCAGAACGCAGCCTGCCGCAGTGGAGCCGGCGGCCGTTCCGTGATGCCGAGGCCGCGGCCCCGCCTGCGCCGCGCGGCGACGTGCTGCTGCTGGCCGATACGTTCAACCGGTACTTCGAGCCAGAGAACCTGCGCGCTGCCGTCCGGGTGCTGGCCGCCGCCGGGTTCCGCGCCGTGCTGCCTGCGCACACGGGTCGGCCGCTGTGTTGCGGGCGCACCTACCTGTCCGCTGGCTTGGTGGACCAGGCTCGGGCGGAGGCGGCACGGACCCTGGCGGCGCTGGCCGGGCCGTTGCCGGTGGTCGGGCTGGAGCCGTCATGCCTGCTGACCCTGCGGGACGAGTTCGCCTCCCTGTTGCCCGGCGCCGAGGCCGACGCGCTGGCAGGACGGGCGATGCTGCTCAGCGAGTTCCTGGTGCGGCACGATGCCAAGCTGGACCTGCACGCCGTGGCCCCGCGGGCGCATGTGCACGGCCATTGCCACCAGAAGGCGTTCGGCGCCTTCCCGGACGCCGTGGCGGCGCTGCGGCGGGTGCCCGGGCTGGACGTGCAGCCGATTGCGTCGTCGTGCTGCGGGATGGCGGGGGCGTTCGGCTACCAGGCGGAGACGCAGGAGGCATCGCGCGCCATGGCGGAGGCCGGGCTGCTGCCAGCGGTGCGCGCGGCGGGCGAGGGCGACCTGATCGTGGCTGACGGCACGTCCTGCCGGCACCAGATCGGTGACCTGTCCGGTCGGCGGGCAGTCCACTCGGTGCAGGTCCTAGATCGGGCGTTGAATGGCTGAGGCCCGGCTGCGAACCCGTCAGTGTGGGCCGGCCTCGGCGCGGTGATCCGGAAGCCGCAAGACTGGAGCCGCGGTCCTTGCACTGCTGGATCGCCACGCCGCAAGAGCGGCTCGCAATGACGGTGCGACAGCGGAAAGGTCAGAGCGGATGGCCGTTGGTGCAAGTGAACTGACAGCGGTCCATAGCTGATCCAACTCGCCTAACGGTCCTCCTCGATTCGCAAGAGTGCGGACAGGAGACTGCCGCCTGGGAGCGCCTCGTCGCCAAACAACCGTCGCTGCACCTCGATGGCTCGCGGCAAGGCTTGGCGCAGTGCCGACAAGCCGGCCGCCGTGACCTCGACCTTCTTTGCAAGGGCGTTGGCCGGACTGGGCGTCCGCACGATCATACCTTTGCCAGCCAGCGCCTTGAGCATGTGGGAGACCTGCATCGGATGGATATCCCCGAACCGCGCGATCTCCGATTGCGTCGCCGGCTCTCCCGCCCGGGCCAACCAAGCCGCTAGCGTCAGCGTCGTGAACTGCAGATGGGTCAGGTCCAGTCCAACGAGCGCGCGGTCGATCTCACGTTGGTATCGATGCATCACGCGCCACAGGACGAAGCCCACGGCATTCTCCGGGGCGCCGAGCGACACGGCGGCAAAAAGGTCGATGATGGCGCGGGTGTCGCTGCTCATGGTTCAAGTTCCTAGCCGCCTCCTGCCATGAATGGGAGTGCCGCTCCCATGCTCTCGAAACCTTCCATACATAAATACGTTTACACGCCAGACCGGTAACTGATGCCGCGGCATCCCGCGCCATCACGAGCCATCGTTCGAGGCATGAAGGACGTTTGCGTCATGGGCGGCCACAAGCTTGATATCGCCTTCTGGAACTACGACCGGACCCGTCCACTGACCGATGGCATCGTCAGGATCGAGGGTGTCGATGCCAGCTTCCACACCGCCCGCATCGTCCCCGAGATCTTCGGGAGCATGATCCGGGATCGCGCTTACGACGTGTCGGAACTCGGGCTGACCTATTTCCTGCGCACCATGGACTTCGACGATCCACCGTTCCTCGCAATCCCGGTATTCCCGAATCGGTGCTTCCGGCATTCGGCGATCTACGTCAACAAGGCAAGCGGCATCGAGCGGCCGCAGGATCTCGCCGGCAAGACCATAGGTGAGCTCGCACTTTATGGCCACGATGCCGGCGTGATGCCAAAGGGCATGTTGTCAGACGACTACGGCGTGACTCCCGACCAGTGCCGCTGGATCGTCGGCGGCATCGATTTCCCGATGAAGCCGATCGACTTCGTCCCGCAGCCGCACCCTGACAACGTCGAGGTGACGTGGGCGGCGGAGGGGGCGGACCTGGGCGAGATGCTCGATGCCGGACAGATCGACGCCCTGATCTCGGCCGACATCCCCAGGTGCGTATTGGACAAATCGCCGAACGTCGGCCAGCTTTTCGAAGACTATGAGGCGACCGAGCGCGCCTACTATCAACGGACCGGCATCTTCCCGATCATGCACGCGGTCGTGGTCCGCAAGGAACTCGCGGCCGAGCACCCGGAGATCGTCAAGGCCGTCTATAAGGGTTTCTGCGATGCGAAGGACGTCGTGGCCGAGCAGTACGTCCACGGCATGACGTTCAACAACATGGCCACGATGGTCCCGTGGCTCAGCAAGCTCATCGTCGCGGACCGTAGCCTGCTCGGGACGGACTGGTGGCCCTACGGGCTCGAAGCCAACCGCACGGCCATCGATACCTGCCTTCGCTACCATTTTGAACAGGGGCTCACGAAGCGGCGGATGACCTGCGAGGACATCTTCGTGCCCGGGCTCCTGGAGACGTGACACGCATCGGGATCATCGGCCTGGAGGAAAACCTCGTCGTCCGGCGCTGACTGCTGGACGCAGTTCGGGATCCGCATAAACGGTCGGCAGCAAGCGCCATGGGGGATACGAAGCGGTCCCATGGATTTATCATCGTCCTCACTGAAATGCAGTTTCGGTTCTTCTGCTGCCGGACTCCCATGATGGCGTCACGACGTGCCGAACACCGCACGTCCGTTGTTGACCACCACGACATCCCGCTCCACCGCGCGGGCGCGGAAGCTGCCGTCGTGCCATCCCTCGGTGCGGATGGTCTCGCCCGGGAAGACCGGGGCGGTGAAGCGCAGGTGCATCTCCTGGAAGCGTACTGGATCGTAGCCGCCCAGGGTGGCCAGCAACGCGTGGCCGATGACGCCCAGGGTGCAGAGGCCGTGCAGGATCGGCCGGGGGAAACCAGCGCGGGCAGCGAAGGCTGGGTCGGCGTGCAGCGGGTTGTCGTCGCCGTTCAGGCGATAAAGCAGCGCCTGTTCCGGCCGGGTCGGCAGGTCCATGGTCCAGTCCGGCGGCCCGTCCGGCATGGGATGGGGTGGTTGGACCGGGCCGGATGGACCGCCGAAGCCGCCATCGCCGCGCAGGAAGGTGGTGCTGGTGGCGGTGGCGAGGCGCTCGCCGGTGCTTGCCAGGAAGAGTTGCTTTTCGGTGTAGAGCAGCGCGCCCCGGCCCGGCCCCTTATCGACCAGGCCGGTCACACGGGTGCGGCCGATCACCTCGCCGCTGGTGGGCAGGGGGCGATGCATGACAATGCCCTGCTCGCCATGCACGAGCTGCACCGCATCCACCCCGGTTGCCGGGTCGGTGAGCCAGAAGCCGGAATGGCCGAGCACCACGGCCGCCATTGGGACGGCCCGCAATGCGCGGTGATGGTCCACGAAGTCCAGTTGGCGCGGGTCAAGCGGGTCCTGGCCGAAGCCGACCGACAGGGCATACAGGATGGTGTCGCGGGGTGTGACATGCTGGCGGACGTCGGGCAGATTGTAGTTGAGCAACGTCTCGTAGTCGATTGTCATGGCCTGCTTCTCCCTTCTCCCGACGTAGAGGGAGCAGACTTTCCTCTACATGCCAAGATAGGCTTTGCGCACCCCGGCGTCCGCGGCGATGTCGCGCGCCGCCCCCTCCATCACGATGCGCCCGGTCTGCAGCACATACGCGCGGTCGGCCAAGTCCAGCGCCTCGGCCAGCCGCTGCTCCACCAGCAGCACCGTAGTGCCCAGCGCACGGATACGCCCGACGGCGGCCAGGATGTCATCGACCAGCTTGGGGGCGATGCCCTGGCTCGGCTCGTCCAGCATCAGCAGGCGCGGCTGGGTCATCAGGGCGCGGCCGATGGCCAGCATCTGCTGCTCCCCGCCGGACAGGGTCTCCGCCCGCTGCGCCAGGCGCTCCCGCAGGCGGGGGAACAGGTCGAACACCAGGTCGAGCGGTTTGAACCGCCCGGGATCGCCGCGCCGGGCGTAGGCGCCCAAACGAAGGTTGTCCTGCACCGACAGGCGTGGAAACAACCGGCGCCCCTCCGGCACCAGGCCGACCCCGCGCCGGGTGATGAGGTGCGGAGCAACGCGCGTAAGGCTTTGGCCGTCGAAGCTGATGTCGCCCTCGGTCGCTACCTGCCCGGCGATGGCGCGCAGCAGGGTGCTCTTTCCTGCCCCATTGGCGCCAACGACGGCGACGATCTCCCCGGCCGCCACCTGCAGGCTGACGCCCTGCAATGCCTTCAGGCCGCGGTAGCTGGCGGACACCCCTTCCAGGCTAAGCAGCATAGCGGTCACCCAGGTAGGCGCGGATCACGTCCGGATGGTGCACGACCTCGGCTGGCGACCCCTGCATCAGCACGCGGCCCAGGTTCAGCACCACGGCACGGTCGATCAGGGGCAGCAGGATCTCCATGACGTGCTCGACCATGACGACCGTGACGCCGCGATCCCGCACGGCGCGGATCAGCGCGACGCCGCCGGCGGCCTCGGTAGGGGTCAGACCGGTCAGCATCTCGTCCAGCAGCAGCAGGCGGGGCTGGGTGGCCAACGCCCGGGCGATCTCCAGCCGGCGCTTCTCCGGCGGCGTCAGTTGGTGCGCGGGGGCATCGGCGCGGTGATCCAGCCCGGCGAAGGCCAGAACATCCCCCGCCGCCCGCATCGCCGCGCGCGGGCTGCTGGTGCGGGCGAAGGCGCCGACCATGACGTTCTCCAGCACGGTCATGCTGTCAAAGCTGCGGACCACCTGGAACGTGCGGGCGATGCCGGCCCGCGCGCACGCCACCGGCCCGGCGCCGCTGACCCGCTGTCCCGCCAGGTCGATGGTGCCCTGATCGGGCGTGACCTCTCCGGAGATCGCGTTGAACAGGCTGGTCTTGCCGGCGCCGTTGGGTCCGATGAGGCCGAGGATCTCGCCCTCGGCCACGTCGAAGCTGATGTCCACGTTGGCCGCGACGCCGCCGAAAGTCTTGGTGACGTTGCGAAGCTGAAGGAGGGTCATTCCTTCCTGCCAAACAGGCTGACCAGCCCGGCCGGCCGGGCCAGCGACACCGCCACGATCAGGCCGCCATAGATCATCAGGTCCACCCCCTGGCCGCCGCCGCCCAAGTAGCTGCGCGACAGCTCGCTGACCGGAATCAGCACCGCCGCGCCGACGAGCGGCCCCCACAGCGTCTCCACCCCGCCCAGCACCGCCGGCAGCGCGATCAGGATGCTCAGATGCCCGGCCAGCACGCTGTCGGGGTCGATGTAGCCGACGTACTGCGCGTAGATCGCCCCGCCCATGCCGGTCAGCCCGCCGCTGATCGCAGCCGCCGCCATCTTGGACGGGAACACCCGCACCGCCAGCGACCGCGCCGCCGTCACGTCGTCCCGCACCGCCCGCCAGGCGAAGCCCCACCGGCTGCCCTCGATGACGTAGGCCGCCGCCCAGGCCAGCGCCGCGAACGCCAGCGCCACGAAGTGGAACGGCAGCTTGCTGGTGCGGAACTGCAGGTCGATCAGGCTTTCGCCCTTGAACGGCACGTAAACGCCCGTCGCTGCTCCCACCCAGTCCCAGTTCAGGAACAGCAGGTAGCCGATTTCCCCCACCACGACGGTAGCGATGGCGTAGTAGTGCCCGCTCAGCCGGAAGCACGGCCATCCCACCAGCAGCGCCAGCGCTCCGGCCACGACGCCACCGGCGAACAGGCCCAGCGTCGGCGGCACGCCCAGGTTCACGAACAGCAGGGTCGAGACATAGGCGCCGATGCCGAAGTAAAGCGCGTGCCCTAGGCTGATCTGCCCGCAGTAGCCGCCCAGGATGTTCCACGCCTGGCTCAACCCGGCGAACAGGATGGTGATGATCATCAGGTTCTGCAGGTAAACATCCCGCACCAGGAACGGCAGCGCCGCCAACGGCAGCAGCAGCGCGCCGCCGGTCGCCAGCTCGCGCCGCCGCCGCCGCAGGATGGAATTGTCAGCCGAAACAGCGGGCAGGGTGGTGCTGTCCATCATAGCCGCCCGAACAGGCCGCGCGGGCGGACCATCAGCACTGCGAGGTACACCACGAACATGCCTACCTGCTTCAACGACGGTTCCAGCACGAAGGCGCTCAGGGCCTCGACCTCGCCGATGATGACCCCCGCCACCAGCGCGCCGATGATGGACCCGAAGCCGCCCAGCGCCACCGTCACGTAGGCGATCACCGCGAAGTTGGCGCCGACGTTGGGCGACACGTAGTAGAAGCCGATCAGCATTACCCCGGCCACCCCCACCGTCGCCCCCCCCAGCCCCCAACCCAGCGCGAAGATGCGGTCCCGGTCGATGCCGATCAGCGCCACGGCGTCCCGGTCCTCGCGGGTAGCCTCCAGGGCACGGCCGAACTCGGTGCGGCCGATCAGCAACAGGCCCGCGAACGCCAGCAGGCACACCGCGCTGGCCGCCAACTGCGGCAGCGGCACATACACACCGAGCAGGCTGACGGTGCGGTTACCCAGCCAGGTGCCGGACACCGATCGGAAATCGCCGCCGAAGACGAACTGCGCCGCGCCCCGGATGAAGATCGCCAGGCCGAAGGTCGCAAAAATCTGCACCATGCCGCGGTTGAACCGGACACCCAGCGCGCGGGCGATCACCCCGCGGTAGATGCCCACTCCGAGCCCGAACATCAGCAGGCACACCAGTGGTAACTGCACCAGGGGGTCCAGGCCGGTCGCGCCGAAGATGACGACGGCGGCATACATCGCCAGCATCATCAGCTCGCCATGGGCGAAGTTGACCACGTCCATCAGCCCGAAGATCAAGGACAGTCCGGCTGCTACCAGCGCGTAGATCAGGCCCATCAGCAACCCGCTGACCAGGGATTGCGCCAGCAGGTCCAAGCTCATTCGCCAGGGTCTCCCGCCAAGCCGTAGCCGCCGCCGCCGGGCGTCTCGATCACGAAGGCGTCGCCGGGCAGCAGGTCGGCGCTGCTGGTGCCGGACAGGTCCTCCCGCAACCCGTCCGCCCGCTCCACCCATTGCAGGCCCACCCGGCCGGGATCGCCGCTCCTCAAGCCGAAGGGCGCCACCTCCCGCCGGGACGAAACGACCGAGAGCCGCATGGGCGCCAGGAAGCGGATGCGCCGGATCGCGCCGTCCCCGCCCTGCTGCGCGCCGGAGCCGCCGGAGCCGCGGCGGATGCCGAAGGTCTCCAGGCGCACGGGGTAGCGCAGTTCCAGCACCTCCGGGTCGGTCATGCGGGTGTTGGTCATGTGCGTCTGCACCGCGCTGGCGCCGGGGTGGCCGGGACCGGCGCCCATGCCGCCGCAGATGGTCTCGTAGTACTGCCGGGTGGCGTCGCCGAACAGCACGTTGTTCATCGTCGCCTGGCTGCACGCCAGGGCGCCCAATGCACCGAGCAAGGCGTTGCAGGCAGCCTGGCTGACCTCGGTGTTGCCCGCCACCACGGCGGCGCCGGGCCGCGGCGACAGGAAGGTGCCCGGCGGCAGCACGATGCGGATCGGGACCAGGCAGCCATCGTTCAGTGGGATGTCCTGGCCGACCAGGCAGCGGAACACGTACAGCACCACGGCGCGCAGCACGGCGGGCGGCGCGTTGAAGTTGCCGGGCCGCTGCGGGCCGGTGCCGGTGAAATCGACCGTCGCCGTGCGCGCCGCCTGGTCCACGGTCACGGCCACCTGCAACGGCGTGCCGTCGTCCATCGTGTAGCTGAACGCGCCGTCGCCGATGCGGGACAGCACGCGGCGCACCGCCTCCTCGGCGTTGTCCATCACGTGCCGCATGTAGTCCCGCACCGTGTCCCAGCCGTAGGCCTCCACCACGCGCGACAACTCCTGCACGCCGCGCTGGTTGGCGGCCACCTGCGCCTTGATGTCCGCCACGTTCACGTCGGGGCTGCGGGCCGGGTAGCGGGCGCCGGCCAGCAAGGCGCGGAACCCGGCCTCCTGGAACGCGCCACCCTGCACGAGCAGGAAGTCGTCGAGCACCACGCCTTCCTCTTCCAGCGTGCGCGAGTCCGGCGGCGTGCTGCCCGGCGCCGTGCCGCCGACATCCTCATGGTGCCCGCGGTTGCCGACAAAGAAGCGGATCACCTGGCCCGTGGGGTCGAACACGGGCGTGATTACCGTGATGTCAGGCAGGTGCGTGCCGCCGTTGAACGGGTTGTTGAGCGCAACCACGTCGCCCGGCCGCAGCGTGCCGGCACGGGACCGCAGCACCGTTTGCACGCTCTCGCCCATCGCGCCCAGGTGGACCGGGACGTGCTGCGCGTTGGCGACCAGGCGACCGGCAGCGTCGAAGATGGCGCAACTGAAGTCCAGGCGTTCCTTGATGTTCACGCTCATGGAGGTGTTCTGCAGCACCGCGCCCGTCTGCTCGGCCACGGCCATGAATAGGTTGTTGAACAGCTCCAGCAGCACTGGGTCGGCGCGGCCGGTGCCGGCGGCGGTGCGGTCCGGCCGGGGCTGGGTGCGCCGCAAGATCATGTGGTCCTGCGCCGTCACCTCCGCGGTCCAGCCGGGTTCGACCACGGTGGTGGCGTTGGCCTCGCGGACCAGCGCCGGGCCGGGCAGGCGGTCCCCGGCGCGCAGGTCGGTGCGTTCATAGACCGGCGTGGGATGCTCGGCGCCCCCGGTCCACATGGTGACGATGTCCACGGGCGCGGGTCCAGGCCCATCGCGATCCGGCAGCCGCGGTTCGGTCACGGCTTCCCCGGCGGCGACCGCCTCCACCGCAAGTGCCTCGGCCACCACGGCGCGGTCCGGCGTGGCAAAGCCGAAGCGGCTGCGGTGCGCGTCGTGGAAGGCGGCCAGCGTGCCCGCGGCATCGGTCAGCGGCACCGGCAGGGCGGCCTCGGTCCCCTCGTAGCGGAGATGGACGGTGTGGCGGACGGTGACGGCAGCGGGGTCCGCACCTTGGTCCTGCAACCCCGTGGACGCAGCGCTGGCAAGCTCGGTGGCCAGGTCGTCCAGCATGGCCATCGCCTCGGCCTCGAACCGCCGCTCCACCGCCTGCTCCCGCAGCACGGCCTGGTCCGCCAGGCCCATGCCATAGGCGGACAGCACGCCCGCGAACGGGTGGATGAACACCGTTTCCATCCCCAGCTCGTCCGCCACCAGGCAGGCATGCTGGCCGCCCGCGCCGCCGAAGCAGGCCAGGGCGAAGCGGGCGGCGTCGTGGCCCTTCTGCACGCTGACCTGCTTGACGGCATTGGCCATGTTGGCGACCGCCACGCGCAGGAAGCCCTCCGCCACCGCGCGTGGGTCCTGCCGGTCGCCGGTCGCTGTGGCCATGTCGTCCGCCAGGCGGGCGAACCCGGCCTGGACTGTTGCGGCATCCAGGCGCTCGTCACCATGCGGCCCGAAGATCGGCGGGAAGTGCGCGGGCTGTATCTTGCCGACGCAGACGTTGGCGTCGGTGACGGTCAAGGGGCCGCCGCGGCGGTAGCTGGCCGGGCCGGGGTTGGCGCCCGCGCTGTCGGGGCCGACGCGGATGCGCGCGTCGTCGAAGTGCAGGATGCTGCCGCCCCCGGCCGCGACGGTGTTGATCGCCATCATCGGCGCGCGCATCCGCACCCCGGCCACCTCGGTCTCGAACGCGCGCTCGAACGCGCCGTCGTACAGCGCGACATCGGTGCTGGTGCCGCCCATGTCGAAGCCGATAATGCGGTGCAGACCGGCCATCTCCGCCGTGCGCGCCGCGCCGACGATGCCGCCGGCGGGTCCGGACAGGATGGCATCCTTGCCGCCGAACTGGTCCGCTGCCGCCAGGCCGCCGTTGCTCTGCATGAAGTACAGCGACACGCCGGGCAGCTCGGCCGCCACTTGGTCCACGTAGCGGCGCAGGATGGGCGACAAGTAGGCGTCCACCACCGTGGTGTCGCCGCGCGGCACCAGGCGCAGCAGGGGGCTGACCGCGTGGCTGGCCGAGACCTGGGTGAACCCGGCCGCCCGCGCCAGGTCCGCCAGGCGCTGCTCCATGGCCGGGTGGCGCCAGGCGTGGATCAGTGCGATGGCGCAGGCGCGGATGCCGTCGTCGTATGCCGCCTCAAACGCGGCGGTGGCCGCGGCCTCGTCCAGCGGCTCGACCTCGTTGCCGTCCACGCCGACGCGGCCAGGCACCTCCGCCACGCGCTCATGCAGCAGCGACGGCAGCCTCACGTCCAGGTCGAACAGGCGGGGGCGGGCCTGGTTGCCGATCCGCAGCAGGTCGGCGAAGCCCCGGTTCACCACCAGCAGCGTTCGCTCGCCCTTGCGCTCCAGCAGGGCGTTGGTGGCGACGGTGGTGCCCATGCGGACCTGGCCCACCAGGCCCGCGGGCACCGGCTGGTCCGGCACCACGCCCAGCACCCGCTTGATCCCGGCAATCGCAGCGTCTCGGTAGCGCCCGGGGTTCTCGCTCAGCAGCTTGTGGGTGCTCAGCGTCCCGTCCGGCGCGCGGGCGACCAGGTCGGTGAAGGTGCCGCCTCGGTCGATCCAGAACTGCCAGGACCCTTGGGAGCTGCCCATGCTATCAGCCTGCCGGATGCCGCAGGTCGGTGATCAGCATGCAGCCCGGCGCGTGGGCCAGGAACCAGGGGAGGCCGGCCGCCTCCACCGCTGCCTGGCTAGTGACGCCGCAGGCCCAGAATACCGGGACCTCGCCGGGCAGGATGGATACCGGGTCGCCGTAGTCGGGGCGGGACAGGTCGGCGATGCCCAGGGCCGCCGGGTCGCCACTATGGACGGGGCGGCCGTGCATGTCGGGGAAGCGTCCGGTGATGTCGGCGGCCCGTGCGGCGTCCGCTTGCGGGACCGGGCGCATGGACACCACGAGCGGGCCGCCGAACGGGCCGGCGGAGACGGTCGGGATGCTCGTGCGGAACATCGCCACGTTCCGGCCCTCGGCGATGTGCCGCAGCGGGATGCCGCCCGCGATCAGCGCACGCTCGAAGGTAAAGGAGCAGCCGATGACGAAGGTCACGAGGTCGTCGCGCCAGACCTCGGCGATGTCGGTCCGCTCCGCAACGGGATGCCCCTGGCGGTATTCGCGGTAGCGCGGCAGGTCGGTACGGATGTCCAGGTCGGCGGCCAGGGCCGGCAAATGCGGGTCACCCGGCTGCGACACCGCCAGCAGGGGACACGCCTGCGAGTTGCGGCGGCAATACAACTCGAAGTCGGCGGCATGCGCGGCTGGCAGGATGACCACGTTGCCCTGCACGTAGCCGTCAGCCCGGCCCGAGGTGTGGCCGTCGATCCCTCCAGCCCGGATCAGCCGGCGGACGGTCAGGGCATCGTTGCGCCCAATTTGGCCGCTTTGAGCGTCGATGGGGGGCAGTGACAAGGTGGCGGACAACGGCGGCTCCACTCGCTGCGATGCTGCTATATCCGCATGGACGGCCCGCTGCCTGCAAATTGTCATCCGCGATGACTTCTGATCGCGGACGCTTATCAAACGACCATGCGCTGGGGGTGGTTCTTCGGATCAGTGGCTGCTTGCAACCTCCTTCGCCAGCCGGGTCACCGCAGCCGCCAGGCCGCTGCCCGGCGTCTCGGTCCAGCAGGCCGAGAACGCCAGCGGCTGCAAGGCAGGCTCGGCGTCCAGCACCTGCAGCTCGCCCGCCGCCAGTTCGCGCGCGATGGCGGCCGGGGCGATCACGCCGATGCCGATGCCGTCCAGCGCCATCCGCACGATGGAAGCCAGGGAGCTGTTGGCGAACAGCCGCAACGGCGGCAGCCCCGGCTGGTTGAACAGCCCGGCCAGCTCCGCATGAGGCGCCGTGCCGCGGGCGTAGGTGATGATCGGCCACTCCGCCAAGTCCCGCAGCCGCAGCATCCGGCCCGGGGGCGCCAGGCCGGGCCGGGCGACCCAGGCCAGCGGATACTCGCACAGCGCCAGGCTGCGGACCCGCGGCGCCGCCACTGCCTCTAGCAGGAAGGCGGCGTCCACCTCGCCGGCCAGCAGCGACGCGCGCAGGCTGGTGGAGATATCCACCTGGATGTCCACCGTCAGGTGCGGATAGACCTCATGCAGCCGGCGGATCAGGTGGGACAGCCAGGTGTGGACGATGGTCTCCGACACCCCGAGCCGCACCGTCCCGTGCAGTCCGCCCGGAGCGGCCATGGCGGCGGCCAGCTCGCCATGCAGGGCCAGCAGCCGCTCGGCGTAGGCTAGCACCTCGGCGCCGCGCGGCGTCAACAGGGGGGTGCGGCGGCGGCCGCGGTCCAGCAACTGGCCGCCCAGCGCCGCCTCCAGCCCGGCGATGCGGGACGATACCGCCGGCTGCGTCGTATTCAGCTTGGCCGCCGCGCGCCGGAAGCCGCCAAGCTGGACGACCCAGTAGAACACTTCCAGCGAACGCAAGTCGATCACCCGATTGCAGCCCACCACGCCGCCGATCCTGCCAGCGCCGATTCTGGCCTCACAGGGATCACGCCCAACCGCGCCCAAAACAGCGTCGGTGTCGCTGTCTCCAGCCATGCCCACGTTGTGTGGCAACCAACCTGACACTAGGGTCTGTGACTGAATTCTGCGACACGCAGGTTGATGACCGCTGCGGCGAGATGGGCGAAGCCCATCCAGCTTCGGCGCGTCTTGTCGCGCCGGAGGGCGATGCGGCCCCAGTCCTTCAGCT
>JAABUQ010004324.1_pt1 | contig 24375 bp, 23 predicted proteins | sample 5560001 | NCBI WGS metagenome assembly JAABUQ01 (sample SAMN10711888, study PRJNA513371) | rock metagenome | isolation source: Antarctica rocks | place: Antarctica: Victoria Land, Finger Mt nord | collected 2015-12-18
TGGCCGGGCTGCAGGGTGCGACTTTGGTCTTCACGAACGCCCAGCCAATCACGGGACTGAAGGACGACTTCCGCGTCATTGGCACTGGCTATCTCGGCGCGATTCCGCTGCCGATCGTGATCTACGGGGGGATCATCGCCGCTGGCGCGATGTTGCTCGGGCGCACCAGCCTGGGGCGTAGCATTTACGCCATTGGCGGCAACGAGACCGCCGCTCGCCTATCAGGCATTCGGGTCGACCTGGTCAAGACAGCGGTGTTTATCATCTCCGGACTGTGCGCCGCGCTGGGCTCGCTCATCCTGACGGCGCGATTGAACTCGGGCCAGCCGCAGTCCGGGCAAGGCTATGAGCTGGACGCCATCGCCGCGGTCGTGATCGGCGGAACGAGCCTGTCCGGTGGGCGGGGAACAGTTTTCGGGACGTTGGCGGGCGCGCTGCTGATCGGCGTACTGTCCAACGGATTGGTGCTCATGAATGTCTCGCCGTACTACCAGCCAATGATCAAGGGCGCGATCATCGTCGGGGCAGTACTGTTGGACCAGGTGAGCAGGCGTCGGGGTCGTTAGGAACAATCTCGGTTCAACGAAGGGGGAATCACGCGGTGATCACCAAACACGTCGCTCGAATTCTGGGCGGGCTTCTGCTCGCGACCGTACTTGTCGCACCGGTTGGCGCCCAGCAGCAGCAATTGAACCTTGGCTATTCGGTGCCCGGTCTGGGCTTCCCGTTTTTCGCGCTCATGATCGACGGCGCGGCCGCCGCCGCCAACGAGGACGGCGCGCTATCGATTCTGACCCTTGACGGCCAGGACAAGGATGCGGTGCAGCTGGCCGGCTGCGAAAATGCCCTGGCCCGGGGTATCAACGGCCTGGTCATCAGCCCGCGCACTGTGGACGGTTTGGCTGGCTGTTTCAGCGCCGCGCAAGCCGCGGGTGTGCCGGTCGTGACCGTGGATCGCCGCGCAGCCCCCGGTACCCCGGTGCTGGCGCACGTCGGAGCAGACAACGTGGCCGGTGGACTGGCGGCCGGGCGCTTCATTGCGACTCGTTCGCAAGGCAAGGGCCGAGTCATCGAGCTCCTCGGCACGCCGGGCGCATCCCCGGCGATCGATCGCAGCGCCGGCTTCAATCGGGCGGTGAGCGAAAATCCGGGCATGACGGTCATCGCCCAGCAGACGGGGCTCTTCACCGCTGACGAAGCGCTCAAGGTCACCGAGAACATCCTGACCAGCATTGGCTCGTCACCCGACAACCCCGGCTTCGAGGCCATGTTTGCCGCCAACGACGACATGGTCACCGGCGCCGTCCAAGCCATTCAGGCGCGCGGGCTCGACCCCGGCCAGTTCACCATCGTTGGCTTCGACGCCCTCAAGTCGGCGCTGGACTTGATCCAGCAGGGCAAACTGACGGGTACCGTCGATCAGTTCCCGAACGAGCAGGCCTACAAGGCGATCGGGGTGCTCAAAGAGTTCGGCCGCAACGGCACCCGCCCGGACGCGGAGGTCCTGTTGCTTGAGCCGCGCGTCATCAGCATCGAGAACATAGGCGACGCTTCGACGCCACACTAGACGTCCCCACTCCAGGTACGTCGGAGGAGCGAGCCGCCGATCGTCTCCGGCCCGCCCACGTGGTCGCGGGTCCGCTCGTTCGCGGAGCTTCTGGAGCGGATGGCGGCCATCGATCAAGCCCGTCGTCGCCAACTGCGATGTGGGCTTCTCGTCCCCTGTCATCCTGAGCGGTCGGAGATGTGCCATCCTTGAGGCGCTCATGCTCGCGCCTGACAAGCAACTCGACGCACCCACCGATCTGCAAACCTCCGTCGACAACAGTCGGGAACGGCTCAACTGATGGACACTACGGGTTCGAAACATACCGGCCTCGCCTTCGCTCCGGACATGTTCGGCGGCGTCGTCGTCGAGTCCGAGAGCCTGCCCGAGCAGGCCGAGGTGTTCGAAGCAGCACTGCGTCAGTCTCTGCAGACGTGGAAGTCTGGGGGTGTGAGGCTGGTCTGGGTGGCTGTGCCGCTCGAGCGCGCGGCGCTTATCCCGATCGCCGTCGCGGCGGGATTCACCTTTCACCACACCAACGCCGACGCCTTGATGCTGGTCGCTCGCCTGGTCGAGGATGCCTTCGTGCCCCTGCATGCCACGCACTACGTCGGCGTGGGCGGCGTGGTCATCAACGCGCGCGACGAATTGCTGGTGGTATGTGAAAAGCATCGACGTACCAAACAGCCGTACTACAAGCTGCCCGGCGGCGCACTCCAGCCGGGTGAGCACCTGGTCGAGGCAGTCACGCGCGAGGTTCTCGAGGAAACAGGCGTTCAAACCAGGTTCGAAGCGCTGGTCTGCTTCCGCCACTGGCACGGCTACCGCTACGGCAAGTCGGACATCTACTTCGTGTGTCGCTTGTCGCCGCTGAGCGAAGACGTGACGATGCAGGCTGACGAAATAGAGGAATGCTTCTGGATGCCGCTGGCGGAGTACTTCGCGTCGGAGCTCGTGAGCGTCTTCAACAAACGCATCGTACGAGCAGCCGTGTCCAGCCCGGGCGTGCTGCCCGAGTGGATCGACGGCTACGCCGACCCCACCCGCTACGAGTTCTTCATGCCGCGCGAAGCCGCAGACTGAGGCGGGAGCCCGAGCAGCTCGCGGGCGGGCTCGACGTCGGTGGATCGTACCCGCAGCTCGCACGGCACCATGCCCCACGCCAGCCTTGGACCAGGCAGGAGTTGGCCAAGCACGGCCGGGACGCCAGCGTTCTTTAGCAGCTCGACCCACATCTCTGCCTCGAGCTGGCCAGGGTAGCTGGTGATCGCGACCTCCTCGACTGAATCCTCAGGCATGCCCCCCCAAAGCCTACAGCATCAGGCGAGCGGCGAATCGGAGGGGCAAGCTCACGCGCGACGCAACTTCCGGCCCGCCTTCCGCGTCGTATTCTCGGGTTGCCCCGACAGGCGACCCGCCGGAGGTGTCTCGCCATGTTGTACTTGCTTGCCGTTTTCATTCCACCACTCGCGGTTTTTCTGTGCGGCAAGCCGTTCCAGGCGCTGCTCAGCATCCCGTTGACCTTGCTGGGTTGGGCGCCGGGCGTCATCCACGCGCTGTTCGTGGTCCAGAATCACTACGCCGACGAACGCTCGCGCAAGCTGATTCGGGTAGTGGAGCGCCAGCGCGGCCTCATCTAACAACGGTCCGTCTGCCAGCGCACTGAAAACCGCACCCGGAGCTGCGCGCCTCACGTGTAGTACGAATGAGCGCAGCGCGGGTGCGGCACAGATGGCAGGGGTGCTGACTCAGGCTAATGGGTTAGCGGTCGTCGAGCACATTCCGCCGCTCATCCTGGATGCGTTCCAACAGGGCCAGGCCGCGCTCGTTCAGCGCCTCGATGCTGGCCTGTTGACGCTCACCGCGATTCCTGAACTCGCCGTCGCCGGTGCTGGTGCTGGTGCAGCCAGTCTTGTCCAGGATAGCCTCCATGCGAGTGACCAGCGCGTCACGCTCGTCGACCAACCTGCTGAGCCGCCGTTCGAGGGAGCGGTAGCGAGCATCGCTGCCCTCGATTGCAAGCGTGGAGACGTCGATCGCGGCGCGGCCGAACTCGCCTACCGGAGCATTGAGCTGCTTGAAGGTTCGCCCAAGCTCGATCAGCGCTCCACGGTTGTTGACGACTGACCGCGGCAGGGCCGAATTTTGCAGATCCTCCAGCACCGGCCGGCCCGCGTGGACATAGTTGTCCTGCAGGCACAGCAGGGTCATCATCGTGGGACGCAAGTCGGCGTGATCGACGAAGGTGGTGGAGTCGACGCCCTTGTGCACCACGCCCGGGCCGACTAGGCCAGCCCAGGTGTTGTTGATGTCCGGAGCGAAGTTTCCGTGCAGCCAGATGTAGCCATTCGAGAGGCAGGTCGCCTCGCTGGCCGACGGGAAGCGGTTGCAGTAGGACGTGTTGTTCGACGAGTTGATCAAGGGCAGCGTCTGAATGTAGTAGTCCTCAGCGCCGAAACCGACCACTCCGGGGGTGCGGTCCGGATCGGAGGTGATCATGTGCAGCGCCTTCAGGCCAGGCTCGTCGATCAAGTAGCGAAACAGGTTCTCTGTCACGCCGGTGTACGGGTTGGACGCCTTGACCTTGCCGAGCGCGCGCTCGAGTTTGCGAACCGGGGCACTGCCTTGCGTAGGATGGCCTTTCAGCCAGAAGCCCGGAGCGGTGTCGAAGTCGATGGCATACGGCAGGTCAGTGTTCGTGAAACCCGGGCGGGGTGTGCCAGGCGTGGCGCCGGAGCCGCCAATCATTCCGAAGTCGTACAGGCCCTGCTGCTTCAACAGCAGCGGCAGGTCGGTGGTGACCTCGCCGAGTTTCGTCCGGTCGTAGCGGCAAGCCACGTGGATCCCGTCACAGCCCGGGTTGAGCGGGGCGCTGCCAGCGTAGTGGTCGTTCTCGTCAGAGTGCGTCACCAGCAGCGTGTTCGAGCTGTTGATGCCGAGCGCGCTCAGTTTCTGAAAGAACTGATCGAACGAGACGTCATAGTCGTGCAGCTTTTGCACATAGCCCGGTTCACCCGGAGCGTACGCGCCGCACGGCCTGCCAGCGTTCGTGTCGGCCACTGTCGGGTTGCTCGTTGAGGTCGGAGCGCAGAAGTTACCCGAGTCGTGTGCGTCGGAAATGTAGCCGTAGACCACCGGTACATTTGCCTGGAGCAGGGCGGTGACATAGCCGAGCGTGTAGGCGGCAGTGGGGTTGAAGCCGTTGGCCTGATTGAACCCGGTGATCGGCGTGCCGCCATCGATGGTCGCGATCGGGCTGACTTGCGTGGCCACGTACTTGTGGCCGTAGAGGGCGGCGATGCCCTGGTCACCCAGCTCCGGCTTCGCCTTGGAGCCTCCCGCCGGCGCGCCGCTGCCAACCGTGCTGCAGGTGGTGTCGGCACAGTGGACGGCGAGGCCCACGAAATCGTTGGTCCGGTTCGAACTGCTCTCACTGGCTTCAGGTGAACCGGCACCGAACACCTGATTGACGTCGTTGCCATTGTTCTCGAGCACCATGTTCACCGTGGACACGGCGCCAAAGTTGCATCCGGCCTGGACGTACGGCACCCAGGGTGCCTGAAGGTTGTTTCGGGCGCCGTCGATCATCTGGAACGGGAGCACGCGTGCCGGGTTGGCCGGGTCCGGCGCAACCTTGTCGGTCCAGTAAGTGAAGGCGGACGTGTTGTAGGCGCCGAGGCTGCTGTTGTTGTAGTACTCGAAGCTGTTGCTGATCGGGATGCCGTGCTGGTCGCCGTAGACGCCAGTCAAGCCGGTCAACAGGTCGTTGGCGGTATGCGAGATCAGCGGGGTGTGCTCGTTGGCGAGCATGGTGCCGTTGTTCTCGATGAAGTTGAGCAGGTGCGGCATCTGCTCGAGGTCTGACGGAACGTTCGGGTTGTCGCGGGTCAAGTGTAGGTTGTCGAATTGCAGGTGGATCACGTGCTTGATGGCGCTGGACGCCCCGGACGGGGAGAGAAATTGACAGCCCGTTGGCGCGGCGGCAGCCACTGGCACCGCTGGCGAACCTGCCACAACCGTTGTCGTCACCAGTGGCGCCACGCTGGCAACGCGCCACAAAAACCCGGTCAACCGTCTACTGAACTGCATTCGCCACTCCCAAACAAGATGCGGCCCGAGTTGGCCACGGGGAGTCTAAGTGCGCTGCGCAGAGCGGCTCTATTGTCGGTTGGTAAACGGTGTGTGAACAGTTCGGCCTAGACAGCTAAATTTAGGCTGCCGCAGAAAGAGGTCAGGCTCGATCTGGCCAGGTGACACCGGCCCACGGGTCGAAGTCGACCTCGAGCGCGGCCTGCGGCGGGCGATCCGCCTCGGGCACGTTGCGCAAGTTTAGCCGGATCCGGGTCCACGTCTGGTTGCGACCGCGCATGTTGTCGACCAGCAGGTCAGCCGGCGCCAGGCAGGGCCAGACGTCTGGGTGCCTGGCTTTCCAGCGCTCGAGCCCGGCCAGAGCCTCGGCCTGGGTGGCGGCCCGGGCGATCTCGATGAGTGGCGCAGTCGTTCGGCGCCTGCCCGTCGGGCCGACGGACTTGCCGGGCGCCGGCGGCAGCACGGAGCCCGTGGGCGAAGCGGCTTCCGGCGACGGCGTTTCCGAGAGCCCCGCCGCGGCGTCCCGAGCAGCCAGCTCCAGCAACCCCTCCAGCGAGCCGACTGCTGCATCCATCCCTTCCGACGGGTCGCCAAGCTCGGCGAACCTGCCCGGCAGCGTATCGATGGTAAACCTGGCCGGATCACATCCAGGCACTTCGTTCCACGCCAGCGGCGTGGACACCCGCGCGTCAGGGCTGGGCCGCACCGAGTAGGCCGAGGCAGTAGTGTGGTCTTTGGCGTTCTGGTTGTAGTCGACAAAGACGCCGTGCCGCTCTTCTTTCCACCATTTGCTGGTGGCGAGCTCTGGTGCGCGTCGCTCTACCTCCCGCGCTAGCGCCACGGCCGCGCGGCGGACCTCCGGAAAGGTCCAGCGGGGCTCGATGCGGCAATACACGTGGAAGCCGCGCGAGCCGGACGTCTTGGGCCATCCGATCAGCCCGAAGTCTTCCAGCACCGCCCTCGTCATTAGCGCCACGTCCAGAACGTGCGACCACGGCACGCCGCGAATGGGGTCGAGGTCCACCCGGAGCTCGTCGGGTCGATCGACGTCCTCAGCCCGCACCGGGTGCGGATTCAGATCGATGCAGCCCAGATTGATGACCCACGCCAGCTGCGCAGCCTCGCGCACGACGATTTCGCTGGCTGTCCGACCCGACGGGTAGCTCAGATCGACCGTCTCGATCCACTCCGGGCGCGAGTCTGGAGCTCGCTTCTGGAAGAACGGCTCACTCTCGGCACCGTTGACGAACCGCTTCATAGCCATGGGCCGGCCAGCGACGCCCCGAATCGCACCCTCAGCCACGGCCAGGTAGTAGTTGACCAGGTCCAGCTTGGAGTGGCCGGTTCGGGGGAAGAAGACCTTGTCGGGGTTGGTGATCACCACTTCGCGGCCGTCAATCTCGAGAACGGTCGTTTTGGCGGGCATGCAGGCACCATACATCGGCTGAGCTGCACGCGGGCGACGGGCGCCTGGCCGCATGTACGCTTCCAGGCGATGTGGGCCCGCGGCACCCGTCTGCTCCAGGCGTTGAAAAGGGGCCTGCACGGCCTGCCGGCCAACTTTGAAGCGCTGTCTGTCTTGTACCGCGCCAGTCCGGGCCTCACCCTGGGCTCGCTTGCGATTGCCACGTGCAGTGGATTGCTCGCTCCGGCGTTCATGCTGGCGACCGGCGCACTCGTTCAGGCAGTTCGCGACGGCAGCCCGTTTCTGGCGCCACTGGTGCTCACGGCGGTGATCTTCGCCGCGCAGCGCACGCTTGACCCCGTTCGCGAGGAATTGGGCGCCACACTCTGGCCGCGTGTAGACGAATGGCTGGGTGATCGGATCATGGTTGCGGCCTCGGCCCCAGCAGGACTGCAGGAGCTCGAAGATCCGGCGGTGCTCGATTGCATTGCTCAAGCGCACGGCGCGCTCACCGGCTTTACGCCAGGTCAGGCCGCCCTACAGTTGGCCGGCTTGTGGGCCCAGCGCGTCCAGATCATCGCGTCGCTGGCCATCGTCACGTACTGGTACTGGTGGGCGGGGTTGGCGCTGCTGCTGGTGTACGTCTTTTCGTACAACGTCGCGCGCTGGCACTGGGACGAAGTGACGGTCGTGCTGCTCGGGCGCACCGCCCGGATGCGGCGCTCGTACTACCTGCGCGACCTGGCGCTGAGCTCGGGGATGGCCAAGGAGTCGCGCATCTTTGACCTCGGCGACTGGCTGGTCGAGCGCTACCTGGACAGTTCGCTTGGCGTGTTCAGGGAGCTGTGGCGCAAGCGCAACGAGGGCTGGCTTGCCGCGGCGGCCATCGTGCTCCTGGTGGCGTCCATCGAGGCTTTGACGCTCAGAGTCGTGGTCTTCGACGCGGTGCAGGCCACTATCAGCCTTGGCACCGCCGTCAGCGTGGCTCAAGCAGTGCTTGCGGCTGGTTTACTCAGCCGCTACGAGGATATGGATTGGGAGGCCGAGCAGCTTGCCGACTCGGCCCGCAAGGTCGCGCAGCTGGAGAGGTCCACCGCTCAGGTCAAGGGTGTCGCAAGTGACCGTCGAGCTGCCGACGGCATGCCGCGGCACTCGATTCGCTTCGAGAACGTCGGCTTCACCTATCCAGGTCGTGTGGAGCCGATCTTTGACGAGCTCAATCTGGAGCTCGAGGCCGGCCGCTCACTGGCGATCGTCGGCGCAAATGGCGCCGGCAAGACCACCCTCGTCAAGCTGCTGGCCAGACTGTATGACCCGACCCGGGGACGCATCACGGTGGATGGAGTCGACCTGCGGGACATACGCCCGGAGGCCTGGCATCGCCAGGTCAGCGCTATCTTTCAAGACTTCGCCCACTTTGAGATGACCGCCTATGACAACGTCGCGTTTGGCGCGCTGCACGCCTGGGATGACGCCAGAGCGGTCGAGCGGGCCGCTGCCGACGCCGGTGTCCTGCCCGTCGTCAAGCGTCTCAACGACGGCTGGCAGACCACCCTCAGCCGCGAGTTCCGTCAGGGTGCGGAGCTGTCTGGTGGTGAATGGCAGCGACTGGCGCTCGCGCGAGCGCTGTTCGGAGTAACAGCCGGAGCCGGGCTGTTGATTCTGGACGAGCCAACGGCCTCACTCGACGTTCGCGGCGAGGCAGCCGTCTACCAGCAATTCCTCGAGCTCACTCGTGGAGTGACGACCATCGTCATCTCCCACCGCTTCTCCACCGTGCGCCGCGCCGACCGGATAGTAGTGGTGGAGGGCGGGCACGTCATCGAAGACGGCACTCACGACGAGCTTGTAGCCCACCCCAACGGCCGCTACGCCGAGATGTACAAGCTGCAAGCCTCGCGCTTCGCGACGGCAGATTGAGGCCGTCTGATGCGTGAGGCGCTGCGCGCGCTGGCGGTCATGGTGGACATCTCAAGGCGCGCGGATGCACCACGTTCGGTCGCCACCGTGGTCACCGCGGTAGGCTCGATGGTGAGCCTGCCATTTCGCACGATCGGGCTCAAGCTGCTGGCCGATGGCGTAGTAGCCGGCAGTGTGCCGCAAGCGCTCCTCGGGGTCCTGCTCGTCGTCGGCCTGACCGGGCTGAGTCGTCTGATGTTCTGGGCTTCGTTCAACGTTCGCTTGCGACTCCGCGAAAACACGCAGATGTATCTGGATGCGCACATCATGCGCCTGACCGCGGGTATTCCCGGAGTCGAACACCACGAACGCCCCGAGTACCTGGACAACGTCGAGCTGGTGCGAGCGGAACGCTGGGCGCTGGCCAATCCCTTCAATCCGATCTCCTGGTCACTCGCGTCGCTCCTCCAGATCGCCAGCGTGTTCGTGCTGCTCGGCGGAGTCCATCCGCTCCTGCTTCTGCTGCCGCTCGGCGGAGTCCCCAGCATGCTGGCCACGGTGTACTCCCAGCGTGAGGCGACGCGGCTGCGAGAATCGCAGTCTGAGTCGAACCGCCTGCTGCGCCACCTGCAAGAGCTGACTACGGATGCCGCCGCGGCGAAAGAGGTGCGCGTCTTTGGCCTCAGTGGCCTCTTGCTCAAGCGGCGCCAGAAGCTGTTCGCGGACCTCGAACGAGTCCGCTTGCGCCAGCGTGTGCGCCTGACGGTCCTGACCGCCGCCGGCTGGACGTTCTTTTCCGCCTGCTTCATCGCGGCGCTCGCCCTCACCATCGACCTGGCTACCCGAGGGCTGGTAAGCGTAGGCGCGGTCATGCTGGTGCTCGGACTGGGTGCACAGGTGAACATGCTGTTGGCTATCCTGGTGAGCAACCTCGCCTGGTTCGTTCGAACCCAGAGCGCGGTTAAGAAGTTAATCTGGTTGCGCGAGTACGCTGCGCGCGCGCATGCCGAGACACGACCGTCTCAGCCGGCCCACGTCCCGGCCCACTTAAGCGATGGTATTCGGCTAAGCGGGGTGTCCTTCGGCTATTCGGGTGCCCCCAGACCGGTGCTGGAGGGAGTGGATGTCCACCTGCCGGCCGGCAGCACCATCGCCATCGTCGGAGAGAACGGAGCCGGCAAGACGACCCTGGTCAAGCTACTCAGCCGCTTCTATGACCCCACCGCTGGAACGATCAGCGTCGACGGAGTCGACGTGCGGCAGTTCCCGGTGGACGAGTGGAGAAGCCGACTCGCGGCCGGGTTTCAAGACTTTGCCCGCCTTCAGCTGCTGGCCCGCGAATCGATCGGGGTGGGCGATGTAGACAAGATCGATCGCGACGCCTGGATCAGTGGTGCGCTCGAGCGGGCTGCCGCGGCTGACCTGTCGGCCGCTCTGCCGCTCGGGCTGGACACCCAGCTGGGTCGGTACTTCGAGGGCGGCGTGGACCTGTCGCTGGGGCGGTGGCAGAAAGTGGCGCTCGGTCGGGCAATGATGCGCGAGCGGATCCTCTTGCTGATGCTCGACGAGCCGACAGCGAGCCTGGATGCGCCTACCGAACACGCGTTGTTCGAACACTTCGCCGATGCCGCGCGCACCTACGCGGCAGCTCGAGGCGCAATCACCCTGCTCATCAGCCACCGCTTCTCGACGGTACGTATGGCTGATCTCATTCTCGTGATTTCAGGCGGCCGCATTGTCGAGCGCGGCACGCACGCGGACCTGGTAGGAGCTGGAGGACTGTACGCCGAGCTGTACCGGTTGCAGGCCAGCGCCTACCGCTGAATCGCTTCGTACTGGACGATGTAGCACTCCATGGCCGCGTCGGCAGCCGCGCGGTTACCGGTTGCCAGTAGATCCAGCAGCAAGCCGCGGGTGACGTCGATGCCCAGTCGCGCATCGGCGCGGGCGGTGTCGGCGGTACCCCGCGGGCGATGGCGTAAGCGGCAATCGGCTCAACCCATGCGTCGACGACGTCGTCGAGCAGGCCCCGCGGTCCCGGGCCGGCCCTGGAGCGCCTGGCCGTAGATCTCGAAAGACAATCGCTCGTGCGGGCCGAAGCTGGGGTCGGTGAAGTGGCGCCACATCTGGCGGATGCCGTCGCCTGGCTCCAGGTTCGGGTTGGTGGCGGCGAGGCGGCCGAAGAACTCGCCCTGGTCGGCCTCGACGATACGGATGACTGCCAGGGTGAGCCCACTCACGCCGTTGGCGAGCACGTACCCGAACCGCCGCGGCGAGGAGACGATCGCGCGCAGACAACGCCGGAGCGGCCACTTGCGCCGACTCTAGCAGACCACTTTACCGTCGAGCTGGGTGCGATGCTGCGCGATGAGCCGCTCCATCACGTCGAGCTAGACTGCGAAAATCACTGACGCAAGAACGCGACCACTGGCGCGTCGCACAATGGGTCGTGGCATACGGAACAATCCAGCGCCCGTCGCTGTTCACCCTGATTAGCAATGTAAAGGACAGCGCCGCATGAACAAGACCCGACTCGAAGCTTTCACAGATGGCGTCATCGCGATTTTGATCACGATCATGGTGCTTGACCTACGGTCGCCAGCTGGGGCTGACCTGGCCGGGGTGGTCGGCGTGCTACCGGCGCTGGGGACCTATCTGCTGAGCTTTGTGTTTCTCGGTATCTACTGGAACAACCATCATCACCTGCTCCACGCAACGTCACACATCAATGGCGTCGTGTTGTGGGCTAACCTTCATCTGTTGTTCTGGCTGTCATTAGTCCCATTTGCAACTCGCTGGATGACCGAGACCGACTACGCCGCTGTACCAGTCGCGGGCTACGGAGCCGTCTTGCTGCTGTCCGGAGTGGCCTACTCGATCCTTGTCCGCGCGATCCTCGCCTGCCAGCCGGCGGAGTCGGTGCTGGCACGTGCCATCGGACGTGACACCAAAGGCAACCTTTCGGTGTTGATGTATCTCATCGCCATTCCGCTCACATTCCTCAACCCTCGGGTGTCCCTTGGTGTGTTCGCGTTGGTCGCGCTCATGTGGTTGTTGCCTGATCGGCGCATCGAGTCACGGCTCAACGTAGCCCGTCGCCCAGACCCGGCCGCGGAATGACTGGTCTAGATCGTGTGGTCTCGGCGCTCGCTCCCGCCCACACCGAGCTCGGCTACAGCGCGGAGCACGTAGAGGCGACTTTGTTGCTGGAACGCACGCAGGACCTCGAGCTCATCGATCAGTTGCTCGTTCGGGGGTCAACGCGGCTGTGCTAACCCGTGTTTCGCCGTATCGCAAGTGAGGTCCTTGCTGACGGCCGAACCAAGGCAGGGGACCGCGATCTCGACCAGGTCGCGCTGGTTGCTCTGATCTGGGATCAGGACGAGGTTGTAGCTAGTATTGGTGGAGCTGCAATTGCCTTCGAGCGCCAAAACTGACTCGACCATCGCCGTACAGCATGATCCCCAGTGAATGGCGGTCAACATGATGTCCTCCGGCGATGCAGCCGTGTAGGTGGCCGAGCTTCCAACGCATCTCGATCCCAACTCGCGAGCGATGCAGCGGCTTCCCTGAATCCCGAGGGCTCGGGGTAAATATACGCGTAGAACGCGGCGTCTCCCGGGGTGAGGCCTGCCATGTTCGCGTTGCCAGGCCAGAAGCCACAGGCAAAGTTCTCCTGATCCTCCGCGAGCTGGTAGAAGAGAGGTCCGTGAGGTCGGGGCGCCGGCCGTCCGGAGAAGCGCGTGTGATTCAGATCGAACGAACCCCAGTAAAAGTTCACCGGACTGCTCTTGCCCGCGAACGCTGAGCGGTACACGTCCAATACCCTGGCCGTTTGTAGCTGAATGCGCCACGAGCGAGTCACGGGGTCGGGGTCGTACGCAGAGTTTGTCCGATTGACATCGCCGGGGATCGGGTTTGCCACCTCCGTGGGCAGCGTATTGATTTTGACCTCGATCCCGAGCACCGAGAGAGCGGCCATGAAGTCCGTATAGAAGTCGGCGACCGTTCGCGGACCAAACGCCCTTCACCGTCGAGCCGGTCGGCCAGCAATGCCGTGTCCGGTTCGACACCCAGCTGGACGCAAGCGGCGTACACGGGATGCTCGCCCGGCGCTGGTCCCGCGCCTCACGCGGCCGCTGTACGGCGACGAGCTCGCGCGTCTCGAGCGCCACTCTCGCCCCCAGATGGCTGTCGCTGCCTGAACCAGCGTGGCGCTCAGGCCGTGCCCAACGTCAGACACGCCACCGCGAGCGCGTACCTGGTGCGCAACAGCAGGCTCGCGATTTCCATGAACTCGTTGTTGCCGTGCACGCCGGAGCGGGTCGGCTCGGCGCTGGGATGGTGCGGCGAGAACCCGTACACCTGGGTGCCCAGTGGGCGAAGGAAGCGCGAGTCGGTGAAGCCGACGGTGAGTGATGGCAACAGGCTGAATTCGTCACTCTCGAGCGCCATCCCCAGCGACTGCCGCAAGACGTCCACGAACGGCGAATCGCCAGGCGACGCGTTGGAGATGGCGGTGTACTTAACATCGACGCTCACGTCGAGTCCGCGCAGGACGTGGTCGAGCTCCTGTCGGACGAACGCGTCGTCCTGGCCCGGTAGCGCGCGCACATCGCAGGTCAGGCTCGCGCGATCGGGGATGCTGTTGGACTTGACACCCGCCTCCAGCATGGTCGGAGTGATGGTCAGTCGCGAAGCGGCCTTCAGAAGTGACCCCAGTGCAGCCTGTCCCTCCAGGCCATCGGCGATTCGGTCGATGTTCTCGGCTGTCGGCGCCTGTTTGACGCCCAGGGCCGTGAGGACCTGGCGGAAATAGGGGTTGGAGACGTCGATCTCGGGCTCATAGGCCGCGATGCGTTGAATTGCCTCGGCCAGCACGGGGACCGGATTGTCAGCCCGCCACGGCACCGAAGCATGCCCGGAGCGACCCTGGCGGGTGATGCGGGCTTCGAGTCGGCCCTTCTCACCCAGGCAGACCGGGTAGAGCAGGCCCTGCGGGCTACGTACGGGGGATCCGCCACCCTCGTTGATGGCCACGTCGGCGCGGACCCTGTCCGCGTAGTGCTCGGCAATCCAGCCGGCGCCCCACGTCCCGCCTGACTCCTCGTCGGCGGCCGCCAGGCACACCAGCTCGCCGTTCAGACGCACGCCTGCGCGCCGGAGTAAGACCAGCGCCATGGAGTGGGCGACCACGTCAGCCTTGTCGTCGTCGGCGCCGCGGCCATAGACACGGTCGCGGTCGATGGTGCCTGAAAAGGGTGGGTGCTCCCACAGACTCTCGTCCTCGACGGGCACCACGTCGGTGTGAGACATGAACAGCAGGCGCTGCCCACCTGCCTGTCCCAGGCGGGCGATCAGGTTTCCCCGCCCGGGCGCCGACTCGTGCACTTCGTACTCGATCCCGGCCGGGTCGAGCTTCGAGCGCAGCAGGTCGCAGGCCAGCAATTCGTTGCCCGTATCCGGGCGCGAACCCCGATTGACGGTGGGCAGGCGGACGAGATCTTGCAGCAGCATCACGATCTCGTCGCGCGCCGCGTCGACGGAAGCCAACAGCGTAGGTAGGTCAGGCATACTCCAGCTCCAATCGTAATCCCTTTACCGGATCTGGTAATCCGGTTCGCCGTCGCCTGAATCGCCCTCGCTGGCCATGACCAGCAGCCGCTCAGCCGCGAGCTGATCGGTGATCAGCACCCGCGGCACTCCCGTCCGTACCGCACCGAGCAAGCTGGCTGCCTTGCTCACACCTCCGGCCACCGCCACGACGCAGGGGATGCGTCGCAGCTCCTCGAGACCGATTGATAACGTGCGCCGGCTGACTTCGTGGTCGACGAACCGGCCGTCGCGTTCGAACATGTGGGCGCACAAATCTCCGACGACGCCTTCGCGGCGCAGGTCCGCCTGGACCTCCACCGGCAACTGACCCATCACCGAGCGAAAGTCGAGCCCCTGCCCGCCCGGCGAAGCCCCGATGCCAACCACCGCCACCTGGATCTCCAGCCAGCGCGCGATGACCGGGCGGATGCTGCGATCCTGCAGCAGCGCGTCGCGGGTCGTGGCGTGTTCGACCACCATCGGCGCCGGCAGGGACAGCGCCCGGGCGTGCAGCTGGGTGGCTGCGTCGCGACACACCTGGTCGTTCTGGAGGTGAAGCCCGCCATCAGCCCAGTTACCCTGCAGCGGGACCACGGTCAGGTCCGAGCCAGGCATTGGCTCCAGCGAGCGTGCCAGCTGCGCCACCGTATAGCCGCCAGAAAACCCGATGACCCCCTGCAGCGGAAGGAAGCGGGGCAGCAACCGGGCGGCGGCAAGGGCGGCCACGCGACTTGCGCTGGAGGCGTCCGCTACGCGGGCTGGGGCGACGAACACGGCCTGCAGACCCAGCTGGCGGGTCAGCGTTCGCTCGAGGTCGGAGTCGCCGACATGGGAGTCGGCTACCTGGATCGTAACGATGCCGCGGCGTCGAGCTTCGGCGAGCAGGCGGGACACCTTGGACACGGAGACGCCGATGAGGGTGGCGATGTCGGCCTGGCCCTGCTGCTGGAGGTAGTACAGCTCGGCCACCCAGCGCAGGAGCTCGTCGTGCTCGTGTGCACTGGTATCGCGCGGCGGGCTAGGCATAGCCTATGCACATTCTTGCTGCAAATTTTTGCAGCGCAGCATATACTCTAGCTCCCAGGAGGTGGCGCTATGCAGCTCGCCGCTCGCTTCTCTGCTGTCGATTCTTCCCGTGCTCCACGTGCCACAGCCCCTCAGGTCGGGATCGTACTGGCTCTGGTCCTGACCGTGTTGTCTTTGCCCGGCCTGCACGCTGCTGCTGCCCCGCCTGCTCAGTCCTCCGGCAGCACGCTGGTTATCGACACCACTGCCGAAGCCGAAAGCCTCGACCCGCCGCTGGTGGCCCAGTTCTCTGGCAACTCCATCATCAACTCCGTCTTCGACAGCCTTGTCGAGCGCGACTACAGCGGCGCGCTCGTGCCCATGCTGGCCGAGTCGTGGACCTTCCCGGATCCGAATACCGTTGAGTTCAAGTTACGCCAGGGGGTCAGCTTCCACAACGGCGAGCCGTTCAATGCCACCAGTGTCAAGTTCAGCATCGATCGCATGCTCGATCCAGCCATGAAGTCGCCGCTGGTGGGTGGCTGGCCCAGGGCGTTTCAGTCGGTCGAGATCGTGGACGATGCCACCGTCCGATTTCACCTGTCCCAGCCTGACGCTACCATCTTCGATGCTCTGGCGGTCAGTGGTGCGATGGTCCCACCCCAGTACTACTCCCAGAATTCAGAGGACGTGTTATCGGCCAGGCCCGTCGGCAGCGGGCCATTCACCTTCGTCGAATCGGTCCGCGACGATCACACGACCCTTGCCCGCAACCCCAGCTACTGGGGCGTCGACACCTACAAGGGCCGGCCGCTGGTGTCCACGGTCACGTTCCGGCCGGTGCCGGAGGCCAGCACGCGCGTCGCCGACCTGCTGAATGGCACCGCCGACATGATCTTCGACGTGTCCCCGGACGATCTGTCCACACTCCGCGGGCGGGCCGGCGACGGCTACCAGGTGGTGACCGGCAATGCCTCGGCCAAGCTCCAGTTCGTGGAGTTCATGCCGAAAAAGGCGACCGATCCGCTTGCCGACCGGCGCGTGCGGCAGGCACTCAACCATGCCGTGGACGTCGAGTCGATCGTCGCCAACCTGTTCAATGGCTTCGGCAGCCGTCAGTCCAGCCCGATCATGACCGGTGCGCTCGGGTATGACCCTGGGGTTACCGCCTACGACTACAACCCGACCTTCGCCAGGCAGCTCCTGGCGGATGCCGGCTATCCCAATGGCTTTTCGACGACCATGGACCTGTCTTCATCCGACAACCGGTCCGAGGCGCTGGCGGTCATCGGCCAGCTGCAGAAGGTCGGCGTGAGCGTACAGCCGAATACGCTCGAGCTGGCCACCTTCAATGCCAACTGGACCCAGGACAAGTCCAGCGATCTGCGATTCGCCCGCTGGGGCGGGCTCCAGGACCCGGCCGTGTTCCTGAACTTCACCACCGTCTGCGGCGGCTATCTCGGTGATCAGTTCTCCTGCAACAAGGAGGCCACCGCACTCGCCCAACAGGCCGCCAATACGCTCGACCCCGACGTTCGCGCAGGGATGTATGCGCAGGTGGCGCGCCTGCTCCACGACGACCCCATGGGCATCTACCTGGCCAACGACGTGAGCATCTACGGCGTCGGCCCCCGCGTAACGGGCTGGCGCGGGCCCACCGGTCGAGATTTCCTCATCCCCACCAACATTACCCTCCAATAAACATTGGCACACTTGGTTGCTCTGGCACGGGCACCACGGACGTGGACTGAGCCGTGCTTCTCGTGCCGAAGTAGCCGACCGAGGTGATGTATATCCTGGGGCGCTTGATCCACGGTGTATTTGTACTGCTTGGAGTTTCAATCATCGTCTTCGGTCTCACGTGGCTGACGGGGGATCCGGCCTCGGTGTTGTTGCCGCTGAACACGCCGCCAGACCAGGTCCAGGTATTTCGCCACAACATGGGTCTGGACCAGCCGCCTCCAGTCCAGTACGCACTGTTCCTGGGCCGCGCGCTCCAGGGTGATTTTGGCGTTTCTTTTCGCCACCGCACAGCCGCCCTGCCGCTGGTGCTGGAGCGATTGCCGGTGACGCTGTGGCTGATGGCGGCGGCGCTGGTGTTCGCGGTGGCCGTAGCGCTGCCACTGGGTGTGCTGGGCGCCGTCTTCCACGGGCGAGCACCGGATTTTGGCGCCCGCTTCATTGCCCTCATCGGGCAATCGGTGGCCGCGCCGTGGCTCGGCGTCATGCTCATCTTTCTGTTCGCGGTGAACCTGCGCTGGCTGCCTTCATCCGGAGCGAGCCGCCCCGAAAGCGTGGTGCTGCCGGCGATCGTTGCGGGCGCGTACTCGGCCGCGGGGCTCACGCGCCTGCTACGCTCCAGCTTGCTCGAGGTTATGGGCAACGACTACATCCGCACCGCCAGGTCCAAAGGCCTGACTAACCCACGCGTGATCTGGCGACACGCCCTCAAGAACGCGGCGATTCCGGTAGTCGCGTTTCTGAGCCTCCAGATCACGTTCATGTTCGGCAATACGGTCATCGCCGAAGCCCTGTTTGCCTATCCTGGCATGAGCCGTCTGGCGGTGGAAGCGATCGCAACCCGCGACACGCCAGTCATCCAGGTGTTCGTTTTGCTGGCCGGCACGCTCGTGGTACTGGTCAATCTGTTGGCCGACCTGGTGTACGCCTGGCTGGACCCACGCATTCGTTTCGCATAGTCCAGCTGGTCCGCCGACTCGACGCGGCTGGTGTGGTCGGCCTGCTGCTGGTGTTGGTCTTCGTGGCCGTAGCCGCGCTGGCGCCAGTGATCGAGCCGCACGATCCGCAGGCTCAGGACCTTGCCAGGCGCCTGAAACCGCCCGGCTACCTCGACGCGCAGAGCGGTGCAGTCCTATGGCTGGGCACCGACGGCCTCGGCCGCGACCTGCTCAGCCGACTGGTCGAAGGCGCGCGCGTGTCGCTGCTGGTGGGCGTGGGCGGCGCGGCGCTGTCGGCGGTGGTTGGCACCCTTCTCGGACTCACGGCCGGTTACGCCGGCGGCTGGCTGGACGCGATCATCATGCGGTTTGTAGACGTGTGGCAGGCCATCCCGTTCACCGTCCTGGCCATTGCCGTGGTAGTCATCCTCGGACCCAGCTTGCGCAACGTGATCCTGGTCCTGGGCATCTCGAGCTGGGTCAACTATGCCCGAGTCGTGCGCGGCGAGACGCTTGCCCAACGCGGCAGTGAGATCGTTCTGGCCGCTCGGGTGCTCGGGGCAACGCCGATTCGCATTGTGCTGCGCCACGTTCTGCCGCAAGTGTCTGCGAGCGTGATCGTGCTGTCGTCGCTGCTGGTGGGCAGCATGATTCTGTTCGAGGCGTCGCTCAGCTTCCTGGGCCTTGGGGTGCAGCCACCCACCCCGAGCTGGGGCAACATGGTCCTTGACGGCGTGGAGCCAATCCGCACCGCCTGGTGGGTCTCGTTCTTCCCAGGCATGGCGATCCTGCTCACCGTCATGGGTATCAACCTGGTCGGCGACGGACTCCGCGACGCACTCGACCCACGTCAGCGTTCGTCCTGAGGCGTTGTCGTTCGCGCATGCTCAAGGCAAGTGTCGCGGTTGACGCAGGCGGAAGTGCCTGGATAGCCTCGCCAGGCAAGGGAACGGCCGTTCCAAAATCAGGAATGACGCCATGGACGTGGGGAGTAGGGTTCGCGGCGGCGACGGAGACGAGTACACCGGAGGTTCTGAGAACAACGTGAAGATCACCGACTTGAAGATCACTTCTTTCAGGACCCATGCTGACCGCTTCCGCAATGGACAGCCGTTCCCGCGGACCGAGATGGTCCAGACGGTGCTCAGCGTCGAGACCGACGCTGGCGCCACCGGGTATTACTTCGGCGGCGGCTCGCATGGCGATCAGGATGGGCTCAGCGCCCAAGACCAGGATCTGCTGCTGGGGCGCATTCGCTCATTGCTCGTGGGCCAGGATCCGTTCGACCGCGAGCTGGTCTGGAAGTGGCTTTGGGTGGCCAATATCCCCGAGAACGTGGCCAGCGTCGTGGATCTCGTGCTGTGGGACCTGGCCGGCCGGGCGCTGCAGCAGCCGGTTTACAAGCTGCTGGGCGCCGCGCGCGACCGAGTCAAGGCGTACGCCAGCACCTACCCCAACGTCGGCTCGCCCGACGTGTACGCCCAGCACGCGCTCGAGTGCAAACGCGCGGGCTATCTGGCTTACAAGATCCACCCCCACTATTTCTGGGATCCGGCCACGCGCCAGGCGACACCGGGCCGGCCGTCGAATATTGAGGCAGACATCGTCACCTGTCGGGTCGTCCGCGAGGCGGTGGGTCCCGATTATCCGCTCATGTACGACCCATGGGGCACCTACCACTCGGTGGAAGAGGCCCTGAAAGTGGGCCGCGAGCTGGAGCGGCTGGATTTCGTGTGGTACGAGCATCCGATGCCGGAGTACCGGGTCGAGAGCTACGTGCGTCTTGCCCGAGAATTGACGATACCGATCCTGTCGCCTGAGATCGCGGCCGGCGGCGTCTTCACTCGAGCCGACTGGATCCTGCGCGGCGCCTCCGATATGAGCCGGATCGACGTGAACCGCGGCGGTATCACCGGCGCGCGCAAGACTGCCATCGTGTGCGAAGCCTACGGCGTCCGCTGTGAGATCCACATGGCTGGCTTCGGCAACCTGCAGGTGCTCGGAGCGACGTCCGAAGACACGAGCGAGTACTACGAGAAAGGACTGCTCGCACCCGGTGTCGACTACGACGCGCCGCACCCCTATCTGCGACAGACCTGCGATCGACTCGACCCGGATGGCTACATCACTCTACCCAGCGCACCCGGGCTGGGCTACGACATCGTCTGGGAGTACATCGAAGACCATACCGTCTCGAGCCATCGGCAGCCTGCGGTGGCCGCGCGATAGTGACTGACGCCATGCAGGGTATTTACCCCATCCTGGTTACGCCCTTCGACGACCAGGAGCGTGTCGACGCGGAGGGTCTGCGGCAGGTTGTCGAGTTCACCATCGGCGCAGGTGTCCACGGTCTGGGCATCGCTCTGGGCAGCGAGATCCTGAAGCTCACCGAGCCGGAGCGTCAGCAAGTGATCGGCGCGGTGATCGACCAGACCCGCGGGCGCGTGCCGGTGGTGGTCAACACCGGCGCTCAGGCCAACTGGACCGCGGCCCTGTATAGTCGCCAGGCGGAGGACCTCGGCGCCACCGCGGTCATGTGTCTGCCACCGTCGCCGGTTTCAGCTTCCGAGACGCGGTCGTACTTCAAGGCGATCTCAGACGCTGTCAGCGTGCCGGTCTTCATTCAGGACACCCAGACCACATTGGTGCCGGCTGGACTGATCCGCCAGATCGCCGACGAGAGTGAAAACGTGCGCTACGCGAAGGTCGAGAGCCCGCCCCAGCCGACGCAGGTTGCAGCAGCGGTCGCTGCAAGCCAGGGCCGGGTGGCTGTTTTCGGTGGCGCAGGCGGGACCTATTTGCTGGAGGAGCTGCGCCGCGGCGCGGTCGGCACCATGCCCTGGCCCAGCCAACCGCACGCGTTCGTCCGGATCTGGGACCTGTGGCAGGCTGGCGACGAACGCCAGGCGATCGAGGTGCACGAACGTGAAATCGCGCCGCTGGCTCGGCTGGCGAGCGCAGGTATCCGTCTGGGGCACGCGGTCCACAAGGAGATCCTGCGGCGCCGGGGTGTAATCAGGCGTTCGGCAGTGCGTGGACCCTCGGATCCGCTGGATGACCTGCTGCTGCGTGAGCTGGACGAGGTGTGCCATCGGCTCGGCATCGGCAGCGGCAGAGCGGTTGTATGACCGCTGACGAGCCGATCAGTGTTCGCGCGCCGTTCGAGCGGCGCCGGCTCGGGCGGACCGACGTACACCTGAGCGTCCTCGGGTTCGGTGGAGCGACGATCGGCGGCATCGGCACACGCGTGTCGGAAGCGCAGGCGGCCGCGACGCTCGAGACCGCCTGGGACGAAGGCTTGCGCTACTTCGACACCGCGCCGTGGTACGGCCGAGGTTTGAGCGAATTGCGCGTGGGGCGGCTCCTGCGTGACCGGCCGCGCGCAGACTTCGTCGTGTCCACCAAAGTCGGCCGAATCCTGCGTGCACCGGCCAACCCCGCCACGTTCGACGGCCGCCCATGGATCGGTGGACTGCCCTTCGAAGTCCGTTTCGACTACACCTACGACGGCATTCTGCGCGCGTACGAGGACAGTCTGCAGCGGCTCGGCTTGGCGCGCATCGACCTGGCGATTGTCCATGATTTGGACCTGGGCTATCACGCCCCGCCCGCGCGCTGGGATGCGCTCATGGGGCAATTGATCACCGGCGGCTGGCGCGCGCTCGACGAGCTGCGCGCGGCCGGGCTCATTGGCGGTATCGGCGTGGGCATCAATCCGCTGGGCATGATTCCGCGGTTTCTGGAGCTGTTCGATCCGGATTTTTTCCTGGTCGCCGGCCGCTATACGTTGATGGAACAGGAAACGCTCTCCGAGGAGCTGCCAGCGTGCGTGGAACGCGGCGTCGGGGTCGTGATCGGCGCGGTGTTCAACTCTGGCCTGCTTGCCACCGGGCCCGCGCCCGGCGCGCGCTACGACTACGCCGAGCCGTCGCCCGAGCGACTGGACCATGCCGCACGGCTGAAGGCAGTCTGCGATCGGTATGGTGTGCCGCTGGCCGCCGCCGCGCTGCAGTTTCCGCTGGCCCACCCCGCGGTGGCATCGGTGATTCCTGGACCCAACAGCCCAGAACAGGTCCGGCTCAACGCGGCCGGGCTGCGGCACCGGATTCCGGTGGAGTTGTGGAGTGAGCTCAAAGGGGAACGGCTGATCCGCGACGACGCGCCCACGCCATCGGAGGAACTCAACACGTGAGCAGTGATAAAGCGTGGCAATGGTCACCGGCCCCCTCCCCGCCATGAGCAAGCGATGGATCGGGAGCCTAAGCTGACGCAAAGTACAATACTTTCAGTCAGCTTAGCTCGCATCGCCGGGATGATCTTTAGCAACTTCATCGCCGCGCCCGTCGCTATCATCACGCTGCCGGCGGCGGTGCTCCGAGCGCACCGACAGATCACGACCCTGCTCACACGCACTTGAGCGCTTAGCCGTTGACGAAGGCGTAGGTCAGGTCGGTGCCTGGGAGATCGTTCGCTCGGCACAGCCACAGGCTGTTGGATGGGCAGTACTGATTGAAGAAGCGTGTTGGGGTAGCCTGGGCGGCCAGGTCGGTCGGCACGTTCTGGTTTGTGATGATGGCCTTGAGGTAGTCGGCCAGCAGAATGCTCTGGGTGCCAACGCCCACGGTGTAGTGCATCACTCCGCGCTGGAACCGCTGGTAAATGAAATTGCCGTTGCTGGGGTCGGGTTGCGGATTCGAGATGGGCGCGCCCCAGATCGTCAGTCCGCCCAGCGTATTGAAGGTCTGCAGGAAATTCACCGGTTGACCACTGAACGTGTCAGGCACGTTCGCCTGAACGAAGCTGGCGATGTCAGTGGAGTAGGTGGGCGAGCTGACCGGTGGCGTGTTGTTCTTCAACGTAGGGTCGGCTGCCGGGAACGTGCTGCCATTGACCTGGGTGTACGGGAAAATCTCTGGGTCGAGCATGTTGATCAACGCCGCGCCCGAGCCCTGGCAGACCTGGATGATCTGGCGCTGGAACATCTGCACCGGGCAACCCAGGAACGACATCATGCGCGAGACGGGGTACCCGAACGTGCTCAGCCCGCCGTACTGGTTGAAGAAGCTCCACACGTTGTCGTCGTCGATGCGGTACCCGGTCTGACCGAAGTAGCGATCGTCGTGCACGATGGCGGGTGCGTTTGGCGCGGTTCCAGCAGTAGCGGACGGCGCGGGCGTTGCGGCGGTAGTCGGCCCAGCCGTTGGCGCGACGGTGGCCACGGGTGTGGCACTGGCGATCACCGTATAGGGCGTCGTGGTCGTCACGCCGCTCGTCTGTCCGGTGGCCGTCACGTCGTACTGGCCGGGAGCGAGTGCCGCCGGCACGACGAACGTCACGCTCGCGGCGCCTTTAGTGTCGGCTGTTGCCGACCCGACCGCGACGCCGTTGACCTGCATCTGGACGCCTTCACCAGGCTGGAACCCGGTGCCGGTCACGGTCAAGGAAGTGCCAGGCGCGGCTTCTGGAACCGAGAACGCGAGACTGGCGCCACCTTGATTGATCGTGAACGCGGTCGTGGCGGTCAACTCGCTGTTGCGTCCCTTGGCCAGCACGGCGTACTGACCCGGAGCCAGGCTCGGAACGGTGAAGCTCAAGCTGAACGTGCCACCGGCATTCACGAGCGGAGTCCCAACCGCCTGGCCGTTGAAGGTCACGTCCACGGTCTCGGTGGGCTTGAAGCCCGCGCCGTTGGCGGTGATCGATGCCCCGGGCAGGCCGGACGCGGTAGACAGCGTCAGGGCAGGCGCAGCAGCGGGCGCTGCCGTTCCTTGCGTGGTTGGGCTGGGGCCACCTGTCGGCCCCGGTGTCGTGGTCTGGGCGAGCGCGGTCGCCGGCAAGATGAGTAGCACAGCCATAAGCACACCAACGCTGGTGCCAAGTCGCGGATCTCGTGAAAGACCGTGTCGTCGTGCGAACGTCATGAACACCTCATGCCAAAAGGGCCGGGTCTCTGGTGCCCCTTGTCGAGCGGGGGCTCGCCAGTAGACTGCAGAAAGCGAGCCGGAGTGGCAACAACCGGGTGTTAGACATAATCAGCCGCCAACTGGCCCGCGGGCACCTGAGGATTCAGGTGCGCCGAGGACTGGAGCTGGCGGCTGATTGCTGAACTGGTGTCGGCTAGGAGTTTCTAGTAGCGCCCTCGGCCGCCACCACCGTAG
>JAABUQ010004325.1_pt1 | contig 24369 bp, 17 predicted proteins | sample 5560001 | NCBI WGS metagenome assembly JAABUQ01 (sample SAMN10711888, study PRJNA513371) | rock metagenome | isolation source: Antarctica rocks | place: Antarctica: Victoria Land, Finger Mt nord | collected 2015-12-18
CTCCTGTAACGCCTGCGTCAGTTGTGATACGGTGGTCATAGGGAAGCTCCTTTGCCGTCTAAGGTCGTCTACATCCTTATGATGCCAAAGCGGCTTCCCTACCCATTTCTTAGCCTGATGCGTATGCGCTCCCAGGAGGTACTCCCCTGCCTCTCCACTGCATGAACGTCGCAACACCTACTTAGCCCTCCACGACGTGCCGCATCGCCGCGACAGCATCGTCGGTCGTCCGCCGATCGACGACGACCACGCCGGCGCCCTGCGCGGTCAGGGCCGCGTTGACCGATAGGGCGTTCTCGTCGTCGCCGTCGACGAGCAGGATACGCCTGGCGCGTTCGCCGTTACTCTCCATCCCCGCGACGATGACCTCGGCCAGGTAGAAGCCGATGACGCGGCCGTCCCGTTCGACGTCGCCGCCGGCGTCGACCTGTACGCCTGGCAGTGCGGCCAACGCCTGTATCAACGGATGCCAGCACAGGTCGAAGAGGTCGAGATCCAGTCCTGACACCGTCGTGTCCGTTTTTTGCCCTGCGACCGCGGGTGCAGGCCCCATTGTGCCCGCGGCCGCGAGTCCGGGCCCCGCGGCTTTTCCAAACACCGATGGGTAGCGCGCGATGCGCTCGGGCCAGCCATCGGGCGCGCCGAAGCGCAGCACGCTGTAGCCGACGTCCTCCAGATCATCGGCCAATGCGCTGTCGCGCGCGGCCCGTTCAGGGTACGCGGAGGGGTCTCCGTCGACGTAGACCGCCGCCAGCGTCCCATCGTGATCGTAGACGAAGTCGGGGCGCGCGCCGCACTCCGCGACGGAGATGCCCGCCCGCGCTGGCAGGCGGTAGCCGCGCTCCGATAGGTACGCCAACCACGACTGTTCCGGCTCCGACGGGGCGACGGCGCCAGGGTCGGAGGCGCCATTCCCCGTCGTTGCGGTCCCCACCCCTGCCTGCTCGCCAGATGCGATGACGATGCGGGCCTGCGCGAGGCGCCACAGGAACGCGGCGATTGTCTTGCGGTCGAGCAGCGCGTGGTCGCCCTGGTTGCCATAGGTCATCAGGCAATCGTAGCAGGCGGCCTCGCAGTCTTCGCGCGCGCGGGCGGCGCGGCGCAGGTCCGCGCCCGTGTCGGGGTCGTAGTGGCAGATGTCGAGCGCCCGGCGGGCCACGCGCCGGAGCGCGCCGTCGTCCAGCAAGCGCCGCAGCACGCCCGCGCCGCCCTCGGCCGACTCATACAGCAAGACCATGCGCCGGTTGGCGCGATCGGGCAGCGACTCGACCGCCAACTCGTTGTCCTCCAGTTGGAACTCGACCTGGATGGCGCTCTTGAGCGCGGCCTGCAGCGACGCCAGCTCGCCGTCGCCCAGCGCGGCCGCCGGCTCGAAGACCAGGCAGTTGCGCCGGTCTTCCACGTAGGGGATGACGCGCGACGCGCGCGGGGACATGGGGTCGGCCTCGTCGCCGCTCACCTGCTCGTTCCTGGCCCAGTAGCCGCGCTCGGTGTCTAGCATGAAGCCATGCTGCGCCTTGTTCTTGCGCCGGGTCCAGCCCAGGTTGATGCGCCAGATGGTGGCGGCGTGCCCATAGGTCAGCCGGACCAGGGCTTGCCCCTCCCCGGCTCCTTGCCCATCCCACACACCATCCGCGGTTGTAGGTGCGTCTTCGAACCTGATGCCCGTCTTGATGTCGTAGCCCAGGCGGAAACGCTCCTCCTCGTCGGAGTTGATGCGGTCGCGCCGCTTGGTGGAGACGTTCTGCATGCGCAGCAGCGCGTGCAGTGGCGAAGGCAACGGGGCGCGGCATCGCTGGCAGAGGTCGGGTCCCTCGCCCTCGACGATGGGGTGCAGATAGCCGCAAGCCTCGCATTGCTTGGCGCGGAAGGTCAGCAGCCCCTCGTCGCGCAGCGGCAGGATCACCTTGTTGATGATGTAGCGCGAGCCCTCGTGGTAGACGATGGCGCGCGGGCCGAACTCGGAGATGGCCAGGAAGCGCGGGCGCGACAGGAACTCCTCGCGATCGCGCTTCCCGCGCCGGCCGGGTATAAAGGCGGAGAGCGGCAGGCGCGGGAAGCTGTAGCCCGGCAGGAAGCCCTCGCTGGCGAAGTAGCGGTAGGAGTAGAAGTCGGATTGCAGTACGTTCTCGGTCTCGATCAACAGTTTGAGTTGCGCCTCGGCCTCGCGGCGCAGGCTCTCGGCCTGTCGCTTGTCCTCCTGGCTGCGCGAGGCGTCGCGGATGATACGATCCTGCGACGTGGCCTGCGCCAGCGCCGCGCGGTAGAGCCCGCGCCATCGCTCGCAGGCGCGGTCGAAGCTCCACTCCACGCGGACCAGCGCGTCCTCCAGCCAGCCCTGGCCGTACCAGGGGGCCACGGCCAGCTCGGCCCGCGCCGTGTCCAGCACCGCGCGCGCGCGGATCAGCGCCCGTTGTTTCGGCCCTGGCGCCGCGATGACCTCCCGCACGCTGTCCAGCAGCGCCAGGCTCGGCGTCTGTCCGGCCACGTCCAGGATGTCCCGCAGCGAGCGGCCCAGGTCGAGCCCGGTCTCGGCCAGCCAGATGGCCTGCACGTGCGCCCGCACCAGGTCTTCGTTGGAGAGGTCCAGGCGCGGCGGCGTGACGGCCCCGGCCACCATCAGCGCGGGCCGCTTGAAGAAATACTGGTCGTGCGAGGAGCCGGTCGAGCAGTAGGCAAACACCAGCGCCGGCTGGCCGTGCCGCCCGGCGCGGCCGCTACGCTGCGCGTAGTTGGCCGGCGTCGGGGGCACGTTGCGCAGGTTGACCACGTTGAGGTCGGCGATATCGACGCCCAGCTCCATGGTCGGGGAGCAGTAGAGCACGGCCAGGCGGCCGTGGCGGAAGCGATCCTCGCGCGTCTGTCGGTCGGCGTAGGGGACCTGCGCGGTGTGCTCCCTTGCCTCCACGCCTGCGAGGCCGGACGCGATGCCGCGGTAGAACTCGACGAAGAACGGATTGGTGCGCCCACCGGCCTCGGGCTCGTTGGGCACGTGGAGCGGGTCGTGGAAGGCACGCGTCCCATCGCCCGCGACCCACTGCATGGCGGCGGCCGACAACTGGTAGCCGGGTACCCCGTCGTCGCCCTTCGGCTCGACCACGGTCTCGACCAGTCCGCCGACCCGCAGCGCCGCCAGCAGTCCGACGATGATGGCCTCGGTATCTTGCAGCGAGAGCGCCCGCGCGCCCAACGCGCGCAACACGTCCTCGCCGAAGGTGCTGATGCGCCGCAGGTACTGGCCGAAGCCGCCGCGCGCCGAGAGGAAGACGGCGTCGCGGTACGCGCGGTAATCGTCCGCGCCGCGGGTCGGACGCGGGAACAGGATCGACGAGCCCTCCAGGCGCTCATTCTCGTCGATGCTCCACGGCTCGGCCAGGTGCTGCATGCTCAACTGCCGCACCCGCTCCAGGTAGACCTCGTCCAGATAGGGGACCTTGATAGCTAGCTCACGGCGCATATAGTCCAGCAGGACCCTGGCGATCCGGCGCCGGATGGCGGGGCCGGCCGCGACGAGGGCGGGGTGGCGTTCCTCCCACACGTCTTCGGCCGCGCAGACTTCTTCGAGCGCCGGATAGGTGATCTCCAGCAGGCCGCACTGTTCGAGGTTGGGCGCGGTCACGCGCCACCCGCGGCGCAGATCGTGGTAGAGGCGGTAACCGAGCACCTCGCGCAGGGCGTGTTGGGCGTCGCGCAGGGCCATGAAGCGTACGTCCGCCCTGCCCGTATACACCTCGACCGGGAGGTTCAGCGCCTCCGCCACCCTATGGTTCAACTCGTCGTGCCGCAGGCCGGCTCCGCTGGCGGCGGCGGCGGCCTTGTAGAGCGCGGCGCGCAACTGGCCGTTCTCCACGAAGTCGTTGAAGTGCCCGGCTTGCAGCGCGGCGTCCTGGCGGTTGTCGGTGAAGCTGAGCAGCTTGCGCGCTCGGTCGTCAAGCGACGTTTCCTCGCGCAGGCCGCGCACGGCGAAGAGGCTGGTGATGGTGGTGGCGGTGCTGCGGCCCTCGGAGCTGAGGGCGGAGAGCTTGCCGTAGTCGGACTTCTGGCGCGCGCCATATGACACGCCGCAATGCAGGCAGAAGCGGAACGGCGCGCGCAGGTAGTGGACCGGCAGCCCGGCCTCGTGTTCCCGCCCGTCGGCCCCCACGCGGTATGGCCGGGGCAGGTCGACCCGGCGATCGCGGCGCACGCGCGGTTCGCCGCGGTGCTCCTCCAGCCAGTCGGGCGGGACGCGGTTGACGATCTCCAATTCGTCGTCGGGCCAGGGCGCGGCCGTGCTGTGGTAGAGGAAACCGGCGCGCTCGTCGTCGTCCTGCTCATGGTCGGAGAGGTCGCGCGGGACAAAGGACGCGCGGCCCGCGCCCACGCTTTGTCCCTTGCGCACGCAGTAGTACTCCTGGCCGCACTCGCGGCAGAAGACGAGCGGCAGCAAGACGCGCGCGCGGTCGCCGGGCACGAACTGCTGGCCCTGCATCGTGATGTGGCGCGTCGCCTCCGGCTGGAGCGAGGCATGGACGGTATCGCCGCGGCTAATGAATTGGTGCAGGCGGAAGGCGAAAGGCGGCGCGTTAGTCTCGGGATTGCGTTCGGCCTGGTACCCGCCCAGCAACCCCTGTTGCAGCGCCTCGACGCAGCGCGCCAGCGGGATACCCGTGGCCTGCTGCAGCTCGCGCGCCGCTCCGTCCTCGCCCGCCAGCGAGCGCGGCCTGGCCCGCACCAGGCGCTCGCCGTCCTCTTCGCGCACACTGGTGACGCCGAAGGCGCTCTCGATCCAGCTGGAGAGAGGGTCGGCCACAAAGTCATCGTAAGCCACCGGCGGTTGGCGCGCCGGGTCGGCGACCCGCGCGGCCAGCACGCGCCGGAACGCCGGGTCGTGCGCGTCGTAGGTGGGCGTGGCGCGCCGCAGCGTCTCGCCGACTACGTGCTCGGGACGAACCGACGCCCCGAACATGCGGCCGGCGATCGCGGCGACCTCGCGGCGTTGCTCGGCCCGCGTTCCATTCCCGGCCAGGGTGGCCGACGTGCCCACGAATTGCAAGTGATCGGCCGCCAGCCGGTCGCACACGCGGCGGACGAGCAGCGCCACGTCCGCGCCCTGGCGTCCGCGATAGGTGTGCAACTCGTCGAGGACGAGGAAGCGCAGGCCCTGGGCGGCCTGGATGAGCCGGCTTTCCTGGGGGCGCGTCAGGATCAGCTCGAGCATCACGTAGTTGGTCAGCAGGATGTCCGGCGGGTTGGCGATGATCTCCGCCTTCTCCTCGTCGGATTCCTGACCCGTGTAGCGTCGGAAGCGCACGGGTCCCCGCCCATCGGGGTAACCGCTGCACAGGAACTTCTCCAGCTCGCCGTACTGGCTGTTGGCCAGCGCGTTCATGGGGTAGACGACGATGGCCGTGACGCCATGCCCGGAGCCGTGGCGCAGGACATGGTCGACGATAGGGACGATATAGGCCATGCTCTTGCCTGAGCCAGTGCCCGTCGTGAGCACGTAGTTGTGACCCTGGCGCGCGATGCGCACCGCCTCGTCCTGGTGTAGGTGCAGGCGTAGAGGCTTGCCCTGAGGGGACGTCTTACCCTTATCGACGCGGAAGACCTGGGCGCAGGCGGGGTGCAGCACGCCGTCGCGGACCAACTCGTCGATCCACCGGCCGGACTCGAACGCAGGGTTGAGCCCGATCAGCGGCTCGGGCCACAGCAGGCCGTCTTTGAGGCTGTTGCGCACGAAGCCCGCGATGCGCGGGTCACGGATGTTGATGAAGCTGTCGATATAGGCGGCGTAGTTCTGGATAAGCCGGTCGCGGAACCCGAAGACATCCATCGGCACATCCTAATCTATGCGTCCGCGCTGCAACCCGCAATGGTCCGGCCAGGACGGATAACACCAGCCATGGCCGTCATCGTACCATAACAGGAACGAGACTCCAATAGCCCTTGTACGACCAGAATGTCGCCGCTGTGAGCGATGGTACGTTCCTGGGAGCGCCGGCTTCCAGCCGGCAACCGACGGGCCGGCTGGAAGCCGGCGCTCCCAGGAGACCTGGCGCTCCCAGGAGGTGTCGTCTCGTGCGTAATGCGGTATTAGTGGCCGCAGCCGCAGCTCCCGCCGCAGCAGCCGCCGCCGCCGCCCTTGGCGGTGATGCGCTCCATCGCGGCGACGCTGCTGTCGCCGCCCGAGCGCGCGGCGAAGGTGGACACCAGGCGGCGCACGCTCCCGCTGCCGCAGTGGCGGCACACCACGCTGTCGGCAAGGGCCGGCGACCCAACGAGCAACTCGAACGGCCGGCCACAGTCACCGCACTTGTATTCGTATAACGGCATGATAGACTCCCCCTATGAGCGATGCAGGTTTGATACTACTATAATTATACGTGGTCGGCGCACACGACGACGGGATGACGGACCACAAAACACGGGGTCCGCTTTTGCATGGTGCGCATGAAAGCATGGTCTGTGAATTGTCGTTAGCGCATAGGTGAGTGCCCGCGCCCCCAGACCAACAATGCATAGACCCTGTTGTGAAAGGGAGGCAGCTAGACATGTCATGGTGATGGGGGGCAGAGTTGCTTGTGTCCGTGGACGCTGAATTGCTGCCCCTATCCGCATTGGAGCAGCGCCTCGGTGTGACGTTCAAGCGCAAAGAACTGCTGGAGTTGGCCTTGATCCACCTCTCGCGCAACGAGGCCATCGAGAAGGCCGACCTTGCCCTCCCCTCCAATGAGCGCCTGGAGTTCCTGGGCGACGCCATATTGGGCGCCGCCGCGGCGTCATATCTCTATCGTACCCATCCCGAACTGGCCGAAGGTCCCCTGACGACGCTGCGCTCCGCGTTGGTGCGGCGCTCTACCGCGGCGCATTACGCCGACGACGTCGAACTGAGCCTCTTCGTCCGTATCGGCCGCGCCGAGGAAGGGCCGCAGGGACGCGGCGCGTCGTCCGTGCTCTCGGCCGCCTTCGAGGCCGTGGTGGGCGCCATCTTCCTCGACCAGGGTTTCGCGCGCTCCGCCCGCTTCCTGGAGCGGTTTTTCCGCCGCCACCTGCCGCTTATCCTGGCCGCGGAACTGCACCGCAACGCCAAGTCCGAGTTGCAAGAGTATACGCAGGCGCGCTATCGCGTGACGCCTACCTACCGCATCCTGGAGCGAACCGGGCCTGCTCACGACAGCCGCTTCGTCGCTGAAACAGTCGTGGCCACCGTGGCCAGTGCGCGCGGCGAGGGCCCCAACCGCCAGCAGGCCGAGCAAGACGCCGCGCGCCGACTGCTGGCGGATCTGCGCGCGGTCGAAGCGGAAAATAGCCTTGTCCGTGACGACGCCCGTGCGCCCGCGGACGATTCCACTCCGGACGTCCTGAACGACAGCACGCTATAGGCGCGCCCTATAAAGAGTCCAGGTCGGTGCTGGTAAGTTCCTGGGAGCGCCGGCTTCCAGCCGGCCCCGGCTGTCCTGGGAGCGCCGTCTCGCGCTGCGCTGCCAGCCAGCCCGTCCGCCTGACGTGCGTCTGCTGACGGCGGGCATGCCTGCCGCGAAGGCCTGCCGGCTGGAAGCCGGCGCTCCCAGGGGATGCGCAAACCTGCCAACATCTGCTTACATAGCGCGCGACGACACGACTACGAGGCCGCTTCCGCTTCCGCGCGCGCGCCAGGCCCTTCCTCGGAGTTAGTTGGCATGGGCTCGTCGCTGAGGACGTTGTCGATCAGCCCGTAGTCGGCGGCTTCCTGCGCGGTCATGAAGAAGTCGCGCTGGGTATCGTGCTCCACGCGCTCGAAGGGCTGGCCGCAGTGCTCGGCCAGGATCGCCGTGGTGCGGCGCACCATGCGCAGAATCCAGCGCGAACGCACCTCCAGATCGGGGGTGGTGCCCTGGAAGCCAGCCTGGCCCTGGTGGATCATGATGTCGGTGTTCGGCAGGGCGTAACGCTTGCCCTTTGTGCCGCCGGCCAGCAGGATGGAGGCGATATCGCCGCAGAAGCCGACCGCGATGGTGCTGACGTCGGGCTTGATGTGTTGCATTGTGTCGTAAATGGTGAGCCCGGCCAGCACGTCGCCGCCGGGACTATTGATGTACATCATAATGTCGCGGTCGGCGTCCTGGCTCTGCAGGAACAGCAACTGCGCCGTGATCAGCGCGGCGACCTCGGTGACGATGGGGGTGTTGAGGAAGATGATGCGCTCGTTGAGCATGCGCGAGTAGAGGTCGTAGCTGCGCTCGCCGCGCGGGGTGCTCTCGACGACCGTCGGGACGTAAACCATTGGTAGGCTCCTTCACGTAGTGGCGCTGTTTCGCCCCTGGTTCTTTACCCCTTCATAGTAACCGACAGCGGGCTATCGCGTCCGTGACGAGCGTCCGCCGCGCGTGGTACGTCGTATGCTAGCATACGACGATAGAAGGCAGTCAACCACAACGGCCATAACCTTTGGAGAGGATGGAGGAGCGAGACATGAATCAGGACAGTGCGTTAACGTCTGAGCAGGCCATCACACAGCAGGTCGAAGCGGCGCTACAGGCGGATCAAGCGACGGCGCGTTACCCCATCGAAGTCGCGTACCAGAACGGTTCGGTCAGCCTGTTCGGGCAGGTCGACACGCAGGAGACCAAAATGGCGGCCGAGCGCGTGGCCCGCGGCGTCGGCGGCGTGGCCGGCGTCACCAACGAGCTGACCATTGGCCAGGGCGGGGGCAACGGCGGCGGCCTGTTGGGCGGCCTGTTCGGCCGCGGCGACTCCGATAGGGACACGGGCGGCGCGGCGCTCCCGGCGGCGGGCATTATAGGGTCGCAAGCCGGGGGCGCGGGTGTGGGGGCGACGGGCGCGGGGGCCGGCGTTGCCGCTCCACTTGCCGTCGCCGGCGGCTTCGCGGACACCGCCGACGGCGCCGCGGACATCTCGCGGGGAACCCAGGCGGAGGCCGAAGCGGACGGACAGTAGAGGGGCGCTTGCTGCCGACACCTGACCATGAATGGTCATGGCAGGAACGGACCTTAAAAGGTCTGTTGGAGGAGCCCCACGCACGCTGGGCGCGCTCGATGACAGGCCAGGGAAGACCTTGAGGGTCCGGGTCCTGCCGTGACCTTTTAAGGTCAGGCTGGCTCTCACAGTCGCGGGTCGCACCCGCTACGATACAGGTTCGAGTGATGTTGACGCGCCGCGTCTCATCGTGCGACAATAGATGTATAAGGTGTTGACGGAGACGAGTAAGCGGATGGGCGCGTCCAAGAGAGTCTCGGGTTGCTGCGACGAGGCGACGCACGACCGCCGAACATCACTCCAGAGCCGCGACGGAGTTGCCAGTTTTCAGATGTCAGTTGCCAGAAATCTGCTGACAACTGGAAACTGACCTCTGACAACTCGCCGGGACCGCCGCCCGTTATCCTGGCGCGGGTATGTTTGTGCCCGGATGAGCGAGTCCGGCTGTGTCCGGGCTACAGAGGGTGGTACCGCGGGCCATGAACCCGTCCCTTATGAGGGGCGGGCTTTTTGTTTTGGCGGGGTTGTTTTGGCGGAGGCCTATGTCTGCCAAGGAGCAACGCGCCGCGCTTTCCCTGCTGCACATAGATAAGAGGTATCGGCGATGGCAATGACGGAAGAGAAAGCGGTCTTTGCGCCCGTCGACCCGCGGCCGGACTTCCCGGCCCGCGAGGAGGCGACCCTGGCCTGGTGGCGCGAGCACGATATGATGCAACAATACGTGCGCAAGAACCGTGGCGCGACGGACGCCGCGGGACGCCCCAAGCGGTTCTCCTTTATCGATGGACCGATCACGGCCAACAATCCCATGGGCGTGCAGCACGGATGGGGCCGCACCTATAAGGATATCTTCCAGCGCTTCAAGACCATGCAGGGCTTCGAGCAGCGCTACCAGAACGGGTTCGATTGCCAGGGCTTGCACGTCGAGGTCGAGGTTGAGAAAGAGCTTGGCCTCAACACCAAGCGCGACATCGAGACCTACGGCATCGCGGAGTTCGTGGAGCGCTGCAAGGCCCGCGTGCTCAAGTACGCGGGAGTGCAGACCGAGCAGTCCATCCGCCTGGGCTACTGGATGGATTGGGACCACTCCTACTACACCATGTCCGACGAGAATAACTACACTATCTGGGCGTTCCTCAAGCGCTGCTATGAGAACGGCTGGATCTACAAGGGCCACGACGTGATGCCGTGGTGCCCGCGCTGCGGCACCGGCCTGACCCAGGCCGAGTTGGCCGACGAGTACCGCGATGTCGTGCACGCCTCGCCCTTCGTAGCCTTCCCGCTGCTCGATCCGCCCGCCCCCGCCGAGCCCGGCGACGCGCTGGTTATCTGGACCACCACGCCCTGGACCCTGCCGGCCAACGTGGCCGCCGCCGTTAACCCCGACCTGCCCTACGCGCGGGTGCGCGCCTCCGGTATACCAGGAGGTCAGGGCGTCGCGGACGGCGCGGCTGGCTCGCGCGTCTACTGGGTCGCCGAGGGCGCGCTCAAGAACGTGTTCAAGGGGGCCGAGACGGAGGTGCTGGCCACGTTGCCCGGACGCGAGTTGGCCGGCTGGCGCTATCGCGGCCCCTTCGACGAGTTGCCGGCCTGGCAGGCGCAGGCGGAGCAGGGCGTGGAGCACCGCGTCATCGTGTGGGAGACGCAGACCGAGGCCGACAAGGGCGTCAGCGCCGACGAGGGCACCGGCATCGTGCATATCGCGCCTGGCTGCGGCAAGGAGGACTTCGAGCTCTCCAAACGGTTCGGCCTCGCCGCGATCGCGCCCATCGACGAACTGGGCGTCTACGTCGATGGCTTCGGCCCGTTCACCGGCCAGCAGGCCGGCGAGGTGGCGCGACAGGTCTTCGCGTCGTTGCGCGAGAAGGACGCGCTGGTGCGCGTGGCCGACTACAAGCACTCCTACCCGCACTGCTGGCGCTGCAAGACAGCGATTGTGTTCCGCCTGGTCGACGAGTGGTTTATCTCGGTCGCGGAGTTGCGCCCGCGCATGATGCGCGTCGTCGATACGGTCCGCTGGCTGCCCGAGTTCTGCCGTGAGCGCGAACAGGACTGGCTGCGCAACATGGGCGACTGGATGATCTCCAAGAAGCGCTACTGGGGACTGGCCCTGCCGATCTATGAGTGCCCCGTCTGCGGTACGTTCGAGGTCATCGGCGGCGAGGACGAGCTCAAGGCGCGCGCCGTGGAGGGCTGGGAGCAGTTCGAGGGCCATACGCCGCACCGCCCCTGGGTCGATGGCGTCAAGATCGCCTGCAAGGAGTGTGGCGAGACGGTCTCGCGCATCAAGGACGTGGGCAACCCCTGGCTCGACGCGGGCATCGTGCCCTTCTCCACGCTGGACTACCGCCACGACCGCGCCTACTGGCGCGAGTGGTTCCCGGCTCAGTTCATCACCGAGAGCTTCCCCGGCCAGTTCCGCAACTGGTTCTACTCGCTGCTATGCATGGCCACGGCGCTGGAGGACACCACGCCGTTCGAGACCTGCCTGGGCTTCGCCTCGCTGCTCGACGAGCGCGGCGAGGAGATGCACAAGAGCAGGGGCAACAGCATCCCCTTTGACGAGGCCGCGGCGGTGATGAGCGCCGACGCCATGCGCTGGCTCTATACCAACCATAACCCGGCCAGCAACCTCAAGTTCGGCTACAAGCTGGCCGAGGAGACGCGGCGGCAGGTCATGCTGCCGCTGTGGAACGTCTACTCGTTCTTCGTCATCTACGCCAACCTCGACCGCTTCAACCCGCGCGAGCATCACGTGTCTGTGTCCGAGCGGCCCGCGCTGGACCGCTGGATTGTCTCCGAGCTGCAGGTGACGGTTCAGGAGGTGACGCGCGGCCTGGAGAACTGGGACACGGCGGCGGGCAACCGCGCCCTCGAAGCGTTCCTGGACAACCTCTCCAACTGGTACGTGCGACGCGGCCGGCGCCGCTACTGGAAGTCTGATGAGGACACGGATAAGACGGCGGCCTACCTGACGCTCTATGAGGTGCTGACCACGCTCGTCAGGTTGCTGGCTCCCTACACGCCGTTCCTGGCCGAGGACATCTACCAGAACCTGGCGCGGTCGGTCGACCCCGATGCGCCGCGGAGCGTGCACCTGACCGACTGGCCCGTGGCCGACCCGGCGCTGATCGATCAGGGCCTGCTCGACGCCACGCACCTGGTGCGGCGCATGGTGGGGCTGGGGTTGGCCGCGCGCAGCGCCAGCCGCCTCAAGGTGCGCCAACCGCTGGCTCGCCTGCGCGTGACCACGCGCGACCCCTCGGAGTGGGCCATGGTGCAGCCGTTCGTCGACCAGGTGCTGGACGAGTTGAACGTCAAGAGGCTGGAGCGGCTGGCCGACGACGCCGACGTGGCGAGCTACACCTTGCGGCCGGTTACGCCGGTGCTGGGTCCACGCCTGGGCAAGCGGTTGCCGGCGGTGCTCAAGGCGCTGAACGGGCTCGACGGAGCCGAGGCGGTGGCGACGGTGCGCCGGGGTGAGCCCGTGCGCGTCGAGGTCGACGGCGAGACGGTGGAGCTTGCGCCCGGAGAGCTGCAGGTGATGGCCGCGCCGCGTCCCGGCTACGCCGTGGCCGAGGAGATGGGCTACCTGGCCGCGCTGGACACCGAGCTGACGCCCGAACTGGTCGACGAGGGGCTGGCGCGCGAGTTCGTGCATCGCGTGCAGACCATGCGCAAGAACGCCGGCTTTGACATCGCCGACCGCATCGTCACCCGCTACGCCGCGCCAGGGGACGGCCGTCTGGCCGCCGCGCTGACCCGCCACGCCGGCTACGCCGCCGCCGAGACGCTCTCGCGCGAGCCGCTCACTGTCGCTCCCGACGACATGACCGGCCACGTTGAGACGTTCGCTATCGAGGGAGAGGAGGTCACGGTGGGCATCGAGCGCATGACGGTGTAAGATGGAGAGCGCATGAATCCGCACATTGACTACTACAACCACCGCCGCCTCCACCAGGCGCTCGGCTACCAGACACCGGCCGAGGTCTACGTCGCCCCGGTTGCGATCCCACACGCCAACGACAATCTACACAGCCCTGCCAGCTGGCGGGAGAAAGGAGAGGTCCCCACCTTACACTACCCCTCCCCAGTGTCTTGACAAACGGGTTCCACCATAGTCAAATGGTTGAGTGTGTACCGACTACACGAGCCAGCCGCGTGCCCACCACGGCGGATAGTGGCCCTCCACGATGGCGTCGTGGCGCGTACCGAGCGGTCCGTTGAGCCCGGGACGATTGGGGGCAAGCACGCGCTCGGTCGCTTGACCAATGGGGGTGACGCCAATGACGAACAGGTATTGGTGCATGAAGGTGAAGTGTTCCTGCCATGTGTCACGCCGGGGGTCGAAAAGGCGCTGGCTCTGTCCGCCGATCCGCGCCGTGACGCGCCGCGCCTTGCTGCCATTGCAAAAGGGGCAGCACCAGGCCAGGTTGTCCAGTCGGGGCCACGCCGTGCGGGGACGGGCGTCAAGCCGGGTACGTTGCCGGCCGCGTAGTCAATCCAGAGATCCGGCGGTATGATGTGATCGACATGGAACAAACCCTTCGCCGGTAGCAAGCAGTATTCGCAGGCATCGCGGGCACGCAGCCGTACGGCTAGTCGGACCAGAGTATCGTGCGGATCGTGGCGCTGCCGGGTCTCGAGTTGCGCCAGCAGGTCTTGCAGGCCGGCCGGATTGGGTTGATCGCTCACTCGGCTCGCGCTGCCCGACGTTGTTTAACGAGCTCCGCCACCGCCTGCCGGTTCCGTGGATCCGACTCGAAGGCGCGCAGCCAGTCGAGCGCCTCCGTGACCGCGACCTCGGCCTCGCGGCGCACCTGCTCTACGGGCACGCCTCTCGCGTGGGCAATGTCCCGCGCGCTCCGCTCGTGCAGGCGCTCCCCGTACATGGCGATGAGATGGTCTAGCTCGTTCTGCTCGGCTGGCGACAGGGCCGTGCGCCCTTGGCGATCGAGCAACTCTTCCAGGCGCCTGCTTTCTGCCCGCGTGAGGATGCGCCCATTCGTGTCCGCATTGGCGCCGTTGGGCGACATCTCGACGACGAAAAGATCGTCCAGCGTGACATCGAGGACGCTGGCGGCGGCGGCGGCGGCCTCGATGTTCACATGATGGAGCCGTTCAGGAGCCAGCGCCAGCTCATACAGCGTCACAAGGCTCACCCGCATTCCATAACGGCCCTCGATCGCGCGCTTCAAGTCGGCGACCGTCATATCCTTGGCCGTGAGCACGTCGCCCAACCGGGGATACACCACTACGCCCATCGCATCACCCTACGCTCTTCATCAACCGCCCCACATGCAACCAGGATACCGCAGCGAACGGGTGATGCATATACGCGGAGAGCATTTCGATCCGCGCGCGCGTTGTTCAACGGAACAGTGTGGTCACCGGCTCCGGCCCGGACTGCCCGGACTGCCCTGGCTTGCCATCCGCTGGCCCCTGCTCGGGTGTCACCGTCACGGCGCCACCCATGGCCGCCAGCACGTCCAGCACTCCGGTGCGCGTGGGGTTGACGTTGTCTTCCCCCTGCTTAGCCCGACCACGTTCCCAGCACCCCGGTGCGCGTGGGGTTGACTACGCCGCCGTCTACGCGGCGAGCGACACCAGCCCAGCACCCCGGTGCGCGTGGGGTTGACATACCACGGGTGCGGCGAACGGCGTGGCGGGCCCCAGCACCCCGGTGCGCGTGGGGTTGACCCTCACGCCGGGCAGCACAAGCCTGCTCTCGCGTGAGCTGCTCACCGTCGCCCCTGACGTCATAACCGGCCACGTTGAGACGTTCCACGTTGAGACGTTCGCTATCGAGGGAGAGGAGGTTACGGCCGGCATCGAGCGCGTGACGGTGTAAGATATAGAGCAAAGGGGCGGTCATGAAGCTGCGCATCGAGTACTATTACGATCCCGAGAGCCATGGGTGGTCTTTTCGCGTGCCGAGCCTTGGCATCATTGGGGGCGTTGACACGCGTGAAGAGGCCGAAAAGCACGTCATGGACGCAATCGACTTCACGCTGGAGTGCGAGAACGAGCAGCCAGCGCCCCCTCATGTCGAGGTGCGCTATCTTCGTCTCACGCCTCAGAACGTGCCCGTGGCATCATGAGGTAAGAGGCACTGCGAGCCGAATACGAACGTGTGCTCCACTGAGTTGCGGATGGAGAGGAGAGACACAATGCTTCCCGAGTTCTCTTTAAAGGGGCGGGTCGCCGTCGTGACGGGCGGGGCCAGGGGCCTGGGACTGGAGATGATGCGCGCGCTGGCCGAGGCCGGCGCGGACGTCGTGGCCCTCGACGTGCTCGAGGAGCAGGCGCGGGAGTCCGCCGCGCAAACGGCGCGCGACTTCGGGGTGCGCGCTAGCGCCTACTCCATGGAGGTGACCGATGCGGCCGAGACCGAGCGCACCATAACGGCCATCGAAGCGGACTTCGGCGCCGTCGACGTGCTGGTGGCCGCGGCCGGCGTGGCCAACCTGACCCCGGCCGAGGACCTGTCCCTCGCGGACTGGCAGCGCGTTATCGACATCAACCTGACGGGCGTGTTCCTGTCCGCCCAGGCCGCGGGCCGGCGCATGATCGGCCGGCGCAAGGGCAGCATCATCCTTATCGCCTCCATGTCCGGCCAGATCGTCAACCGGCCGCAGAAGCAGGTCGCCTACAACGTGTCGAAGGCCGGGGTCATCATGCTGGCCAAGAGCCTGGCGGCGGAGTGGGCGCCCCATGACGTGCGCGTCAATGCGCTGGCGCCCGGCTACTTCCGCACGGCCATGACCGATCAGGTGCTCGCCGACAACAAGCCGTTGCGCGACGAGTGGGAGAGTCTCATCCCCGCTGGCCGCATGGGGACCCCAAACGAATTGCGCGGCGCCGTCGTCTATCTCGCGTCGGACGCGTCGAGCTATATGACCGGGCACACCCTGGTCGTGGATGGCGGCTACACGGCCTGGTAACGGGTGGAGCGCGCCAGCGTCCGGACACCTGTAGACGGCGTGATCATGGTTATGCTATCGTTGGTGGGCGACGTAGGAAGGAGAGTGGTCATGCCGGATCGCCCGTACGTCTTCGATATCCAGCTGCCTCGGGGGTGCCTCAGCCGCCTCGACAGCCATATCGTCCGCCACCTATCGGCGCTGCGGGGGCAGTTCGCGGACCAGGCGGCCTATGACGCCCTCCTTCGTCAGGACGATGTGGCGCTGTACGAGGTCTATGAGTTGACGCGCCCGGCGGTCGCCGGCGAGTTGCCGCACGGCATCTCCATCGTCCATCCTGGCAAGGTCGGCGACGAGTACTACATGACCAAGGGGCACTTCCATGCTGTGCTGGAGACCGCCGAGGTCTACCATTGTCTGTCCGGGCAGGGCATGATGGTCATGGAGACGCCAGAGGGCGAGTGGGCGGTCGAGGAGTTGCGGCCGGGCGCCGTGCTCTACGTCCCGCCGCGCTGGGCGCACCGCTCGGTCAACACCGGTCGGGACGCGGACCTGATCACCTTCTTCGTCTACCCTGGCAACGCCGGCCACGACTATGGTACGATCGAGCGGAGCGGCTTCCGCAAGCTTGTCGTCGAGCGCGACGGACAGCCTACCGTGATAGACAACTTGCTCTGGTCGGCTCCAGCGGGGCAGGGCCTGTAACGGACGCCTGGCGCGCAAGTGGAGCGGCGCCTCCCCCTCTCCCGGTGCGCGGAAGAGGGGGTTGGGAGTGAGCGTAGATCGAGACGGCCGTGGGGCTGGAGCCGGGGCCAGGGCCTCTTGTGCGCCGTCTAGGGCACGATCTTGGGGAGGAGATCACGGGCAATGGCGGCGTGGCCATTGCTGTTGGGATGCGGCCAGCCATAGGTCTCGTGCAGGCGGTGGTGCGCGAGAAGGGTCTGCGTATGAGGGTCGTTCTCGTGCATGAGAGGGTTGGTGTCGATGTCTTCCCAGGTCCACTGAACGCGGCGGCGGTCGGCGGCAATAAGCCCGGCCTTAATCGCGATGTGGATCCTGGCGATCGCGCGCTGGAGTTGTTTCTCGCAGCGGTAGCCGTAGAGGGGGCCGGTACCCGAGAAATTGTAGTAGCTCAGCCAGTAGATATGCACGGGACGAGCTCCGCCCCGATCCGCCGTCTCGAGAGCGGTCAGGATGGTCTTCACATTGGCCGTGATGGTGGGCAACGCGCGCGCCAATGTGCCGTTCTCCCACGGTGAGATAATCGCTTCGCATTTCTGATCGTTCACACCGAGGAAGGCCAGTTTTAGCAGGGTGGTGGTCCAACCGGTATCGTCGACGCCGTCGCTGATGACGACGATATTGCCCCTATTCTTATGCGCCGAGAGCAGGGCGACGGCGGCGGGCAGCGGGGCCGCGTGAGGCACCTGGCAGGCGTCCAGGCCGCCATGCAGGGTCTCGAAGGTCGAGTAGCCCGAGTAGGCGAGGTAAGTGGCTGTGAGGCCGGGCCGGGTGGGCTTGAGCATGTTGTAGAGTTGGCCCGCGTAGGAGTAGCTCGGGGCGTTGCACGCTGCTGCGACTCTGTGTCCCCGTACGACATAGGGACCATGGTGGCCCGAGGTGATCGAGTCGCCGAGTGAGATGAACATGCGCGGGGGCGGCGGGCACGAGTTACCAGGCGCTGACTGGGCCGCGCCCCTGCCGTGGGACGACGCACCGGCCCCGCCGCACGGCGTGCTGGTGGCCGTGGCGGTCGCCGTATTCGTCGACGTGTTTGTCGGCGTGTCCGTGGGGGTGTCCGTGCTCGTCCCCGTCGCGGTCGCGGTGGGGGTGTCCGTCGGCGTGCCCGTGTCCGTGGAGGTGTTCGTGCTCGTCGGCGTTGGCGTGTTCGTCCCTGTGCTCGTCGGCGTGTCGGTGTCGGTGGGGCTGGCGGTTGCTGTCGGCGTGTCGCAGTAGACGATGCCCGGACCCTGGATGTTGGATGGGTAGCAGGTCGGCGAGGGTGAGGGCGTGGCCGTGTTCGTTGATGTGGGCGTGGCACTGCTCGTCAGCGAGGGCGTCACCGTGTTAGTTCCGGTAGGGCTAGCGGTTGTCGTCGGTGTGTTGCAGTAGACGATACCCGGACCCTGGATGTTCGACGGGTAGCAGGTCGGCGAGGGTGAGGGCGTGGGCGAGGACGAGGGCATTGGTGTTCGACTAGGGGGCGGAGACGCCGTCCCGGTGCTTGCCGTGGGGTCCGACGGGATCGGTGTGCTCGAAGGATACGTCGGGTTCGTCGAGGAGGGCGCGGCCGTCCCCGTGGGATCTGGGACGTAGGTGGCCGACGGCGCGTAGGTGGCCGACGGGATCGGCGTGTTGACGGTCGGCGACCCGGTAGGACACGGCGACCCGGTGGGGGAACAGGACCCGGCGACGGTGTGTCCGGCCATGGGACGCGTTTGAGGGCCGGCCACCGGCCAGCGCGCCGTGCTGCCCCGGGCATGCGCCGCGACGAGTGCGGGCACGGGAGCGCGCCCATCAACCGGGACGGACGACAACGGGACAAACGCGAGCGCGAGCAGACACACGGACGATAGTGCGCGTAAACGTGATAATCGTGGCATGCGAACGTCTCCTTTTGCGAGTGATGGACTGGTTTGCGGGTGGTGAGCCGGTGAGTCCAGCTTATTCACCTCCCGCCCATCGGGCGGTCAAGCGGGTTCCTTTGAGCCCGGCTGAGATGCCCAATCTTTGCCGCGGATTCGTCGGTGCGCACAATTCCCGGTTGGGATATGCCCTCGATGGGACAATCCGCCCCAAAGTATCCGGTCTACGCCATCCACGATCCGATAGCACGATCATACGGGGCCGTTATTAGCCCGCTATTAATTGCGCCGCTCAGGTTCCAAAAGGGCCGTTTAACGGCTTTTGAGATGGTCCGCCACGCGCAGGGCCTGCGCCGCGATGGTGAGGGCCGGGTTGGTGGCGGCGGATGAGGGGAAGAAGGAGCCGTCGACGGCGTAGAGGTTCTCCACGTCGTGCGCGCGGCACCAGGGGTCCAGCACCGAGGCCGCGGGATCAGTCCCGAAGCGCAGCGTGCCGCACTGGTGCGAGTTCGTTTCGATGCCCATGCGGCGGGTCACCACGACCGGATAGCCGGCCCGGCGAAGCATGCGGCGCGCCGCGTCGATCAGCCGGCCGTGCGCGACGAGGTTATTGGGCCGCCAGCGGACGCGAATCGCCCCGTCAGAGGCCAGGGTGACGCGATTGTCGGGGTCCGGCAGGTCCTCGGACATCACCCACCAGTCGACGCTGCGGTTGGCGATCTCCTGTAGCGCCCGTTTCGGCAGCAGGGGCTGGTCGGCCGTGAGCATGCCCGCCTGTAGCTTGCCCAGCAGTTGCAGGTTGCCCAGAGGGTAGGGCCAGCCGTCCTCGCCGCGCAGGTAGAAGTCGTTGACGGCCAGCGTCTTCTGGAACACGGTGCGGTTGCGGCGCGCGGGGTGGACGGCCATCAGCGCGGTGTTGTTGTGGACCATGTAGTTGCGCCCCACCAGCCCGGAGCTATTGGCCAGTCCGTTGGGGTGGCCGCCGCCGGCCGAGCGCAGCAGCAGCGCCGCCGAGTTAGCCGCGCCGCAGGCCACCACGTAGCGGTCGGCATGCGCTTCCAGCCGTTCGCCGCCGCGCTCGACCTCGACGCCGGTGACGCGGCGCCCCGTGCCATCGGTCAGCAGCCGGCGGGCGAACGCGCCCGTCCAGAGCTCGACGTTGGGACTCTCCAGCGCCGGCCGCACGCAGCGCACGTCGGCCTCGCCCTTGGCGTGTACCTGACAGGGAAAGCCGTCGCAGGTCTTGCAGCGGATGCAGCGCCCGCCCTCGCGCAGGTCGATGCCCATGGGCAGGGCGTAGGGGTGCAACCCCTGCCTCCGCAGGCGGATGGCGAGGTCGGCGACGTAGGGCTCGCTGGGGACGGCGAGATAGGGGTAGGGACCGGAGCGCGAGGGCTCGGTGGGGTCCTCGTCGCCGGCGCCGTGGACGCCGTAGATGTGCTCGGCGCGCTCGTAGTAGGGCGCGAGGTCGTCGTAGGTGATGGGCCAGGCCGGCGAGGTCCCGCCCTCGTGCTCCAGGGCCCCGAAGTCCTCGCGGCGGAAGCGGGGCAGCGCGGCGCCGTAGACCTTGGTGTTGCCGCCGACGAAGTAGTGCACGCCTGGCAGGAAGGGCTTGCCCGTGCTCGCATCTTGCCAGGTCTCGGCGAGCTTGTAGCGTTTCTGGTCGAAGACGGCCTCGGGACTCCAGTTCTGCGGCTCTTGCGGCAGGAACTCGCCGCGCTCCAGCAGCAGCACGCGGGCGCCGCTGTCGCGCAAGGCATAGGCCAGCGTGCCGCCGCCCGCGCCGGTCCCGATGATGATCAGGTCGTAGTGCTGCATAAGTTCCCCTCCTGGCCTACCTGCGACTGCGGTCGCATGGCAGTGGACGGATACCACAGTGTCAGGACGGGGTAGGGGCGTATTGCATACGCCCTGCATACGCCCGCGCCGTGGACAAGAGCGTATGCAATACGCCCCCCTACGGACCACACACCCGACCGCAGTCGGCCCGTGGTTTGCCATGCGACCGCAGTCGCAGGCCTCATGTAACCTGACTCAGAGCATCCACGAAAAAATAGTCTCCCCACATCACGCTCTCGTCGACGCCCAGGCCCTTGCGCTGGTGGTAGCTGCCGTGCAGCAGGATGCCCTCCCAGCCCGGCGTCTCGCTGGCCAGGAAGGCGGGACTGCAGAGGGTCTCCAGGATGGTAAGGGCGTAGGCGCGGTAGCCCTCGGCTCGCCCGGCGTCGCCGGCGGCTGCGGTCAACTCGGCCAGCTGTAGTAGGCCGCCCGCCGCGATGGCCGCGGCGGAACTCTCGTAGAGCTGTGCCGGGCGCGGCTCCTCCCAGTCGTTCGGCGGGACGCTGTTGGCCCCGGTGCGCTCGATGTAGAAGTCGGCGCAGCGTTGGGCCGTGTCCAGGAAGCGCGTGTCGCCGCTGAAGCGGTAGGCCGTGCCGAAACCGTAGAGCGCCCAGGCCTGGCCGCGCGCCCACGACGAATCGGGGCGCCAGCCCTGGTGCGTGGACTGGCGCAGGAACGCGCCCGTATCCAGGTCGAAGATGCCCTCGTGCGCGGTGCTGCCGTCGCCGCGCACCAGCACGCGCCGCGTGGTCAGGCAGTGCTCGGTGGCGACGCGGCACAGGCCGGGGTCGCCGTCGCGCTCCGCGGCGTAGAAGACGATGCCCACGTTCATCATGATGTCGATGAACAGGCTCTCCGGGGCCACGAATGAGCGCAGGTAGCGCCCCTGCTCGTTGAAGCGTAGGGCCATGGTCCGTCCCGCCTCGACCACCACGCGGTCGATATCCTCGTCGCCGGTCAGGTCGTACCATCGCTTCCAGGTCGACCAGAACAGGAAGCCCAGATCGTGGACGGTGCGGTCGTCCTTGCGGTGTTCGATCAGGCGGCTGTAGTGCTCGGCGCGCTCGCGCCACCAGGGGTCGCCCGTGCGCCGGGCGAAGATCCAGATCAGGCCGCCCAGGAAGCCCTCGCACCAGTTGGTCCAGGCCTCCTGCCCGTGGCGCCAGCGCCCGCCCTGGGTGTAGAGCGGGAAGAGGTCGGGCTGGTCCGTGATCAGGCGGCGCACCTGGCCCTGGGCAAAGTCGAGCGCCTGCTCGAAGGCGGGCGATGTGTGCGGTGAGGGAGTTGTGGTCATGGCCGGCCTACGATTCCGCCGGCGAGACGCGCTCGACGTGCCCGTTGTTGTTCGTGCCCGGGCGATGCCACCAATTGGTGCGCGGGCCAAGGTGCAACTGGATCGTCTTGAGCTCGGTAAACTCCTCGATGCCGAAGCGGCCCAGCTCGCGGCCCAGGCCGCTCTGGTTGTAGCCGCCGAAGGAGAGCTCGGGATAGCCGTCCATGAACGTGTTGATCCAGATCGTCCCCGCGCGCACTCCCCGGCCGACCCCAAAGGCCGTGTCCACGTCGCGCGTCCAGACCGCGGCCGAGAGGCCGTACATGCTATCGTTTGCGATGCGCACCGCCTCGGCCGCGTCGTCGAACGTGATGATGGAGAGGACCGGGCCGAAGACCTCCTCGCGCGCAATGCTCATGCTCGGCGTGACCGCGTCGAAGACGGTGGGCTCGACGAAGCGCCCGCGCTCGGTCGGTAGGCGATTGCCGCCCAGCCGCAGTACGGCGCCCTCCTGTTGGCCCGCGGCGACGTAGCCCAGGATCTTATCCAGTTGCTCTTGATTGACGATGGCGCCCACTTTGGTCGCCTCGTCCAGCGGATCGCCCACCGGCACGCTACGCGAGCGCTGCACGATGGCGTCGCGCAGGTCGGCCGCGATGTCGCGCTGCACCAGCAGGCGGCTGCCGCTGTTGCAGCACTCGCCGGCGTTGAAGTAGACGCCGAACACGATGGCGTCGAGCGCGGCGTCGAGGTCGGCGTCGGCGAAGACGATCTGCGGGTTCTTGCCGCCCAACTCGAGTGCGACCCGCTTGAGGTTGCCCGCGGAGGCCGCGACCACGCGGCGGCCCACCTCGGTCGAGCCGGTAAACGAGAGCATGTCCACGGCGGGATGCTCGGCCAGCCGCGCGCCCACCGGCATGCCGTCTCCTGTGACGATGTTGACCGCGCCGTCGGGCAGGCCGGCCTCCTGCAGGATGTGACCCAGGCGTAGCGTGGTGCCGGGCGTCAGCTCGCTCGGCTTGACCACGGCGGTGCAGCCCGCGGCCAGAGCGAAGGGCAGCTTCTGGCTGATGATCAGCAGCGGGAAGTTCCAGGGCGTGATCATGCCCACCACGCCGATGGGCTCGCGCAGCATCAGGCCCAGCATGTCCGCGCCCAGCGCGTTGTAGCTGTCGCCGTGCAGCTGGCGGGTCAGCGCCGCCGCGTACTCCCACAGGCCCGCCGCGCTCTCCATCTCGCCGCGCGCCTGCGTGATGGGCTTGCCGCTCTCCAACGCCTCGATGTAGGCAAGCTCCTCGGACTGCGCGCGGATCAGCTCGGCCACGCGGCCCAGGAGGCGCGCGCGCTCCGCGCCGCGCGTATGCGGCCAGGGACCCTCGTCGAAGGCGCACCGCGCTGCCGCCACGGCGAGATCGGCGTCTTCCGCGCCGGCCAGGGCATAGTCGCCCACCGCGACATCGTGCGCCGGACTCTCGCGGCCATAGCGCCGCCCCTCCCGGGCCTCGACCCAGCGTCCATCGATCAGCATCTGGTAGCGATAAGGCTCACGCGGCGGATTCATGTAAATCACCTCTTTCATCACCCTCACCCCCAACCCCTCTCCCGTGTGGGGGCAACCCTCACCCCCAACCCCTCTCCCGTGCGCGGGAGAGGGGAGCTTAAGCGGAGCACGTCGTTTGCGCTTGTCGTTTTGTTCCCCATGTCCCCGTTCGTGACGGCCGTCTTGCTCCCCTCGTCCCCGTTCGCGTGGCCGTCTTGCTCCCCCTCTCCCGCGCACGGGAGAGGGGGTTGGGGGGTGAGGGTTACGTCCCCTCGAAGCGCGGTGGTCGGCGCTCGCGGAACGCGGCCACCCCCTCGCGCCCGTCGTTTGTCGTCGCGGCCAGCGCGCCGGCCAGCGCCTCCAGCGTGACCCCCGCGGCGTTCCCATCGGCGCCGTCGATCAGGCTCTTGGCTATCTGTACGGACAGCGGCGCGTTGGCGGCGATCTCGGCGGCCAGCGCGCGCGCCCGTGCCATCAGCCCCTCGCGCGGCGCAACCTCGTTGACCAGGCCCCAGCGCTCGGCGGTGGCCGCGTCGATTCGCTCGCCGGTGAAGACCATGCGCTTGGCGCGCGACGCGCCGATCAGCGCGGGCAGCCGCTGTGTCCCGCCCCAGCCCGGTAGGGTGCCCAGCTTGGCCTCGGGCAGGGCCAGCTCGACCCCCTCGGCGGCCACGCGCAGGTCGGCGGCGAGGGCCAACTCCAGGCCGCCCCCAAACGCATGGCCGTTCAGGACGGCGATGACCGGCTGTGGCAGCCGGGCAACCCGCTCGAAGGCGCGATGGCCGTCGCGGACCCACCAGCGCCACATCTCCAGGGGCGCGAGCCCCGACCAGGCGTTGATGTCCGCGCCAACGCAAAAGGCGCGCTCGCCCGCCCCGGTCAGCAAGACCACCCGAACGTCGCGCTCGCCGGCCAGTTGCACACAGATGTCCTCCAGCTCGGTCAGCATGGCCGGGTCGATGGCGTTGAGCTTCTCGGGACGGTTCAGCGTGACCGTGGCGAGCGCGCCATCCACGGCCAGCCCAATCTTAGCATTGCCCTCCACTCACTGCTCCTCGCCGCGCATAATCACTTCACTCTTCACTAATGTTTAGCAACTGCCAGGGCGTATGCGATACGCCCCTACTGGCAACTGGCAACTGGCAACTGGCAACTGGCAACTGGCAACTGGCAACTGGCAACTGGCAACTGGCAACTGGCAACTGGCAACTGGCAACTGGCAACTGGCAACTGGCAACTGGCAACTGGCAA
>JAABUQ010004326.1_pt1 | contig 24367 bp, 33 predicted proteins | sample 5560001 | NCBI WGS metagenome assembly JAABUQ01 (sample SAMN10711888, study PRJNA513371) | rock metagenome | isolation source: Antarctica rocks | place: Antarctica: Victoria Land, Finger Mt nord | collected 2015-12-18
CTCGGCGGCGGCGACCTCGACGGCGATCTCCGGACCGACGGTGCGGCGGATCAGCTCCTCCATGCCGGCCACGAGGCGGTTCACGTCGGTGGGCCGGGACGCCAGCGTCTGCCGCCGCGAAAAGGCCAGCAGGCGGTGGGTGAGCGCCGCCGCGCGCTTGCTGGCGCTTTGCGCGGCGGCGATGTAGCGGTCGAGGCCGGCGTGGCGGCCCTGTTCGAGCCGCGTCTGCAGCATCTCCAGGCTGCCGGTGATCCCGGCCAGCAGGTTGTTGAAGTCGTGGGCGAGGCCGCCGGTGAGCTGTCCGATCGCCTCCATCTTCTGCGATTGGCGCAGCGTGTCCTCGATCCGCTCGCGCTCCGCGGCCTCGGCGCGCAGCTTCTCGATGGCCTCCGCGAGTTCCCGCGTGCGGTCGGCGAGGCTGTCGCGCTCCACCGTCACGTCGTACTGGCTGGCGAAGAAGTAGGCCACGGCGCCGTCCGCGCCGCGCACCGGGGCGATCAGCAGCCGGTTCCAGAACGGGCGCCCGTCCTTGGCATAGTTGCGGATGTCGGTCTCGATCGGCTCTTCCGCCTCGATCGCGCTTCTGATGCGGGCGACGGCGTCCGGGTCGCTCTCGGGTCCCTGCAGGAAGCGGCAGTTGCGGCCGAGGACCTCGTCGCGCTGATAGCCGGTGAGGCGGCAGAAGGCGTCGTTGGCGAAGACGATGGGGTCGTCGGCCTCGCGCGGGTTGGTGATGATCATCGGCATGCGCGTGGCGTGCACCGCGGCGGCGAACGGGTCGGTCCCGTCGTCGAGGCCTGCCAGCTCGGCGGTGATGCGGGCGCCTTCGCGGTGCGCGTCCTCATTCGTCGCGGGCGGCTGTCCGTCCCCGGGCGGGTTTCCGTTCGTCAAGGGCCGTGCTCTTTCCCGCCGATGCTGACTGTTGCGGCCCCATGTTGGGGGCGCCCGCCGCCGGGCCAAGGGGCTGGGGTGGGCGTCGTGCGCGGTTTCAGCACGCGGCGGAGCAGCAGCCAGGAGCCGAACAGGGGCGGGAGGACCGCCAAGGCCAGGGTGCCCGGCGATGGAGGCTCGCCCCAGCGATTCAGGTTGACCAGCCAGGCGATCTGGATGCGGCTGGCGGCGAGGCAGGGCGCCGTTATGGCCAGGAGGACCCAGAACGGCATCCGCCGGAGCAGCGCGGCCGAGGCCGCGGCCAGGACAACCCCGACGGCGAGCGCGCCCGACGTGAAAAGGACGGTGCCAAACAGGCCGAAGGGGGGCACCAGAAGGACCAAGGCCAAGGCAGGCCATGACGGCCAGGCGTGATGCTCGTCGACCCCCTCCCACACCATGCCGCCCACGGACAAGACGCCCAATACCAGGCAGCTGATGGCGACCCCGGCGTACAGGAAGACCAAGCCCGCCACGCACGCGGCCTCGCCCCTGCTCCGGCCCTTCATCGACTTGTCCGCAGGCTCCCAATCGACATGAGGCGGTCCCGACATGCAGGCTTCCTTTAACATGCAACGCAGGACGGGCTTATATGAAAGGCAGGCTTTCATATAAGCCCGGCGTCGCGGACGCGCGGGCGCCCAACTCCACAGCCCATCCGTCCAGTCTGGCCGACTGACCTCAACCCCGAAGGAGGCCGCCATGCCCATCAGCACGCTCGACAGCAGAACGGCCCTGGTCGTCATCGACCTGCAGAACGGCATCCTGGCGATCCCCGCCGCGCACCCGGCGTCGGAGGTCGTGGCCCGCGCCGCCGCCTTGGCCGCGGCCTTCCGCCGGGCCGGGCTGCCGGTGGTTCTGGTGAACGTGACGGGCTTCGCGCCGGGCCGCACGGAGGCGCCGCGCATGGCCGGCAGCCTGCCGGAGGGCTGGGCCGACCTGGCGCCCGAACTCGGGCAGGAGGCCGGGGACTACCGGGTGATGAAGCGGAGCTGGGGCGCGTTCACCGGCACGGGCCTGGACGCCTACCTGAAGCAGCAGGGCGTCACGCAGGTGGTGGTCGCCGGCGTCGCCACCAGCATCGGCGTGGAGTCCACGGCGCGGCAGGCCCACGAACTCGGGTTCAACGTGGCGCTGGCGGCCGACGCGATGACGGACCGGAGCGCCGAGGCGCACGCGAACAGCGTGGAGCGCATCTTCCCGCGCCTGGGGGAGACGGGGACGGCGCAGGACGTGCTGGGCCTCCTGGCCCGGCGCGCGCCCTGAGCGGCCAGCCCGGCGCCTGCCCGCGGGTCCATCATTTGACACAGCCAAGACGCCACGCCTCGCCCAATCTCCTGTCCATATAAAACGACGGCAAGGAGGGCCACAGGGATGGCGGACACCAGTTGGAACGGCGCTGTGGGCGACTACCTCGACCCTGCGCAGTGGACCCCGGGCGACGTGCCGCTCTACGGGTCCGACGCCACCGCCACGATCAGCGCCGGCACCGCGACCCTGATCGACGCCGAGCCGAACGGCGTCACGCTCACCCTGGGCCGCCCGCCCGGCGGCGGCGCTGGGGCCAGCCCGGTCCTGGCGCTGAGCAACGCGGCGCTCGGCCCGGACATGACGCTGGACGCCCGCGGCTTCGCGGTGCTGGGAGTGGACGGGTACGACACGAACTACGGCACGATCAACGTGTCCCCGGCGGCCGATGGGCAAGGGCCGGGCAACGGCAACGCCCTGGTCGTCAACATCGGGGCGGGATCGCAGCTCAACCAGGAGGGGACGGTCTCGGTCTTCAATTCGAGCCTGATCACCGGCGGGCCGGGCACGCTGAACAACGACGGGCAGATCTTCATCGGGCCGGGCAGCGTCGGCGTGTTCGGGGGCACGTTCCCACAGAGCGTCACCGGGTCCGGCGCCATCGTGGTGGATGGGGCCAGCGTGGGCCTGTCCGACGCGGCGCCCACGCAGACGGTGGACCTGCTCGGCGGCACGCTCAGCACCGCCGTGTCGCTGCAGGCCGCGATCAAGGACTGGAACGACAACGGCAGCCTGATGTTCAATCCCTCCGTCGCAGTCGACGCGGTCCAGTTCAACCAGGCCTCGGACGCGGGCGGGGACCTGCAGTTGTTCGGGGCGTCCGGGCAGGTCGGCGACCTGCATCTGCTGGGCAGCTACGCCACCGCGGACTTCACGGTGACGCAGAGCGGCAGCGGCAGCGGCATCGGCGTGACCGGGCACGCGCCCCCGCCCGCGTAGCGGGCCAGCTTGGCGTCCCGGCGTAGCGGGCCGGCGCGGCGCCCCGGCGCAGGCCGGCGTTACAAGTGAAACCGAATCCCATCATCGAGACGCAGCCGGGACACCACAATCCGCGCGCATTCCTGTTAATATAGAATTGCGACAAACAGGAGCGTTGCAAGAATGGCAAACTACAGTTGGAACGGCGCCGCGGGCGACTACCTTGATCCCACGCAATGGACCCCGGGCGACGTGCCGCTCTACGGGTCCGACACCACCGTCACGGTCAACGCCGGCGCCGCGACCCTGAGCAACGCCGAGCCGAACGGCATCACCCTCACTCTGGGCGTGCCGCCCGGCACCGCGGGGGCCAGCCCGACCCTCCTGCTGAGCAACGCGGCGCTCGGCCCCGACATGACGCTCGACGCCGTCGGGCAGGCGGTGCTGGGGGTGGACGGGTACGACACGAACTACGGCACGGTCAACGTCCTCCCGCCGGATACCGCGCAGTTCCCGCGGAGCGACACCCTGACCGTCAGCATCGGGGCGGGATCGCAACTGAACCAGGAGGGGACGATCGCGGTGGTCTCGCCGCAGACCGTGTCGTCCCGGGGGGCGAGCCTGTTCATCACCGGGGCGGGCACGCTGAACAACGACGGGCAGATCCTCGTCGAACCCGGCGGCAACGCCCAGTTCGGGAGCAACGCCCAGGTCCCGATGAGCGTCACGGGGTCCGGCACCATCACGGTGGACCACGCCACCGCGAGCCTGTACGGCGCGGCGCCCACGCAGACGGTGGACCTGCTCGGCGGCACGCTGAACACTTCTGTGTCCCTGGCGGCGACGATCAAGGACTGGAACAACGACGGCAGCCTGATGTTCAACCCCTCCGTGTCCATCCAGTCGGTCCAGTTCAACCAGACCTCGGACGCCGGCGGCGACCTGCAGTTGTTCGGGGCGTCCGGGGCGCAGGTCGGCGACCTGCATCTGCTGGGCAGCTATGCGACGGCGGACTTCACGGTTGGCCAGCAAACGCAGCAGGGCACCAGCATCGGCGTGAGCGGGCACCCGCTTCCGTCGGCGTAGCAGTCCGGGCCTGCCCCTCTCGCCGCGGCGAGGGGGCGCCGGGCGGACAGGAGGCCGCGGGCGCCGCCCGGCGGCACGAAGGTGTCGGGCACCAGAATGGCGGGCGTCGGCGAGGCCGGCACGTCGCCCCGCCCGCCGGCGGCCCGCCACAGCGCGAGGGGCAACAGCGCGCAGGCCGCGGCCGCGTAGCCCCGCCCCGCGACGCCGCCCGGCAGGACCCTGGCCCGGACCGCGAGCGGCAGGGCGAACGACAGGGCCACCATGCTGTCCGCGGCGCAGCCGAGCAGCACGTCCGGCAAAGCGTGGCCACCCTCCAGGGGAAGCAGCGGCAGCAGCGCGAAGCAGGCCAACCCCGCCGTGACCGCTCAGACAGCCGCCGTCACGGACGGCGGCCCGGCGCCCGGGCGGCGGCGCGCATCGTCGTCGAGGGCCTCGCCCCGGAGCGTGGCGAGAACGGCCGTGACGACGCCCTGCATGCCGCTCCTCCGCCCAGCGCGACATTACATTATAAAAATGAAAACCCGGTCAACGGGGTTGCGGGCGGCGGCCCTTCCCCCGGCAGCGGTCGAACGCCCGGCCCGTCCTGCTTCTCGACGGCGATGGAATAGGCAGCGTATCGGTCAAAGCCCCCTGGGCGGCTCCGGCAACTGCGCGAACCAGCCGTCGAGCCGTTCGATGGTCCGGTTGAGCACGTCGGCCAGCACGGCGCGCGGCACCCGGCATTCCCGCGGCAGCTCTCCCATCCTCGCATACAATAGGCGGCTGGTGGCGTCGTCCTCGACGCAGTAGAACCGGTAGTCCCTGAGAGTATCGATGCCAAGGATCTCAAGCGGGTTCAAAGGAGGCACGGGGACCGGCGCGAACCCCGGCGGGATCTTGTCCGCCAGGTGCTCCAACCCGTACACCTCCTCCTCGATGCTCAGGAACGCCGTCACGGGATCGGCGGCCATCAGGGCCGGCTCGCACCGCTCCCCGATGCCTTCCTTCCATCCCTGCAGATCGACCAGGATGTCGTTCAGGACCGCTTCCTCCGTAGGCGAGCCAAGCCGCTCGCCGCAGACGGACACGCAGAACACGCCGAACATCCAGGGCTTATAGACCATCGGATCGGGGTGCCATCCGAGTTGGACCGCGAAGACCTGGGGATTGCCGATCATCTCCATCTACTTACGCCCCCTGCGAATCGTGATTGGGACCCTTTCTCTCTGGATCGTACCGGCGTAATGAGCGCCTCCCGTGTTGTCTTCGTGATATTGATACCATTCGCCATTGGCATTCTTCCCGTACCAAGCTCGTCTGCGAGTGTCCGGGTCCCGTTGCGCATCCTTGTACACCTCTTCAGAGTCCGGCGGTTCAGGGTCCTTGTTCCGGTTATAACCTCGGCGTCTCGGGTTGTGAGCAACACTGGGCTTGAAGGCCGGCTTGACCGGATCGGCGCCCTTCCTCCGGCGAACGGCCTTTCCTGGCCCTCCGAATGGAAAATGCGGCCGAGTTCCTGGAAGCGCTGGAGCGTCTCGTGCGTCCAGTCCTCGTTCTCGGGCGAGCCGGGCTGAAAGACGCCGAGCGGATTGTATGGGACGCTGTGGGTTTGGCCGCTTGACGACGCGTCCGCAAGGATCACAGCGCCTTCTTCCGGCTCCCCTTTCAAGGCGGCGGCCACGGCCTCGGCCACGCCCCGGGCGACCTCCTCCCCCATGCCCGCCGCCACGGGCGCCAGGAACGGGCGCGGCGGCATGTGGGCCGTCCCCATCTCCTGCGGCACCGCCGCCGGATCGCTGCTGCCGACGGCCGCTTGCAGCCCGTCCGCCTCTGCGCCCACGCTGTCGCGCAGCGCGCCGCTTTGCAGCCAGGGTTCGTCGTGCCCGCCCGTGCCCGGCGGCTCCGACAGCCGTTGCCGCACCGCGTCGGCGACGCGCTCCGCCTGCGCGGCCAGCGCCCGGGCCATGACCTCCTCCACCCGCAGGCGCTCCAGGTGGTCGCGCAGTTCTGAGAGTCCCTTGATCTCCAAAGGCATGTCCCGCCCCCTCAGCGCGCGTTCAGCGAGCCTACGATCAGCGCCAGCCCCTGCGCGTGCCACCGCTGCACCGCCTTGTGGTCCGCGCCCACCGCGGCCGCCAGCCGCCGCCAGGTGAACAGATGCCGGCCCGTCAGCGGCGACAGCAGGCAGCGCGCGCCCACCACCCGGCGCAGCACGAACTTGTCGGCCGGGATGCGCGGGATCCAGGCGAGCACCCGGTCCATGCGGTCGATGGAAGCGGCGCTCGGCCTCGCGGGGCGGATCACGGTGCGCTCCGGCGGGTATTCCATCACGTCGCGCACCCATTCCAGGCCGCCCTGGCGCAGCCGGGTGGTGGGGCCGGTGTGGGGCAGGGCCATGAGCGTCAGGCCGGCCTCTTCCAGCATGGCCTGCACGAACTCGGGCGTGGCCGGGGCGCCGTCGGGGGTGTGGGGGTTGGGTGCATTAATTCGGCCCCGTGCGCCAATTCGCGCGGCAATTCCCGCGTCAATCCGGGATCGGGGGCTTGCGTCATTCCGTGCGTCAATCCGCGCGTCAATTCGTGGCCGGAACGTAGGCGGCGCGGCGCGGGATGCGTCAATTCGCGAAGCGCCCGCAGCCCGGCGCGCGTCAATTGCCGCGTCAATTCGGTCAGTCATGGGCATTCTCCTGAATGGGGGTGATGGTCGGGCGGCGGCGGTCGTCCACCGTGACGCCCATGCGGACCCGGCGCTGCTCGGCGTCGTGGTAGGCGCTGGCCGCCAGCAGGCCGGTCTTGAGCCAGGCGTCCACCATGCCGGCGGCCTGCCCTTCGGTCTTGCCAAGCTCCCGCATCAGCACGCAGCCCACCCAACGGGACGAGGCGCGGCCCCGGCGGTTGGGGGCATAGCGGCAGCCCGGCGCGGGACCGGCAGCGATCTGGTCCAGCACGCGGTTGAGGTCGGCCGGGCTGTGCGCGGCCCAGGGGCTGGCCGGGCGCCATGGCTCGATGGCGGCCACCTGGTCGCCGTGCGGGTAGGCGGGCGTCGCGTTGCCCAAGCCCACCGTCGCCAGGCGGAACCAGCGGGCGGCGGCGAGCGGCGCCAGGTTCGCCTTCGCGTCGTCCAAGCGCACGTGCCGCCAGCGGTCGGCGAGTGCCACGCCCAACTGCTCGGCCTCCGCCGCGGTCATGGCGGTGAGGACGCTGGCGCTGCGGGCGGCGTCGGTGAGGGACATGGCGCCGCGGGCGGCCTCCGCCGAGAGTTCGGGGCCGCCGTGGCCGGCCTTGCGGGTGTGGTGCACCAGCAGCACGGCGGCGCCGGTCCCGTCCGCGACCTCCGCCCAGGCGGTGGCGGCGGCGTCCATCTGCACGTTGTCGTTCTCATTGAGGCCGTGCGACTTCACGAACGGGTCCACGACGATCAGGCCGATGCCGTGGGCGCGGGCCTCCGCCGCCACGGCGTCCCGGTCCGGGTAGGCGACGGCGCCGAAGCCCTGGGATTCCGCCAGCACCACCCGGCGCTCCCGCCCATGGTGCAGGAACAGGCGCCCGTGCAGCTCCTCGTCCGCGATGCCGTGCAGGCGCATGAGGGCGGCAAGGCGGCGGTGCACCTCGTCCGCCGGGTCCTCCAGGTTGAGGACCCAGGCGGGGACGCTGTGGTGAACGTGCTCGTCCAGGATATTGCGCCCGGCGGCGAGGCTGGCGGCGGACGCCAGCGCCAGCGCGGACTTGCCGACGCCGCCGGGGGCCACCAGCAGGCTCACGAAGCGGCGGACCAGGCGGGTGCCGAGCAGCCATTCGCGCGGCGGGATCGCCTCGGGCGCGGGGAGGGGCGCGGCGCGGGCGAGCAGCGGCGGGGGCGCGGGCGCCGTGCCGGACAGGCGGGCATAGGCGTCCCAGGTGGCGTCCCCAGTGGCGTCCCCAGTGGCGTCCATGCAGTCAGCGCCTCGCCCGGGAGGCGGCGCGGAGGGTCCAGGCGACCTCTTCCTTGACCAGGGCGAGACGCTCGCGCGGCAGCAGGTCGCCGTCCGGGTCGGCGGCGCGGGCGGCGGCGAGCAGGGCCTCGCGGGGCGCGTGCGGCCACGGGGGCCGCAAGCGCCCGGCGGACCGCGCGCTCCGTCCGCGCCCGGCGGCGCCCGTGCGCGCGGGCCGCGTCGTCCAGCGCGTGGGTCAGGCGCATGTCCAGGCCGGAGCGGGACAGGCGCGGGTCCGCGGGCGCGTGCAGCAGGGCGTCGAGCGCCTCCTGCCGCGCCATCAGGCCGGTGGCGACCAGGCGCCCGAGCAGCGGGGCCGCGCGGTGCGATCCGTCCGGGTCGAGCGGGTGGCGGGCCATGCCGGCGTCAGCGGACGGGCGCGCGCTGCCGTTACCGGCACGCGGGGAAGATGGGAAACGGGTAGGCGGCGTCGTGCAGCACGGTGTTCTCCGTGATCGCGCCCCAGCTTTCCGGGCTGCCCGGGGGCAGCGCGGGGCGGTCGGCCGGGCCGGGGCGCCCGCGGACCACGAACACCACACGGGGAGAGGCGGGGCGGGGAGCAGCGGGGCGGCACGGGGCGGGGCGGGACGCCGGGGCGGCGGCGGAGGGCACGCCGGGGCGGGCGAAGGCGGATTGGGCGAGAAGGTGGGGCATCCATGTTCCCTATTTGTTCGGGTTGGGAAGCTAAAATTCCCAGGGATGCCCGGTCAAGCGGAGTCTGACGGCGTACAGAAAACGGGGGCGGACGCGCCGCTCGGCACCCTACGGATCGGGCAGGAACGGGTTGCGGACCGTGGCCCCGCGCCAGGTGAAGCCGTGCCGCATGTCCTCCGACAGGAGGACGCGGCAGCCGGCCTGGGCCGCGCCCGCCAGCATGATGGCGTCCCAGACGGCGAGCTGGTGCGTGGTGGAAAGCTCCATCGCGTCCAGCAGGATGCCCGGCGTGGTGTCTATGGCCTCGTAGGCGTCGGTCCACGCCAGGACCGCCGCCCTCGCTTGGGCGGCGGGCCATTTGGCCTTGCGCGTGAGCACGTTGAACAGTTCGCCCAACGCCTGCACGGGGATGGCGACATCGCCGGGGTCCAGCGCGTCAAGGAGCCGCCGGGCTTTCGTCCTGCGCTCCAAGTCATTCACACCTGCGGCGTAGGCCATGATGTTGGTGTCGAGCGCGTAATGCACGACTAGCGCTCGTAAAGTTCGTCACGCGTCCAAGGGCCGATGTTCATCGTGGGCTGTGCGTCCAAACGCTTGAACAACGCGTCGCGCGCCGCCAACCGGGCGTCCGACCCCGGCTTGAACGGGACGATGCGCGCGACCGGCTTGCCATGCGCGGTCACGACGAAGGACTTCCCGTCGCGCACCTCCCGGAGGATCTGCGAGAAGCTGCGGTTGGCGTGGGCGGCGGAAACGGGACGGTCCATGGATGCCTCCTGTAGTGCGTGTCACTACATATCATGGGTCGCCTGGTTGGCAAGCCGCGGTGCGCGGCGCGGGCCGGACGTGCTAGGGTGGCGGGCATGGCAGGGATAGGGTCAGGGGCCATGACGGAAGGGACGCAAGCGCTGGGGCAGGGGGTATTGGAGGATGCGGCGCCCATCGGCACGCCGCACGCGAGGGCGCGCTATGACGAGGACGAATACGGATGGCTCGTGGAACAGGCCGGGCTGCTGTGCGCCGGGCGACTGGAGGAGGTCGACCGGGCTTCGCTGGTTGAGTTCCTGACCGACATGGCCTCCACGCACCGACATGCGTTCCGGAGCGCGATGACCGTGCTGCTGCACCACATGCTCAAGGTGCTCGTGCAGCCGGAACGGATGATGCGGAGCTGGCTGCTGACCATCCGCGTGCAGCAGCAGCACGCCCGGTTCCTGATGAAGGAGAACCCGGGAATGCGCCAATACCTACCGGACCTCTACGCCGAGGCTTTTGCCGACGCCCGCGGGAACGCTTCCGTCGAAACCGGCATCGCCATCAGCCGCTTTCCCGTGGACAACCCATGGACCCTGGACGACGCCCTGGCCTTCGTGCCGCCGGGGCCACCGCAGCGCGGGCGCCGGGTCGGGAAGGGCTGAGCGGCATGGCGGACGGGACGCGAGCGCCGGGTGCCACGGCGTCGGAGGACGCTGACATAGCGCCTATCGACACGCCGCCGCATGACAGGGCGCGCCATGACGAGGACGAGTATGGGTGGCTGCTGCGCCAGGCCGGCCTGCTGCGCGCCGGGCGGCTGGACGAGGTCGACGCGCAGCCCCTCGCCGAGTTCCTGACCGACATGGCGAAATCAGACATCCGCGCGTTGCGAAGCACCATGCGCGTGCTCCTGCTGCATTTGCTCAAGGTCCTGATCCAGCCGGACAGGCTGACCGGGAGCTGGGTTTCGACCATCATCGAGCAGCAGGAACAGGCCGCCGAGATGATTGCGGACAGTCCCGGCATGACGCCGATGCTGCCCAAGCTCTTTGACCACGCCTACAAGGTGGCCCGGCGGCAGGCGGCGGCGGAAACCGGCCTGCCGCTGCCGCAGTTCCCGCCGGACAACCCATGGACCCTGGACGACGCGCTGGCCTTCGTGCCGCCGGAGCCGCCGCCGCGCGGGCGCCGGGCCGCGCGGCCCGGCTGACCTATCCCGCGCCCCCGGCCAGCAGCCACAAGGAGAACAGCCCCGCCCGGTCGGTCCACACGCGGTCCACGCCCCAGCCGGCGGACAGCGCAAGCGCCTCGAACCCGGCTTCCGTCGGCTTGTAGCTATTCTCCGTGTGGATCGTCTCGCCTTGCTCGAAGGCGATGCGGCGGCCGGCCATCCGCACCGTCTGCGCCCGGCGGGACAGGAGATGCATCTCGATCCGGCCCTCCTCGGCGTTCCACCGGGCCTGGTGGGCGAAGGCGTCGAGGTTGAAGTCGGCGCCGGCCTCCCGGTTCAGGCGGCGGAGCAGGTTGAGGTTGAACGCCGCGGTGACGCCCTGCGCGTCGTCGTAGGCAGGGAGCAGGACCCCCGGGTCCTTGCGCAGGTCCACGCCGACCAGGAACCGCGCATCCGGCCCGAGCGTGTCCCGCGCCGCGCGGAGGAAGCGCCGGGCCTCGTTGGGGTCGAGGTTGCCGATGGTGGAGCCGGGGAAGAAGCCGAAGCGCGGGCGGGCGGCGACGGCGGGGGGCAGGGCGAAGGGCGCCAGGAAGTCCGCGGCGAGCGGGTGGACGGCAAGGCCGGGGCGCGAGCGGCCGAGCCGGGCGGCGATCGCCGCGAGCGCGCCGTCCGCCACGTCGATCGGCACGTAGGCGGCGAAATGACGTGTGGCGTCGAGCAGGAAGGACGCCTTGGCCTCGTCGCTGCCGCCGTACTCCACGAGGGCGCTGCCGGGCGGCACGCCCTCCGCGACCGCGCCCGCCACGTCCCGCAGCAAGGCGCGTTCGGTGCGGGTCGGGTAGTACTCCGGCAGCTCGGTGATCGCGCCGAACAGGCGGCAGCCTTCCTCGTCGTAGAACAGCTTGGGCGGCAGCGTCTTGCGCGTGGCCAAAAGGCCCGGCAGCGCCGCGTCGATCACCGCCTGGTCCAGGGGGGGCAGCCAGGGCGTCGCATTGTCCAGCACCGCTCAGGCCTCGTCCCGCGCGAGGCGGACGCCGGTGAACTGCCAGCGCACGCCGGGCGGGAAGAAGTTGCGGTAGGTCGGGCGCGCGTGGCCCGGCGGCGTCGCCAGGCTGCCGCCGCGCAGCGCCATCTGGTTGATCATGAACTTGCCGTTGTACTCGCCGATGGCGCCCTCGGCGGCGTGGAAGCCGGGGTAGGGGAGGTAGGCGCTGCCGGTCCATTGCCAGGCGTGGCCGGTGCGTTCGTGGAGACCTGCGTGCCCGGCGGCGGCCTCCATCTCGGCCTCGGTGGGCAGGCGCGCGTCGGCCCAGCGGGCGTAGGCGTCGGCCTCGTACCAGCTCACGTGGCGCACCGGCGCGTCCGGGTCGAGGGGCGCCAGGCCGCCGGGGCCGACCTGCTGCCAGTCTCCGTCGCCCCCGCGCCAATACAGCGGCGCGTCCCAGCCCTCCGCCCGGACGGCGGCCCAGCCGTCCGACATCCAGAGCTTCGGCGTGCGGTAGCCGCCATCCGCCATGAAGGCGAGCCAGTCGCGGTTGCGCACCAGGCGGTCGGCCAGGCGGTAGGGGCGGAGCAGCGCGTCATGGCGCGGCGCCTCGTTGTCGAAGGCGAAGCCCTGGCCGTCGTGGCCGAGCGGCACGATGCCGCCGGGCAGGGGCACGAAGCGCGCGGGTCCCGACGCCACGGACGGCTCCCGCCAGCCCGGGACGACCGCCGGCACGAGCGGGCTTTGCGCGAAGGCGTGCATCATGTCGGTCAGCAGCAGTTCCTGATGCTGCTGCTCGTGCTGCAGGCCGAGTTCGAGCAGATCGGCGACCTCGGCTTCGCGTTCGGCCAGCAGGCGGGTCATGGCGTCGTCCACGTGGCGGCGATAGGCGCCGACCTCGGCCGCGCCGGGCCGGGTGATCAGGCCGCGGGTGGGGCGGGGGTGCCGGGGGCCGGCGGCCTCGTAGTAGCTGTTGAACAGGAAGGCGAAGGCCGGGTCGCAGGGGACGTAGCCCGGCAAATGCGGGACCAGCACGAACTGCTCGAAGAACCAGGTGGTGTGGGCGCGGTGCCACTTGGCGGGGGAGGCGTCCGGCATGGACTGCACGCACTGGTCCTCGGCGGAGAGCGGGGCGGCGAGTTGTTCCGTGTGGGTCCGAATTGCGCGGTATCGCTCCGCCAGGGCGGATTGGGTGCCGAGATAGGTCATGGGGGGTCTCCATGCTGGGGCGAAGGACGGGCCGTCTGGTTGGGGGGAGAACGTGGGGGCGGGCGGGTTGGTTCTCAGGGGGCGGGACTGATTTGGGGCGGGTTGATGGCGGGGGCGGGAGAGGCTATATGGAAGGAAGGTGTCGGAATGTGGGACCGATTCTGGCTTTCCCCGGGGGTCACCCACCTTCAGCCTTTATGGCCGGCGCTCGGCGGCACCGGCTCGGGGTTCAGGATGGGGTGGGCTGAGGCCCATCTCCCTGCAGCTAACCGGTGCCGTCATCTCGATCCCTGCACAGATCGTAGAAAAACCACCCGTTCTGCGCTTCCCGTATGTGCACGACGAACGCAACATTCTGTCCGTTGATATGCACAATCCCGCCCAGCAGGTGCCACGCCCTCGTGCTTTCGTCCTTCGCGTCGTGCGGCTTGGCCGGTTGGCCCACATAGGTGCCATGGGCGACAAGGGCGGGGATCGCCGGAAAGGCTGAAAGCAGCGTGTCCCCGGCGTGGCTCAGCGCCTTCTCAATGCCCTTTCGCCCGATTTGGACATCTGCTCCCAGCGTATGGCTCCACACTGTTTGACGGCGCAGGTTCAGCATGGCCCAGCGCGTCACCGCCTTGTAGCGTCCCGTTGTGCCGGGCGGCGCGATCTCATGGCCGGTCAACCCCGCGACGGGCGTGCTTCGGGCGGTGGGCGTCAAGGCCAAGCAATTCTCGTCGGGGAGGACGGCGCACCCTCCGGCAATCGCGCCGCCCTGTCCAGCCATCCGGGCGTTGCGGCGGCTGGAACCTTGGCAGCATAGGAAGCTGAGCACTTCGCAGCAGGCGGCCTAGGCGTTCCATCGTGCTGGGCGATGGCGGCTTGGCCGCCATTTTCCACGGTTTTGAGAGATGTCCGCGGCGCCACGTCGGCGGGACGCGGCTGGGCCACCGCGGCGCAATGGCCGCGCCAGCCGCGCAGGCCCTCGGCGTCCGGCGCGATGTAGTGCCAGACGCCCGCGGAGCGGCACCAGAAGTCGAGGCTTGCGGCCACGTCCGCGGTGATGCCGGTCACGTGGTGGACCCCGTCGAGGGATGGCGCCGGACGGGACGCTGCCCTGTTGGCTGTGCGTTTATGAGTTGGGCGCAGGCCTTATCCGAACGCGGTGAGGGCGCCGAGCGCGGGACCGGCCCGGCCCGCGACCATGGGCGTCGCCGTGCCCGGGAACGCCTGGCTGAACGCCGCGCCCTCCGCCCTCAAACGTTTGAGGAAGCCGTCGAGGCGCCGCATCGCCCCGGTCGGCAGGTCATGCAGCGCGACCACGCTCCAAGGCGCGGCCCGGCAGTCGCGCATGGCCCGCTCCACCCACCCGTCCGGGTCCTCCCAGTCCCGCGGCACGCAGGTCCAGAGCGCCACGGTGTAGCCTGGTCGGCCAAGTGCCGGACCGCGGCGGCGTTGAACAGCCGGTCGTCCAGGCGGCCGCCGCCGCCGAACGGGCGGAACAGTTGCGGCGCGCTGGCGAGGCCGCCGATCAGCGCCTCCGTTCCGGCGATCTCGCGGACCTGCCGATGCCGCCGTACGACCTGATGAAGACGCTGTCCGACGACTACACCGGCCTGCCGCTGACCCGCGAGCGGTCCACCTCCGCCAACCCGGCCGCCCCGGCGCTCCCCACGATCAATTCCCGCGCCACCGCGGAGGCCGTGTGGCTCGACCGCGGCTGCTGGAGCATCCTGGCCGACGCGGCCTCGACCGGCGGCAGCTTCAGCGTGTTCGAGGCGGAGCTGCCGCAGGGTTTGGGCGAGGCGCCGCGCATCCATGACGGGACCGACAAGGCGTATTACGTGCTCGACGGGGCGATGGAGGTCCTGGCGGACGACGAGGTGCTGTCCCTGCGCAAGGGATCGTTCGCCTTCGTCCCGCGCGGCTCTGTCCACGCCGTGCGGGTCACGAGCGGGACGGCGCGGTTCCTGAACATCCACACGGCGCCGGGGTATGAGCGGGTGATCCGGGCGGCGGGGACGCGGGCGGAGACGCCCGGGCTGCCGCCGCCGGACTGGCGGCCGGACGGGGCGTCGAGGAAACGGCCGATCCGGCGGGCCGCCCGGGCGCCGTCGCCGGGTTGGGACAGGGAGGCGAGGGTCAGGGCCGCCGCCAATGGACCGCGGCGGCCCTGACGCCCCGGGACCTGTGGCGCCGGTCGGACTCGGCCGCGAAGAGGATCGTGGCGGTCTTGGGGCGGTAGGCCGTCACGGGGTCGTAGGGGTGCGCTCGAAGTTGGGATCGTCGAGGTCGACGTCGGCGCCGCGATGGCCGGCGGAGGACACGGCGGCGAGGCGCGCCGGGCCGCAGCAGGCCGGCGATGCGGTGGACGAGGACGAAGCGGCCGAGGTGGTTGGCGCCGAACTGGGTTTCGAAGCCGTCGGTGGTCCGGCCCTCCGGGCAGGCCATGACGCCGGCGTTGGCGATGGCCAGGTCGAAGGGCGTGCCGGGCCCGTGCCAGCCGGGGCCAAGGCGTCGGCGCAGGCCCGCACGCTCGCCAGCGACGCCAGGTCGCGTTCCACCAGGTCCAGGGCGCGGGCGGTTTCCACCCCAAGCCTGGCCGGCTTGCCAGTGATCAGGATGCGCTTGCCGCTCAGGTCCTGGTTTCGCAGCACGTCGTCCGCCGTGGACATGGCGCCGAAGGGTCCGGTCATGGAGTGCTCCTTTGCTGGTCCCGCCTGGGGGACGCCGCTCGCTGTTCCGGGGGGTAGAAGCCGTGCGGGCGCCTGGCGCGGCGGCGATGAGCACGGCGATTCGGGGCGTCCTGCTGCGGCCTGCGGCGTGCCGGCGCGGGCGCGCGTCAATAATGGAACGATATGGCTCCGATTGCAACGAGCGTCGCATATTTTGACTGATTCACGAACGATCATGATATTTTTTGAAATGGAATAAAATATATACTGACAATAGCAATAAGCCTGGGTTGTATTGTGGCGGTTAAGCCGGGTCGTACATCAGTTCGGTACAATTTGTGCGATTTACTATTGAACGGCCCGCAACCATGGGTTAGTGCGGAGCCGACACAATCTAAGGGGCGGCTTCCATGGCAACGATTTCAGGCGGCTCAGGCACGCAGTACACGCTTGACGCGGGCAGCAACGATCAGAACGGGTTGGCGGCCAACCTGACCGCGCAGATCACCGCGGCGCTGAAGGCGGGCACTCTCACGCAGACCGACAACACCAACCCGGCCAACGGCACGGGCTTCTACGTGACCTCTGCGGTGAACGCGTCGTTCACCCTGGAGGCGGCGGAGCGGGTGATGGCGCTCACCGGCGGCGGCGCCAACTCCGTCACCGGGTCGGGCGGGCAGAACCAGCAGATCCTGGCCGACAACGGCAACCTCACCTTCTACACCAACGGCGGCAGCGGCGAGGTGCTGACGGGCGACGGCAACAACCTGCTCGGCACGCCGACCATGGGGGGCGGGTCGTTCACCTTCGTGACCGGCGCCGGCAACGACACGGTGTACGGGGCGACGGGGGACAACACGATCTCCGCCGGCGCCGGAGCCAACCTGATGTTCACGGGGTCGGGCGCCAACGTCGTCTACTCGAACGGCAACGACACGATCCTGGGCGGCGGCGGCACGGCGACGGACACGGTGATCGGCGGCGGCGGCGCCGACCTGATCTCGGAAGGCAGCAAGAGCCTTTACTTCGTGGGCGGGTCCGGCTCCGTCACGGTGGTGGGCGGCGCCGGCAGCGAGACGGTGTTCGCGGGCGCCGGCGGCGGGCTGATCGCCGGCGGCTCGGCCGGCAACAACCGGCTGCTCGGCGGCGACGGCACGGCCGGCAGCACGCTGTTCGGCGGCGGCAACGGGGACGTGCTGTTCGCGCGCGGCAGCGGCACCACGCTGCTGTCCGCGGGCACGGGGAACGAGACGCTGACGGGCGCCTTGTCCACGGGGAACAACGACTTCTTCGCGGGCTCCGGCAACGACCTGATCGGCGGCGGACCCGGCGCCGACACGATCTTCGCCGGCACCGGCAATGCCACGATCGACGGCGGCACGGGCAAGGACCTGGTCGCCATCATCAACGGCAAGGCGGGCGGCTCGCTGCTGCTCAACGGGTTCGACGCCAACCCGGACGCCAAGGTCACGCTGCAGGGGTATGCGGCGGGCCAGGTGGACCAGGCCATCGCGGCGGCCGGCGGGTCCAACACCATCACGCTGTCGGACAACACGAAGATCACCTTCGGCGGGCTCAGCAGCGTGACCTCCACCAAGTTCGTCTAGCCTATAGGCGGGAGTTGGAACCGGCCCCGGGGAGCGATCCCCGGGGCCTTTTTCATGTCGGATTCGTGACCAGGCGGCGCCCGGTTTCGCCCCGGTTTCGCGTTGTCGTGACCGCGCAACGGCTTGGCGGGCGGGGCGGGGCGCCGCAGCCTTGCGCCGCATGGAAACGGGCAAGGTGGCCATGGGTCGCAAGGTCTTGGTCGTGGAGGACGAGCCGCACCTGCGCGAGGCGGTGGCGGAGGCGCTGGTGCTGGAAGGGTTCGACGTGACGCAGGCGGCGTCGGGGGACGAGGCGGCCGGGCTGATCGAGGGCGCCCACGGGTTCGACCTGCTGCTGACGGACGTGCAGATGCCGGGGCGCCTGGACGGCATGGGGGTGGCGGCGCGGGCGCGGGCGCGTCAGCCGGGCCTGCCCATCGTGGTGGCGACCGGGCGGCGGGGGTCGGAGGCGGGGGTCGATGCGCTGCAGCCGCGGTGCGCCCTGGTGATGAAGCCGTATGGGCTGAACACGATCCTGGACGCGATTGGCGACGTGTGCGGGGGCGGGGGCGTGCCGAACCGGGCTTGAGCGCCCGCGTTGCTCCAGGGAGCGGAACATCCCCGAGGAGCGTGAATGAGCACCCCATCCGGCCGGCGGACGTTCGTTCTGGTGCATGGGTCCTGGGGGTCCTCGGGCGTTTGGGAGCGGGGGGCGCATCCCGCGCGCCTACGTCCGCAAGGGCCGGGACCATGCGCTGCTGCCGGCGCCGCAGGACCGCTGGATCGCGGAGGCGGACGCGCTGACGCCGGGGAACCCGACGACGGTGCATCGGATGGACAGCAGCCATTCGGCGCCCCTTTCGCAGCCGGAGCGGCTGGCGGCGATTTTGCTGGAGGCGGCGGGGCGGTAGCGGGCAGGATGTTCCCTGGCTGGACGATCAGCGGGAGGCAAGGTTATGCAAAGCCTGCTTGGCATCTGGAAACTGGTGGAGGGCCGCGCCTTTGACGAGGCGGGCCGCGAAACATCGTCGCCGTTCGGGCCGACGCCGATGGGGCTTGTCGTCTTTGAACGCGAGCGGATGATGGGCATGGCGGCCGACGGGCGCCCGGTCCTGCCGCCCGGCACGCCGGGGCGTGGCTTCTTTTCCTACACTGGAACGTATCAGCTTGACGGGGACACGCTGACGACCCGCGTGGACGGCGCATCCAGCCCGGACGGGTTGGCGGACCAGGTGCGCCGGATTTCCTTCCAAGGCCCAAACCGCTTCGTGGCGGTGCCGCTGTCGCGCGTGCTGGACCGCACGTCGGGCCTGGAGTTCGTGTGGGAGCGTGTCGGCTGACGCGGGCGGCGCGGCCTGCCGCAGGCTACCTTGCGGGCGCCCCCGGCGTGGCGGGCACGGCCAGCGTCGGAAGCGGGGACGGAAGCTGCACCTGGATGACCTGCGGCTGGCTGCCCAGCTTGTAGCCGAGCGCCGTGCTGAGTGCGGCCACCGTCGCGACCAGGACGGCGAGGTTGCGCGGCGTCTCCCACACAACCTGCTTCTGCTTGAGTTCGACGTCGACCTCCACCTGCCTGAGCTTTACCATGCGCTCATAAGCCGCTGCATCGCTCATCGTATCATCATATAAGTCCCACGGCGGCAGAAACAGGAACGCCACGGTTTCCGTGAGCCGCGCCTTCACGTGTCCAACCGCTCACCGCCCGTCGTCGCCGTACAGGTCCTCGCGGCGCAGGCTGACGCCTCGTTCGGGCCAGGGGCCGAGCCCGCCTTCCATAGCCACGTGCGGCTTGACAGATAGTAACCCATTGGGTTACTCTATCATAGTGCACAGCGGCCTTGAGACCGCCATCTTCACCCGGCGAGCCGATGCCTTGCTCGCGCGCGAGGAGCGGGATGACTTGATCTTGACGCTCAGTGCCGACCCGAAGGCGGGCGCGCTCGTGCCGGGCCTGGGCGGGATCCGCAAGCTGCGGTTTGCCCCCGAAGGACGGGGCAAGAGCGGCGCCTTTCGGGTGATCTACTACTTGCTGGATGACAACACGCCGATCTTGGCGTTGCTGCTTTATGGTAAGAACGAACAGGCAAACCCCACACCCGAACAGCGCAAGCGGTTCTTGCAGGTCGTGGAAATCTTCAAGGCCAAAGCCCGCGGCCGGTGATGCGGGCTGCTTTCCAGGGAGGGAATGCCCCCCTGTGCCGGAGATGTATGATGAAGCGAGCCAAGGCAGAACCGAAGGTTGATCTGACGGAAGAACTCATTGCCTCGATGGAGGAGGCAATGCAGATCATCGCGGGTGAGGTCGCGCCGTCGCGGGTCCACCATCCCGTCGTGGTGCCTGACGTGGACGTGCGGGCGGCACGGCAGCGGCTTGGCATGACGCAGCCGGCCTTTGCCGCCAAGTTCGGCGTCGCCTTGCCGACGTTGCGGAAATGGGAACAGGGCAAGCGGCGCCCGGATGGCCCGGCCCGGGTGCTGCTGCGGGTGATCGAGCGGGAGCCTGATGCGGTCCGGCGCGCGTTGCTGGTGGAGGGCGGCTAGGACCCCGCCTCAGCTTTTCGGCAACCCGTGGCCGGACAGCGCCGCGGCGGTGCCGGCGAGGGCGTTGCGGTAGGCCTCGTCGAAGCCGACGCCGTGCACCGTCCAGGCGCGCTGCTGCCCGGCCCAGGCGAGGGTCCAGGCGGCGGCCCAGCCGTCGTCCTGCCAGGCGATGCGCCCGTGCAGCACCGCCAGGGCGATGGGGGCGGCGCCATCGGAGGGGCGGAGCAGCACGGGGATGCCGAAGCGGTCGGCGGCGGACAGGAGGGCGGCGCGGTGGCGCTCGTCCGCGTCCGTGTCGGCGAGCAGGGGGAGGGGCGGGCCGTTGCGGGGGGCGATGGTGATGTCGGCCAGCACGCGGGGGCGGTCGCGGTTGACCAGCCACGGCATCTCGCCGAGGCCGAAAAGCGCGGCGTCGATGCCGGACGGGTCGAAGCGGGCGAGCAGGTCGTAGGGGCGGTCGCGGGTGCCCTGTTCGTCGTGCTTGGGGACGTCGCCCATGCGGTCGAGGTAGGCGAGGCCGGCGAGCATGCCGGGTGCTGCGGGGCCGAGGGCGGCGACGCGGGGGTCGTCGAGCAGGGCCGGGTTGCCGGAGACCTTGGCGAGGACCTGCGCCAGGCAGGCGGCCAGCGCCGCGGGGCGGGTGCGCCCGTCGGTGCCGGTGGTGATGGCCTGGCCCTCGTACAGCCCGGCGGCGCGCGCGGCATGGATGGGCAGCAGCGGGGCGAGCAGCAGCAGGGTCAGCAGGGCGCGTCGCATGGGCGGTGTGTACGGGGGCGCCGGGTGGGGCGCAAGGGCAGTCCCGTGCCGGCGACAAGCGTAACCCTTCCGCAAGCCGCCGACATGCTTCTGAAATCCGCCGATGCTTTGCTGTCCCCGTGTTGCCAGGAGAAGCCGGGATGAGCTTGAAGCCGAACTACAGCAGCAGGTCGCGCAGCGAGAAAGTTGCGGAGGAATGCGCGCGCATTGATGGAAAAGGAGAGATCGCACGATACAGTTGCTGGGGCGCTGTGTTGCATGTCCTGTATCTGAAGAACGTCATCAGCAAACCGAAGTTTGATTCTCTGAACCAAGCAACCGAACCAAGCAAATTCAAGGACCTGTTTCCCGAGGGCTGTCCGCTCGTGCGAAGCTCGACAGAATTGCTGAACGTTCCCCGGGGCAGCATTCTCGGCTTCTTCAAGAAGCGTGATGGCAATGACTTCCTCGCGCACGCGATGATCTATGTCGGCCGCGGAGAGGCCTACGGGCTGAACAACGGCGCGATCGGCGGATCGGGCGCATGGCAGAAGATGAGGCTGACCAGCAATGCCACGGCGATTTGGGGCGCCCCGCTCTCGTTCAGCTACGAGGAGGTGGGACGCCCGGGATCGCGCATTCCCGTCGAGCTTCGCTACCGCGACATCGACGACATGAACACGCCTGGCTGCGTCATCATGTAGCGGGGCGCCCGCCCTGTTCACGTCCGCGTGCCGGGCGAAGGGCGGCGCCGAACTCCGGACGGGCCGGGCCGCTTGAGCCTCGGTTTGTTGGAGGACGCGGATGAGCAGGCATGGATTGACCTTGGGGTTGACCCGGCGCGGGGCGCTGCTGGCGGCGGGCGCGGCGGCGGTGGCGGGACGCGCGCTGGCGGCGGGTGCCGCCGTGGCGGCGGCGCCAGGGAGTGCAGGACCGGCGCCGTCCCGCCTGGAGCAGGTGGCGGCGTTCGGAGGGCAGGTGACGGGGGTGGCCGTCGCAAAGAACGGGCGCATGTTCGTGAACTTCCCGCGCTGGGAAAAGGACGTGCCGGCGTCGGTCGCGGAGGTGCTGCCGGGCGGGCGGCTCCGCCCGTATCCGGACGCCGGGTGGAACGCTTGGAGCAACATGAAGCCGCTGTCCACGCAGGACCACTGGGTGTGCGTGCAGAGCGTGACGGTGGACCCGCAGGGCTTCCTGTGGGTGGTCGATCCGGCGGCGCCGGGCAACGAGTTCATCAAGCCCGGCGGGCCGAAGCTGGTGAAGATCGACCTGTCCACGGACAAGGTGGTCCAGGTGATCCTGTTCGACGAGGCGGCGGCGCCGCAGGGCAGCTACATGAACGACGTGCGGGTCAGCCCGGACGGGAAACACGCGTACCTGACCGACAGCGGGCAGAAGGGGGCGCTGATCGTGGTGGACGTGGCGGCGGGGAGTGCCCGCCGGGTCTTGGACGGCGACCCGCGGACGCAGCCGGAGCCGGGCGTCGTGCCGATGACGGACGGGCACGAGCTGCGGCGCCCGGACCACCGCATCCCGGCGTTCGCCGCGGACGGCATCGCGTTGGATGCCCAGGGCGAGTGGGTGTACTGGCAGGCGCTGGTGGGGCGGACGCTGTACCGGGCGCCGACGGCGGCGCTGACCGACCCGGGCGCGGACGTGGGGGCGAGGGTGGAGAAGGTCGCCACCACGAACGTCGCGGACGGGCTGTGGATGGACAAGCAGGGCTATCTCTTCATCACCGACCCGGCGGTCAACGGGGTGCGGATGCGCGCGCCGGACGGGACGATGCGGGTGGTGGCGCAGGACGCGCGGCTGCGCTGGCCCGACAGCCTGGCGGAGGGCGCGGACGGGTCGATCTACGTCACCGCGTCGCACATCCAGGACATGGCGCAGTTCCACGAGAAGGGGAGCACGCAGCGGGGGCCGTGGGGGCTGTTCCGGATCCCGAAGCCGCATGGGGGGTAGGGGGCGATCCTGGGCGACCGGCCAGCCTTGCGAATTGGCCGGCGCAGCGCAGATTCTGGGGAAGCGGACTTACGGGGCAGCGGCTGTTCCGGGCCAGCGCAGCACAAGGACTTCCTCTCGGATTTGCATCTTTGTCGCGGTTGCGAACCTTTCTCGGAACAGATCGAGGCGGCAAACCTCATACCCCAGCCCTTCTGCCAACTCGGCAAGGATTTCACCGGTCCGGATCATGACTTGCAGATAAGATGCTTGGTCGCCAACGACATAGCCCAGCATGGCCCCAGGTTTCAGAAACGGGCGTAGGGAGGCAAGCTGTCGGGCCATGCCGCCGAAATACAGACGGGTAACGCGGTGGTACATGCGTTCGAAGCCGGAGGTCTTTCCGAGGCTGATCCTCCTGTTCTCGATCTCCCGGCAGATCGTCTCGATGCGTTCGTTGCCCGCGACCCATTGTTCGTCGGTATCGCCTTTATAGACGCCTCGCGTGTTTGAGCGGACGAGCTGCCGCTTGAGGGCGCGCAGTTCCTGTTTGTTGGTGATGAAACCCAACACGACGGTTTCCAGTCGAGTGGTGCGGGTATAGTCCTTTTCATTCGGATACGGCGGCGACGTGAACACGGCATCGATGGAGCACGGCGTCACTTGGGATTGGATCTCGCGGGCATCGTGCCGGAGAATGTTGGCCTGTCCGAACGCTTCCTGACCGCCGACCGCGGCCAGATCGGTTGCGATCAAGCGGATGCGCTTTGACCAAGCGCCGACCACGTCTGCGTGCAGCTTTCGACCCTTGACGCCGACTTCGGGGCCAAAATGCAAGTTGCTGACTGACTGGACCAACGTGCTGGCGAGTGCGACCTGCGCAGCCCGTCTTGCAGCGCCTTCCATGGTCTGCCCGATGATCTCAGCGAGAATAAGGGCTTTATGGAGCGGTTTTGGACAGATTGAGTTCTTGAGCAGCAGGACATCGGCCTCCGCCGGAAGGACCTGAAGCGCCAGAGCGGAGGCGATGGCCGCTCGCGCCCGGGTCGCACAGTCCTCCGCGGATCGCAGCAAGGCGGCGGGTTCGATGTCCCAGCATGTTTTCACGCTGGCCGCCAGATGGGCCATCGGGTTTGCCTCGAAGCCCAGCACGTTGCAGCCGAACTTCTTGCCTTCAACCAGCGTGGTTCCGGTTCCACAGAACGGATCAAGCAGGGTTTGCCCGGGACGCATGCCGAAATCGTCCAGGTAGGTTCGAACGAGATGCGGGGGGAAGGCGAGCACGAAGCGGTACCAGTTATGGATCGCGCGGTCCTCGAGCGCAAGCCGGTTCGCCATGCGCCCCAGGAGGGTCGTCTTCGCCGGAAGCGCCGCGTTTCCCACCACCTCAAGCTCAAGCTGCACGGCTTTGCTCCTTTCCCATAGACGCTTGGGAGCGCCCTTCCACACATCCAGGCGACATACAGAGAGCCATCGGTCGTCAACGTTGGACATCATCGTACGTTTTTCGAAGAACGTAAAGAGTTTGGCCAAAACTATCAAAGGCTGCTTGAATTTGCTGGGGTTGCGATCTAGGCCAAGATTGCCACAAGACGCGAGTAAAGTCCAATGTCCGGTAACGAAACCAGTAGATATAAGAAAATTGTCGAATATATTTTCTTCAACCCGCCGTTTGGATACATACCGGGTCAGAGCGAGTTGCTGTTTGAACGGAAAGACATTGAACTGGCGGCGGCTGCGCTCGGAGTCAACCTCCCAAAAAATGTCGGCGATGTCGTGTATGCGATTCGCTACCGAACGCCGCTTCCTGCAAGGTAACTACTCACCCTTCCTGCTGCCTGACCATAGGCGGCATGGACGTCCGGCTTGACAGGGCGAGGGTTGGATTGGTTCATCACCTCCCGTGAACAGCGAGATCCTCAAGGCTCTTTCCAAGGA
>JAABUQ010004328.1_pt1 | contig 24364 bp, 27 predicted proteins | sample 5560001 | NCBI WGS metagenome assembly JAABUQ01 (sample SAMN10711888, study PRJNA513371) | rock metagenome | isolation source: Antarctica rocks | place: Antarctica: Victoria Land, Finger Mt nord | collected 2015-12-18
CTGACCCTCCGCCAGCTTGTCGAGAGCCGCGGCCCCGCGAGTCAACTCGACCTACTCGGGGCAGGGCTGGTGTCGGGTGGCGCCATCGGCATCGTCTGGGCTCTCGTCCGAGCCAATGACGTTGGCTGGGGCAGTGCTGAGATCATCTCCGCCCTCGTCTTGGGGACGGTGCTCATGGCTGCATTCGTGGCCTGGGAGCGCCACGTTCCCGAGCCGATGCTGCCGATGGGGCTCTTCCGGAATCGCAGCTTTGCGGCCGCGAATGCAACAGGCTTTTTGATGACAGGGAGCCTCATGGCCGCTGCCTTCCTGATCTCGCAGTACTTGCAGGTCGCTCTCGGCTACTCGCCCCTGAGCGCGGGCCTGCACTTCCTGCCGATGACCGCCACGCCCCTGCTGGTGGCGCCTGTTGCGGGAGCCCTTTCCGACCGGATAGGGCCACGGCCTGTACTGGTCTTTGGGATGCTGCTATTGGGCGGCGGCCTCGGCTGGTTCGCCCAGGTCGCAGGTGCCGTCAGCGGCTACCAGCAGCTGCTCCTTCCGCTGCTGGTCGCTGGGACAGGTGCCTCGATGGTCTTGCCAACCACCGCGACAGCCGCCCTGAGTGCCGTCCCGTACACCGAACTGGGCAAGGCGTCCGGGGCGACGAGCACCCTTCAGCGCTTCGGCGGCGTGTTCGGCATCGCCTCGACCACAGCGGTGTTTGAGGCCAATGGCCATCTGGCGTCGGGCAGCTTCAACGGAGGGTTCCAGTCCGCGCTGGCGCTGGCCGCTGGCCTGTCGCTGCTCGGGGCCATCAGCGCCTTGGCAGTCCCAGCCCGGCGGCGTCCGGCCGCGCAGCCAGAGCGGGAGGCTGCTGTGCTCCCACAGCCGGAGGTGGCGGCGGCGGCGACGTTCAACAGCTGAGCGGTCGCCGGTCGGGCGGTAAAGTCTGGCTGAGCGGTCGCTTCGTCGGCGCAGAGGGCTAACTCCGGAGGCGGAGAAGGTGTTTCAGGCCGCGGGATTCCGAATGATGAGCGCATCACCCTGGCCACCGCCCCCGCAGAGCGCGGCCCCGCCCAGCCGCTCACCGCGCCGGCGCAGCTCGTGGGCCAGCGTAAGCACCAGCCGGGCTCCGCTGGCGCCGATCGGGTGGCCGATGGCGACCGCGCCACCGTTCACGTTGACGCGCTCTTCGTTGAACTCCAGCATGCGAGTGGCGTTCAGCGCGACGGAGGCGAACGCCTCGTTGAACTCCACCAAGTCCAGCTGATCGGCTCTAAGCGCTGCCCTCTCCAAGGCCCGGTTGAGCGCCAGGCCGGGCACCGTGTGCAGCCACGCGTAGCGTTCGGCGCTCATGCCGTGAGCCACAATCTCGGCGAGCGGCTGCAGTCCCAGCTCCGACGCCTTCCCAGCCGACATCACCACCAGCGCGGCAGCGCCGTCGGAGACCTGCGAGGCGTTGGCGGCTGTGATTGTGCCGTCCTTCTGGAAAGCGGGCTTCAGCGCGGCCAGAGCCTCGGCGGTGGTGTCCGGGCGCACCCCCTCATCTCGCTCGACCAGGGCGGAGTCCCCCTGGCGCCGGCGAACGCTGACGGGCACGCTCTCCTCCGCCAGCCGGCCCGACTCCCAGGCAGCTGCCGCGCGCTGATGGGAGCGGGCTGCCCAAGCATCCTGGTCCTCACGGCTGATCTCAAGCTCGCGGTTGACATCGTCAGAAGATTCGCCCATGTGCTGCTCCAAGAAGGTCGACCAGAGACCGTCGTGGATCATGGAGTCGACCATCTCAACGTTGCCCATGCGCGCTCCGAAGCGGGCCTTGGGCATGAGGTAGGGCGCCTGGGTCATCGACTCCATACCGCCGGCGATCACCGTGTCGACCTCGCCCGCGCGGATCATCTGGTCAGCCAGCGCGATGGCGTTAAGGCCGGAGAGGCAGACCTTGTTGATGGTGATCGCAGGCGCCTCGATCGGGATCCCGCCGCTGACCGCCGCCTGGCGAGCCGTGATCTGGCCGGCCCCCGCCTGCAGGACCTGACCCATGATCACGTAGTCGACCTCTTCCCCGGAGATCCCTGAACGCTCCAGCGCTGCCCTGATGGCGACGCCGCCCAACTCCACTGCCTTCAAGTCCTTGAACGCTCCACCGAACTTGCCGATCGGGGTGCGGGCCCCAGCCACAATCACCGACTTGGTCATGACTTTCACTCTAAACTGGCCGCAGGAACCGGGCAGTTCAGCGCTTGGCCAGGCGCGTCAGCAGACGCCCTCGTAACCCGCTCGTGACAGCTACCGCAGCGTCCTGGGCGGCCAGCTGCTGGAGCGCTATCCCGTAGCTGGGATAGGTGTGGATGGCGCCGGCCAACTCCGCCCACCTGGTGCCCGTCTGCATCGCCAGGGACAGCTCATTGATCAGCTCCGCGGCTGCCTCCAGGCAGATCAGCGCGCCGTTGATGCGGCCCCTGCCGTCGAGATAGACGCGCATCAAGCCTGAGCGACGCCCGGTCGTCTGGGCCCTGTCGACTCGGGCGACCGGCCACTCCGTACAACTTCCACGGAGCTCACCCACCTGCGCCACCTCCGGATCTGTGAAGACCGCCCAGGGCACCGCGGCGCGCGTGCCATGGACGCCACCTGGCAACAGCATGTTGCGGACGGCCTGGAAGGCCTGCCAGCCGGCGTAGTGGGTGAATTGGAAGGAGCCTGTCACGTCGCCTGCTGCATAGATGTGAGGCTGGCTGGTCTGAAGCTTGCCGTTGACCTTTACAGCAGCGCCGGTCAGCTCGACCCCGGCCCGGTCCAGATCCAGACCAGCAGTGAAGGGAGTTCTTCCGGCGGCCACCAGTAGCTTGTCCGTTTCGATCTCGCCGGCGGTGGAGGAGAGCCTGACTCCTCCCGGGGCGAAAGCGGCGGAGAGGACGGTGGTGGCGGGGCGGACGTCCATGCCCTCGCTGGCGAAGACCTCCCCCAGCAGCTCACCTGCTGCCGGCTCCGTGCCGGGCAGGAGATGTTCGGCTGCCTCGAGCAAGGTCACCTGGGAACCCAGCCGTTGAAAGGCCTGGCCCAGCTCGCAGCCGGTCGGACCGCCGCCGAGCACGGCCAGCCGGCGGGGCAGCTCAGTCAGGTCCCAGACATCGCGATAGGTGAGGTGGGGCACCGCTTCGAGGCCGGGAACCGCAGGAAGGCTGGGGCGAGCGCCTGTGCAGAGCAGAAAGTGCTTAGCCCGGAGCCGTCCTTCGCCCTCGACTTCCACTGTGTGAGGATCGATAAAGCGTGCTGCGCCCAGCCTCACCTCGACTCCGGCCGCACGAAGCCGTTCTGGCGATTCCAGCTCGTAAACGCGCGCCACCGCCTCCCTCACAGCGATCAGGACGGCGCGGAGATCGATGCCGCGCTCGCAGGAAGGCAGCCCGTAGAGGCCTGCGGTACGCATCTCGTGGGCAATGCGGCCAGCGTGGAGGAGTGCCTTGGAGGGCACGCAGCCTGTCCAGGTGCAGTCACCGCCGATCCGCTCAGCCTCCACCAACGCCGTGCGGGCTCCCAGCCGCACGGCGAAGCCGGCTGCCGACAGGCCGGCCGAACCGGCTCCGATCACCGCCAGGTCGTACTCGTCGCTCACCGCGGTGCAGCATACGTTTGAGATGCTTGGCCCCAGACCCCCCATCGTCCGCTCAGCCTCGACTCAGGCTTTCGTCGACTCTCTGCTCGGCGACCTGGCCGCTGGCGCCTGCTCGCCCGCCGCGTGGTTCCGCTTCGCTTGGCACTCCTGGCGAAGGTCCCTGGAAGCTGCCCGCACCCAGCGCCGGGCAGCGCTAGAGGTTCATCTGCTTCACCTGGCCCTGCTGACCCTGGGAACGCCCCGCTGGGTGATCGGCTCCTGGCTGCTCGCCTGGAGCCACGTCGGCCTGCTGGGCGACCAGCCGCGCTCACTCGGCGTGGCCAACCTGCTGACGCTTCTGCGGGCCAACTTGCCCGCCCTGCGAGGCAGCAACGGCGCCTGGGTGGCGTCCGCCGCGCTCGGCTCTGACCTGGCGGATGGATGGATCGCCCGCCGGCGCTCGCGGGAAACCGCCTTCGGAGCCTATGCCGACGCCCTAGCGGACCTGGCCTTTTGGACCTGGTTTGCGTATCGCCACGAGCCCAGTCGGTTTCTCCGAGGGCTCGTATTGAGCCTCTGGCTGGCGCCGGCAGCAGCCGTCTCCGTCTGGTACTTCGGTGCCGCGCGGGCGATAGATGTTCCCCGGCCGCAAGCCGTCCGCGTCACCTCGGCCGGCTTCCAGCTGATGCTGGCTGGCCGAGCCTGGGCTCGCTGGGCCAGAGCGAGACGGCAGGCCACCTCCGTGCCCTCCGGCTGAGCCCGGCCGAATCCCAGAGTGTGAAACCAAGCAGCCGCGTGCTGCGTTCAACCTTCTTCACACCCCCGCGGTTTGACACCGCTCGGCCCAGCCTGGTAGGGTGACGAACGTCGTCGGTGACACCGGTCACCCAAACAAGTCGGGGGTAGTTCTATTGCGGTTTAGTCGGTATATCACGCACGTTCTAGTGCTCGTTGTAGCGCTGGTCCTCTCCGGATACGCGTCGCTCGATCACAGCGTGACTGCCGGCGTCAACCTTCGCCTCGGCGCTGTCAATGCCGAGGGGTTGGTGAGCGGTCAGGGTGGATCCTCGGGAAGCATTGCCCTCGGTCGGGCCGGGACGATAGTGAAGCCTGCGGCCCTACCCAGCGGAGCGGTTGTCTCCCACTCGGCCCAGACCTATCAGGTGGCGGAGGGAGAGAACCTCCAAGCCGTTGCCGATCGCTTCCATCTGACAGTCGAGTCAATCCGCTGGTCCAACTACGCAACCCTGAAAAGCCTGGCCACCGACGTCAGCGCCGGTCAGTCGCTGGTGGTCCCACCTGTCAACGGGGTGGCCCTGACTGTCCAGGCGGGTGACACTCCGCACAGCCTTGCGGCCGCCTACCGCGCGGACACGAACGTCGTCCTCGACTTCAACTACATCCGCGGCAGCGCCGACGCTCAGTTGGCGGCCGGCAGCTCGCTGGTGATACCTGGGGGCCAGGGTCCTGACTTCGATCGACCAGCCGCGGCGGCGCAGGCGTTCGCGCCGACCAGTCCGACGAGCGGAAGCGCCGCCGCCGCGCCGGCCCGCCCCGCCAGCAGTTCCGCGCCGGCTGCCACCGGTCCCGCGCCGGCTGCCAGTAATTGGGCGCCCACGAGCGGCAACCGCTTTGCCTACGGCTACTGCACCTGGTACGTCTACAACCGCAAGCCGGTGCCATGGCTGGGTAACGCGCGGGAGTGGTTCGGCCAGGCTCAGGCCTCCGGCTGGAGAACCGGCCAGACCCCGGCGCCAGGCGCCATCATGGTTACCGCCGAGAGCGGTTGGGGCCACGTCGCCTACGTCGAATCGGTGGCTCCCGACGGTTCCTGGACTGTCTCCGAGATGAACTACAAGGGCTGGAACATCGTCTCCGGCCGCACGATCCACCCGGGCGGCGTCCCGCTCATCGGCTTCATCTACGGTCCGTAGCGGAAGCCCCGGCGCCTCCAGCTAGACCGAACCGCTACCCAGCGCGAAGCTGACGACGGCGAGCCCCGCGACCACTAGGGTCAGGCGAAAGGCCAGCTTGAGCCGGCCTGCAAACGCGCTCACCGGGACAGCGACTGTGACGCAGGTCGCAGCGGCCAGAGCCACCAGCCGCCAGCCGCCTAGCCCACCAGACCCCAGAGTCACCAGCAGCGTGGCCGTGAGAAGCAAGCCCGCGCAGACGCTGACCGAGATTCGCTGACCGAGCAATTGTGGTAAGCCACGGCTGCCCTGGCGGCGATCTTCAGGGATGTCGGCGAGGACCTGGGCAAAGTGGCCGCCCACTCCTATGCAGGCGCCGGCCAGCATGACCCAGGCGGCAGGCAGATGCGGCGATCGCAGGCTGAGGCTCACAATCGCCGGCAGCAGGCCGAAGGAGACAGCGTAGGGGAGAGGACTCCAGGGCGCAAATTTCCCGCGCCAGTTGTAAACCAGCGCCGAAACCAGCGCTCCGGCATGGGCGGCCGCGGCGGCCAAGCCCAGCAGCAGGGACAGCGGCCCGCAGGCGGCCAGTGCCAGCAGCGTAGCCAGCCGGACGCTGGCGGCCGGTACCGACCCGCTGGCCACCGGTTTGTCGCTGCGCCCGGCCAGCCTATCGCGATCCCTGTCGAGATAGTCGTTGGACCAGCCGACGAAGAGCTGACCTGTGCCAACCGCGGCGAGGACCAGCAGGGAGCCGGCGCCTCGTCCGCTGGTCAGTGCGAGCAGGCCGGCGCATAGGGTTACTGCCAAGGCCGGTTCGGGGTGGCAGGCGCGCAGCAGGCCCGACCAGCGGTTCATCAGGCCGAGCTACGATTGCGCCAGCACGGCCGTCGGCTCGGCTCAGACTGCAAGGCTCTAGGTCAGCGCGAGCGCTGGGGCTGAGGGTGTAAATTCACCGCACGACTCTAATGAGTTCACAATCGTTCAGGCGCGCCGGCAGCACGCGTGTCGATCTGGACGGCCACGCCGGCGCCGGCCGGCCGCCCATAACCGCCGTCGTCCAGAGTGTGCTGCCCAATCTCACCCGCGCTGAGCGGCGCGTGGCCGAACAGCTTATTGATGACCCTGCGGCGGCGTCTGGCTGGACCATCACTGAGCTGGCACAGCGAGCGCACACTTCAGCGACCACTGTGACCCGGCTCTGCCGCAGCCTTGATCTTCCCGGTTATCCCGAGCTGCGCCTGACCCTGGCTGCTGAGGGCGGGGCGACTCAGAATCACGTCTGGGCCAAGGACGCCGGCGACCTGTCGCCTAAGGATCCGCTCGACGAGGTCGTCGCCAGCGTGCTGAATGGAAGCCTCCGCGCTCTGCAGCAGACGGCCGACCAGCTTGACTTGGGCCAGCTGCAGACCGCGGTCAGCCTACTCGTGCGCGCTGGCCGGGTGGACGTTTACGGGGTCAGCGCCAGCGCACTGCTGGCCCGCGACTTCCAAACGCGGCTGCACCGCATTGGCCTCAACGCCAGCAACTCCTTGGACATCCATGAAGCTCTGGTCAGCGCCGCGCAGCTGGGCCGGGGAGACGTAGCGGTGGGCCTGTGCCACAGCGGCGCTGCCAAAGAGACCGTCGAGGTGCTGAGCGAAGCCCGCCGCCGGGGCGCGCACACCATCGCCATCACCAACCACTCGCGCTCGCCGATCGCCGACGTCGCCGAGCTGATGCTGACCACGTCCGCCCACGATCGCTCGCCGCTCAGGGAGAGCGCGATGATCCCTCGCCATGCGCCGCTGCTCATCCTCGACTGCCTCTTTATAGGGGTGGCGCAGCGCACCTACGCGCACGCCCGGCGGCGCATGGAAGCTGCGGCACTGGCGGTGGAGTCGCACTCCCTCCTGCCCCGCCGCCAGCACGGTTAGGCCATGGCGGGATTTCTTCGCTCCTGAGCGAACGCGGTTGGCTGGCTGACGGGGCTGGGCGCCTATCCCATCGAGCGCGTGGGGAAGTTGGTGCCGATAAGGACGCAGAGGACGTAATGCCTACGTGCCGCGCATGGCGGTACCATTGCTGCTGCGCTTCCCTCAGGAGTAGACGCATGGGTCGGCAAAGGGCATGTGGCGAGCCCAACGGTCTGTAAAACCGCCGCGAAAGCTGTGAGGGTTCGACTCCCCCCCGGCCCACTCTGCCAACGATTGGGGATGAAGCGCGCTTGAACGGGCTTCGATATCGGCCGCCGCTGCCTACATAGCGAAGGTCCGCTGGCAGCTCGCGAAGACCATGCCGATGTGGCCACACGAGTACACGTTGCGGGAGTGGGCGCCGGAGCTGGAAGCCGAGTTCGAGGCCTTCGTGGCCCTGATCCGAGAAGCCGGAGTGATCAAGCCCTGGCCGCGCACTGCCCAGAAGCCCAGATACCGCCTGACCTACCTCACGATGGGACTGGGAGTACTGGAGTATGGGCGAGCCCATCGCCCAGACCCACCATCATCAATCGAGCCGCCAGCGCCGAAGTTGGTTGATGGCCGTCGCGCAACCGCTGGCCGGGCTCGGGAGTCGCCGGCCGATTCAGCAGGGCTTCGCCTGTGACCCCTCTCAGAATCGAGCCAACGCGCTCAGCGGGCTATTGTGGCCGGAGCGGCGCCGTTCTCCTCAGCGCTGGCTGATGCCCCAGGCTCGAGGCGTGGCAGGCCGCGCGAACTGGGAAGAATCCTTGCGAAGACCACTGATATGAGCGACCACCTTCACGGCCGGGCGGACTTGATCGGCAGCCGTCTGCGGGTCGCGCTCGGGTTGACAGTGCTGATCCTGCTGGTGGAAGCTGCCGCCGGCTGGTTCGCACACTCCTTGGCGCTGCTTGCCGACGCCGGCCACATCCTGACCGATGTCGTCGCCCTCGGCTTGGCCTGGTTCGCAGTTGAACAGGCGAAGCGTCCGGCCGACGCGCGCCGAACCTACGGTTACCACCGCGTCGGAATCCTCGCCGCCATGGTCAACGGCGCCAGCCTGATTCTCATCGTCGCCTTTATCGCGGTCGAGGCCGTGCGCCGCTTCGCCCGGCCAGAACCGGTACAGGGCGGCCTCGTCATAGCTGCCGCTCTGCTGGCGATTGCGGTCAATGCCTTCATCGCGGTAGCGCTTCGAGAGGCAGGGGAGAACCTCAACGTGCGGGCGGCAATGCTCCACGTGCTCGGCGACATCGGTGCCTCTGTCGGCGTCATCTTGGCCGGGGTGATCATTCTGCTCTCTGGCTGGTATTACGCCGACCCCCTGATCTCTCTGGGGATCGCAGCCCTGATTGCTTGGGGCGCCCTGCAGATCGTCAGGGACACCGGCCACGTCCTTCTCGAGGGCACTCCTCCAGCCGTCGACCTCGTTTCCGTGGAAGGCACGATTCTCGATGCGGCCGGCGTTGCCTCGGTCCACGATCTTCACATCTGGTCCCTGGACTCCCAGCAGCTCGCGCTGAGCTGTCACGTAGTGGTCCAGGAAGACCTTGTCGCAGCCGACGCTGAGCACCTGGTCCGACAGCTGGAGCAGCAGCTCTGTGATCGATTCGAGATCGGGCATACGACCGTCCAGATCGAGGCCTGCCATCCCTGTGATCCCGCGCTGGAGCACTCCGTGGGACAGCACAACCACCCTCATGCCGTCGCCCCCTTGCCCAGCGCGAAGGGTTCAGAGCTCAGGCACGAGCACCAGCCCTGAACCACGCGGGGTCCGCGCGAGCTGCTTCTAGAGCGACGGCTTGTGCGCGGCGACCCGTTCGACGATCCCAAGCTTCGAGCGTTGGAGTCGATCGACGACGAAGCCGGCCACTCGGAGCTGCTCGAGCGGCTCTCGTAGCAGGTGGTCGCCCTCGAAGCGGACAGTGAAGAAGTCCACGGTGCGCTGGAGCAATCGAACTGCCAGCATCGGGCTACGAACGTGCTCCAGAAGTAGGAGACGTCCGCCCGGACGGAGCACGCGCCAAGCCTCAGCAACCGCCTTGCGATCGTCGGGAATCGAACAGAGTGCCAGGGTGACCACCACGGTGTCAAAGCTCTCGTCATCGAAATCGAGTGCCTGCGCGTCCGCCTCGCGAAAATCGACTTCGATTCCCAGCTCGGCGCCGCGTCGGCGGCCGATCTCGAGCATTGCCGGACTGAACTCGATGCCGATCAGGCGCACGTTCGGTGGATAGAAAGGCAGATTCCGACCAGTCCCAACAGCGATCTCCAGGGCTTGGCCCTCGGCCTGCGCGCAGACCCATTCCCTGCCCCCGGCGAAGAGGATGCGCTCGACGAAGGCGATGTCCCTGTCGTACCTGGGAGCGAGCTTCCCCCAGATCGCGCGAACGCGCTCCGTCTCGGTGCTCAACGTGCCTCTCGGTTCGCGTGCCATGTCAGCCAGCCTGCCAGCATCGCCCGCATCCCGTCTCGGACGACGCGACTTGCCCCTGGGCGTGATCCCTGATCACGGATAGCGTTCATCAGACTGGCCTCGCGGTCTCAGCCGCCAGCCAGCTAGACCCAAGGCCAGCAGGAGCAGGACCACACCTATCCCAATCCACGCGAGCAGATTGGGGCCCGGCGGGCTCGGATCGCCGCCCGGTTGAGGTGGGCGGGCTGCTGATGGAGCCTGTGAAGCCAGAGCTGTCGTGTAGAGCTGGGTTGCCGTGCAGTTGTTGTCCTGGAACGGTGAGCTCGAGTTCTCAGGAACAAAGAGATACCGCTTATCGACCTGGTATTTGCGATCGACGGAGGTCGCCTGCGCTCCCGGCTCGGGCGTCCCGCTTACCCGCACGTAGGTCAGCAGGTCGGGCCCACGCCAGATCGACTCGACCCTGACCGTCGCCTCACGATCACCGTTGCTGGTGGCAACTACAGTCCCGACAAAGACCACCGGAGCGGTCCCGAACGAACGCGGTGTCTGCTCTGGTGAGGACGCGCATGACGCTGCAGCTGCCGAGCCACCAGCGAAAAGGCCGAGCACAGGCGCCAGTACCGCCGCTACGACGACCGCCAGCCAGAGTTTCATATCGGCATCAACGCGCGGACATTACAAGCGGAACGCGCCGCCGCGAGCCAGCTGCGGTGATGTACTTCGGGGTGTACTCCCAACCCTGAACAACCGACGGCTGAGTAGATGTAGTGGGCGGCGTGCGCGCGGTCGAGTCTTGTCCGGCGACGGCCGGACCTACCCGGCATCCCGGTCATTACCAGATACCCCTAAGTGGTATAGTCAAGGCGTGACTGGATACGTCAAGGACAAGCAACAGATCGAAAAGCGCCTGAGCCGGATCGAGGGTCAGGTCCGCGGACTGCGAAAAATGGTGGAGGAGGATCGCTACTGCATCGACGTGCTCACCCAGGTCAGCGCTGTCCAGTCGGCCCTGGAGAGTGTGGCGCTCCTGCTCCTTCGCGACCACACCCAGCACTGCGTGACTGAGGCCATCCGCGCAGGCGAGGGCACCGACAAGGTTCGCGAACTCTCGGAAGCCGTCGAGCGGCTGGTCAGGAGGTAGAGGTGTTCCTCCTCGACGCTCTGAGGATCGCCTTTTTCATGTTCTGGGAGGTGCTCTGGTCGCTGGCGCTGGGCTTCCTGCTTTCCGCCGCCGTCCAGGCAGTGATCTCCAAGGGCGCGATCGTGCGCGCCCTGGGTCAGGATTCGCCCCGTTCGGTAGTCGTGTCCAGCGGCTTTGGCATCGCCTCCTCCTCCTGCTCCTACGCGGCAGTTGCTGTCGCTCGCTCTCTGTTCAGGAAGGGAGCGACTCTCGCCAACTCGATCATCTTCGAGTTCACCTCCACCAACCTAGTGATCGAGCTGGGCCTGATACTGCTCGTCCTTTTGGGCTGGCAGTTCCTCGCGGCCGAGTATGCGGGGGGCGCGCTGATGATAGTGCTGCTCGCCTTCGCATTCCGCCTCACGTTGCGCCGGCGGCTGGTTGAGGAGGCGCGCGCTCAAGCTGAGCAGGGGCGGGTCGGCAAGATGGAGGGCCACGCCGCGATGGACATGGCGGTGACGGACGGTCCCTTCTTGAGGCGGCTGTTCTCGGGCCCCGCCTTCACAGCCATCAGCCACTACTTCGTGATGGACGTCTACGGCATCTGGCTGGACCTGGCCGGCGGCTTCCTGATCGCCGGGGCGGTCGCCGCCTGGATTCCCAACTCCTTCTGGAGCGCCTTCTTCCTGACCGGGCATCCCCTCCTGGCCGAGATCTGGGGTCCGCTGATCGGCCCGGTCATCTCGATGCTCAGCTTCGTCTGCTCGATCGGCAATGTGCCCCTGGCGGCAGTGCTCTGGGGGAGCGGCATCAGCTTCGGCGGTGTGATCTCCTTCATCTTCGCGGACCTTCTGATCCCGCCCATCCTCAACATCTATCGGAAGTACTACGGGGGCCGGGTGGCCCTCTACCTGGCGGTGGTCTCCTACCTGGCGATGGCGCTGGCCGGTTTTCTCATCAGTCTCGCCTTCAAGGCCCTGGGCTGGGTCCCCGCCCGCCATCCATTCAACTTCGCGGATGCGGCCCCAACCTGGAACTACACGACGGTTTTGGACCTGGTGTTCCTGGTCCTCGTTGGTGTGATTCTCATCAGGTTCCTGCGCACTGGCGGGATGGCGATGCTTCGGATGATGGACGCCGCGCCCGAGACTGGTGAGAGCAAGATGAGCGGTGGTCACGCCCACTGACGCCTCGGTTGGTTTGTCACCGGGGCTGAAGGCCCCGGTCCCCAGCGACCCTACCTAACGGTTGCGAAACAGCTCGAGCCAGGCCTCCATGCCCTCTCCACTTCGGGCCGAGAGCTCGAGCACGGGGAGGCCAGGATTCACTGCAGCGATGTTCGCCTGAAGCGCGGCGCGATCGAATCCGACAGCTTCGGCCAGATCGACCTTCGTGATCAGCGCCAGATCCGCACTGTGAAAGATCGGCGGATACTTGAGCGGTTTGTCCTCCCCCTCGGTTACTGAGAGAAGGACAACCCGTAGGCTCTCGCCCAGGTCGTAGCTGGCTGGACAGACAAGATTGCCCACGTTCTCGATGAAGAGCACCTCCGAGCCGGCCGGCTCCCAATCCTGGAGGGCCGACCGCACCATCTCTGCCTCCAAGTGACAGTTGCCACCGGTTGTGATCTGACGCACCGGCGCCCCGGATCGTGAGAGCCGCTGCGCGTCGTTTTCAGTCGCCAGGTCGCCCACCAACGCCGCCACTCGCCGTTCCGAATTCAGCTCTCGCAACGTGCGCTCCAAGAGCGCCGTCTTGCCGGTGCCGGGGCTGGAGACGAGGTTGACGACGTAGGTCCCCGATTCCTGGAAGCGACTCCGGAGAGATTCGGCCAGGGCGTCGTTCTTGCCCAGGACACGTTCGCGGATTTCGATCGACCTGAGGCTCTTAGCCATCCTCCACCTCCATGGCGGTCACGTCCAACTCGGTGCCGCGGATCACCTTTGGCGTGGGCGTCCCGCAGGTCGGGCAGCAGAGTGGCTGCACAACTGCCAGGACGCGATCAATTCGACAGCTCGGGCAGTAGACAGTCACCGGCACCTTCTCGATGCGCAGCTCCGCGCCTTCGACCGGGGTTCCGGCGGCGGCCACCTCGAATGAGAAGAGCAGCGCCTCGTCGACGACGCCGGCCAGGGCGCCCAGCCTCAAATGCACAGCCGCCACTCGCCCGGCGCCGCGGCGTTCGACGGTCTCAGCGACGATGTCGACGATGCTTTCCGCGATCGAGAGTTCATGCACCTGCTCGCGGCCCCCGGGGAGCCGAGCTTATCACGCGGGAGCCTCGGCGCTGACTCGCGTCGCGGTCTGCAGCAAAGAAAAGGATTTGGTTCTCCCTTGACTTAGATGTGATCGTGCCGCGGCCGGCGACTGGTTCTCCGGCCGGGAGCTGCGCAGTCCCGGCAGACGCCGTTCACTGTGAGGTCGATCCGAACTGTGTGGAAGCCGACGGTGGTAGCGAGATGGTCTTCGAACGTCTCGAGCAGCTCGTCGCCCACGTGGATGACCTTGCCACAGACCTGGCAGACGGCGTGGGGGTGCTCAGCAGCGGCGAGCTCGTACCTGAGCCCGCCCGCGTCCAAGCGTGCCACCACCACATCGCCCGAGCTGCAGAGATCAGCCAGGATTCGGTAGACGGTGCTGCGCGCAACGCGCGGGTTCGCTTGCTTGACAGCGGTGGTGACCTGCTCAGCTGTGCAGTGGGGCCCGATTTCCTGAATGGCCTGCCAGACGAGCCGCCGTTGGCGAGTCAGGCGCCGGCCAGGATCCAAGCGAGGGGTCTCAGCTTCTGTCCGGGCACCGGGAGCCACAGCCATGTCGTTTTTAGGCACTGCTTTCGTCCACCATCGTGCCCTTGTGTCCCGCGCCAGAGATTCGTTGGCATATTGCGGCTCCGGACGCCGCTGCCAGCGTCACGGGGCCCAGCCCGTCGTCGTCACGCATCGACGATGCGCTCCTCCTAGTTCCAGCCCTTTCTTGGCCTCGGCGCCCGGACCGGCGCTCTCCGGGCGCCTGCCACAATCTGCTCAACGAACCTCTGGCGCAGGACACTAGCTCTTCTCCACCATCTGGCCCCAGCGGTCCTCGACGCGGCGAAGCCTGAAGACGGCGAAGGCAAGGATCCAAGTCAAGATGAAGACACCAACTATCACGAAGCCCATATTGGAGAAGTTGAGGGCGCCGACGGCATCCCAGGCCTGTCCGCCGAGCCTCAGCTGACCGATGAGGAGCTGTGAGAGCTCGACAACGCCTACGAAGAGGGCTACGAACACGGAGAGACCGGTCACCGTCAGGTTGTAGAAGACCCTGCGGATGGGACTCGAGAAGGCCCAGGAGTAGGCCTTGGCCATGAAGGCGCCGTCAGTCGTGTCCATCAACGACATGCCCGCGGCGAAGATGATCGGCAGCGACACCACGGCGAGGAAGGGCAAATTCTGGGCTGCGGCTCCCGCCGAGATCGCGAGCAGGGCAACCTCTGAAGCTGTATCGAAGCCCAGTCCGAACAGGAAGCCGATGGGGTACATCTGCCAGCTCGCGCCGACGAATTTGAAGAGACGACCGAATACTCGCACCATGAAGCCCCCGGTGACGAGCTCATGCTCGAGCGAGTCGCTGTCGTAATGACCCTGCCTCATCCGGCGGTAGATCCGGACGATGCCCAGGAAGATCAGCAGGTTGAGGAGGCCGATGATGACCAGGAACAGACCAGAGACGCTGGTGCCCACCAGCCCACCGATGCTCTTCAGCTGCCCGTTGTCGCTCACCACCCCCTGAACCAACGTCTTGACTGCCAGCCCCAGCGCCAGCGCGATCAGGAAGACGACACTGGAGTGACCCAGTGAGAAGAAGAAACCGACCCCTACGGGTCGCTTGCTTTCCTGGAGCAGCTTCCTCGTCGTGTTGTCAATGGCGGAGATGTGGTCGGCGTCGAAAGCATGGCGGAGCCCGAAGGTGTAGGCAAGCCCGCCCAGGCCGAGGAAGGCCGGGTGCCCGACGCCGTAGGTCAGCAGGGCGCCCCAGCCGACCACGTGGAGGAGCGCGATCACCCCGTAGAAGCCGAGGAGCCTACCCCGCTCATGGGGGTCAAATGCTCGGGCGAAGGACTGAGCGATCACTGCCATGTCCACCTCCGCGCCCAAGCCGTGAGCCAGCGCCCACTAAAACCATGAGGGATCAAGAAAGGCGAGTCTATCAGGAACGTGTCTCAACCAGCATGAACGGTTTCCCCGCGCCGGCAATGTTGATCTCCGCCGCTGGACGAGCCTTGTGGTGATGGTGTCGCAATAGCGTGGCAAGCCGGCTGAGCCAGCTACCCGGCGCTCAAAGTGCTTAAGGATCTGTTTCCCCTTCGGCCGCCCGCGAGATGAAAACGGGAAGTGTTGGGCCGAGGCCATCATGGAGCAGCGCCCGGCAGCAGCTGCACCCTCGCCTCATAATCGGCTGTGTGACGGAGGGTCTGTTCTACCTGAAGGAAGGAAGGTGAGCGACGGTTCCGCGTTGGAGATTGTGTCGGCGTATCAGGACGCCTGGACGGGCAAGGACTTCGCCGCCGCTGAGCGGTACCTCGCCCCAGACGTCGTCTTCCACAGCAGCGGCCAACAGCATTTAGCGACCATCGGCGACTTCCTCACCATGCTGACCACATTCGCCGAACGGATCCAGCCGCGCTGGGACAAGGTCGCCGCCCTCGAAGACGCCCACGGCGTACTCATCCTGTACAAGCTGTTCACCACCGATGGAGCCCCAGCACTCTGTGCTGATTACTTCACAGTCCGCGACAGCAAAATCCAGAGCGAAACCCTGGTCTTCGATCCCGAACCATTCCTCATTGCCCGCCGCCAAGAGTCCGACGCAGCCGCCAGCCAGCTGACCAGGGAGGAGAACCCATGAGCTCAATGGTCCAGTCAGCAACCATTCCTGCGGAGCTGGCGCAGGAGCGACGCCTCGTTACGGAGATCCCCGGGCCTAAGTCCCGTGAGCTGCACGCGCGGCGCGGCGCGGCTGTGGCGCGGGGGGTGAGCTCGACGCTGCCCATCTATGTGTCGCGAGCGTCCGGCGGCGTGGTGGTCGATGTCGACGGCAACTCGCTCATCGACTTCGGGGCCGGAATCGCTGTCGTGAGCGTCGGCAACAGCGCCCCGCGAGTGGTAGCGGCGGTGCAGGAGCAGGTGGCCGCTTTCACGCACACCTGCTTCATGGTGGCGCCCTACGAGGGCTATGTGGCGGTCTGCGAGCAGCTCAACCGGCTGACGCCCGGCGACCATGCCAAGCGCTCGATCCTCTTGAACTCCGGCGCCGAGGCGATCGAGAACGCTGTCAAGATCGCTCGCGCGTACACGAAGCGACAGGCCGTGGTGGCGTTCGACCACGGTTATCACGGCCGCACGAACCTGACCATGGCGCTCACCGCCAAGGCCATGCCCTACAAGAGCGGCTTCGGACCTTTCGCGCCCGAGATCTACAGGCTGCCCATGGCGTACCCGTTCCGCTGGCCGACCGGCTCTGAGCGCTGCGGAGAAGAGGCTCCGGCGGCGATCATCGGCGCGATCGAAAAACAGGTGGGCGCCGAGCAGGTCGCGGCGGTTGTGATCGAGCCGATCCAGGGTGAGGGCGGCTTCGTCGTCCCGCCGCCAGGTTTTCTTGCCCGGCTGGCCGAGTTCTGTCGCAAGCGCGGCATCGTCTTCATCGCTGACGAGATCCAGACCGGCTTCTGCCGCACAGGTGACTGGTTCGCCTGTGAACACGAGGCGGTTGTCCCCGACTTGATCGCCACCGCCAAGGCCATCGCCGGCGGCCTGCCCCTGGCGGCCGTAACCGGTCGAGCCGAGATCATGGACAGCGTGCATGTCGGCGGCCTGGGCGGAACCTTCGGCGGCAACCCTGCCGCCTGCGCTGCCGCCCTCGGCGCAATCCAGACCATGGAGGAGCTTGACCTGGGCCGCCGAGCAGCGTCGATCGGCGAGACCATGCTGCCCCGGCTGCGCCGGCTCCAAGAGCGCCACCCCGCGATCGGGGACGTCCGGGGCCGCGGGGCGATGGTGGCCGTCGAGTTGGTCCGGCGGGGAACCAAGGAGCCTGACGCGGAGGTGACAACCGCGCTGGCGGCCGCCTGCCACAGTCGCGGTCTGCTGACACTCACCGCCGGCACCTTCAGCAACGTGCTCCGCTTCCTGCCTCCCCTTGTCATCCCCGACCACCTGCTGCAGGAGGGCTTGGACGTGCTGGACGAGGCGTTCGCGTCGCTCGACCACGGACGCTAGGAGCAAGCAGCCATGAGCGACGCACCGATCACCACCACCGACACCAGGGCGCCGACTCTGGAGCGCACCCTCACCCTGCGCACTGTCACCCTGTTCGGCCTCGCCTATCTGGCGCCGCTGATAGTTCTGGGGACGTTCGGCGTCCTGGCTGAGAGTTCCGCCGGCTCAACGGGGTCGGCCTATCTGCTCGCGCTGGTGGCGATGCTCTTCACGGCCTACAGCTACGGCAAGATGGCGGCGGCCTTCCCGGTTGCCGGATCCGCCTACACGTTCACCCGGCGGTCCATCGGCCCTCGAATCGGGTTCATGGTCGGCTGGGCGATCCTGCTCGACTACTTCTTCATCCCGATGGCCATCTGGCTGATTGGCGCCGCCTTCCTCTCGACTGCCTTTCCCGTCGTGCCGACCTGGGTCTGGGTTATCGGCTTCATAGTGCTGACGTCGGGCCTGAACCTCGTCGGCGTGAAGCTGGCCGCCAACGTGAACTCCCTGCTGATGGTCATCCAGCTGCTGGTGCTGGCCCTGTTCGTCCTCCTTTCGCTGCGCCATGTCGTGGGGATCGGAGGCGCCGGGGCCGCCTTCAATGGGGCTCCGTTCCTCAACCCCAAGACCACGATTGGCGGAGTGGCGGCGGGCGCCGCCCTGGCGGCCTATTCCTTCCTGGGGTTCGACGCGGTCACCACCATGACCGAAGAGGTGATAGAGCCCAGGAAGACCGTGCCGCGCGCGATCCTGCTGATCATTCTGCTGGGCGGCGGCATGTTCGTCATCGCCTCCTACTCCACCCAGCTGGTCCACCCTGGCGGGGCATTCAAAGATTCCAGCGCCGCCGCCTTCGACATCGCCAAGACGATCGGCACCGACCTCTTCGCGTCAGTCTTCCTGGGCGGCCTGATCCTCGCCCAATTCACTTCTGGCATCTCGGCCCAGGCCGCCGTGTCCCGACTGCTCTTCGCGATGGGCCGCGACAACGTGCTGCCCAAGCGCTTCTTCGGATTCATCCACCCAAGATTCCACACGCCTGCACTCAACATCCTTCTGGCGGGCGCGACAGGCCTGATAGCGCTGAAGCTGAGCGTGGCCACATCGACCTCCTTCATCAACTTCGGAGCCTTCACGGCATTCACATTCGTGAACCTGTCGGTCATCGCCCTTTTCATCCGGGGACGTGGCGAGCGGGGCTGGAAGAGAATAGTCACCGAATTCGTCGCACCGACGATCGGGGCTGTCGTTGACGTCTGGCTGCTCCTCAGCCTCGAGAGCAACGCCAAGATCCTGGGAGTCATCTGGCTGACCCTCGGCTTAGCTTACCTGGCCTACCTGACTCGGTTGTTCCGGGTGCCGCCGCCAGAAGTTACCTACGTGGAGTAGGGGTTGGCGGGATCGAGCGGGGCTGTCCTGCTCCTCTCGCGCTACTCGAGGATCTCCGAGCTGTACCTGCGGAAGATGTCGGCGTGCAGCGATCGGTCAGGGGTGCCGAACAGGTCAGCGATCAGCTGGCGAAGCCGCGGCGGCAGGATGACGAGGTAGCGAGCGTCAGGTGATGCCTCGTAGGTGTGGGCTACGCCCGCCGGAACGAAGACCGTCGATCCGGCGCCGGCGTCGACGGACCTGTCGGCGAAGCGAAACCTGAGGTTGCCCTCGAGCACGTGCCACGCCTCGTCGTCCTCCTGGTGCACGTGCAGGTACGGCGGCCCGCTGCCCCGCCACTCGTGGAGCGCGAACGATGTCCCGTCGACGGCGATGCGCTGCTGGTCCCCTGAGCGCTCGGCCGCCCCCGGGGCGATGACGGGTGTCCCGTTCATGAGTGCCTCCTGCCTGCTGCTGTCGATCGGCCAATCCCAGCCCTGGTCCAGCTCGCTCTGGTGGGCAAGAGTTTGCACCATCATGCTAACTGTGGTGTCACGATCAGGAAACATTGGGCCAGTCGGCAGCGCCAGGGGCCGAACCGGACGGTCGACTGACGTTCCGGGCCTCTGAGATGGGACACTATTTCAGCAGCCAGACACTGGCCGAGGGCGAGCCAGGCGGAGACGCGCCAGCCGAGTGCTGAAACGGCAGGTGTTCGCTGGCTTCGCCCAATCATCGGCTCAGAGCCAACGGCGTTGTGATCAACGCGCTCGTGGGTGGCGCCGGAGCACCGGTCCTACTGCTCCACGGGGCGCCGCAGACCCACTTCATGTGGCATCGGGTGGTCGAGCGGCTGGCGCGCGATTTCACTGTCGTCGCGACAGACCTGCGCGGCTACGGAGACTCCGACAAGCCTCCTGGCTGGCCCGACCATGCCAACTACTCGAAGCGCACCATGGCCCTGGACCAGGTCGAGGTTATGCGGCTGTTGGGCTTCGACAGCTTCATGGTCGTCGGCCACGACAGGGGCGGCCGGGTTGGCCACCGGATGGCGCTTGACCACCCAGAGCGGGTGAGCCGGCTGGTCATCCTCGACATCGCCCCCACCCTCGCCATGTACGAGCAGACGAGTATGGAGTTCGCCCGGGCCTACTTCCACTGGTTCTTCCTGATCCAGCCCTCGCCCCTGCCCGAGAGGTTGATCGGGTCCGACCCCGAGCTCTACCTCAAGTCGGTGCTCGGTGGCCGCAGCGCCGGGCTGGCTCCCTTCACCGAGCAGGCGTTGGCTGAGTACGCCCGCTGCCTGCGGCAGCCGGCCGCAGTCCACGCCATGTGCGAGGACTACAGGGCAGCCGCCAGCATCGACCTGGAGCACGATCGCGCCGATCGGGAGGCCGGCAGGCTGATCGAATGCGACACGCTGGCGCTGTGGGGGGCGGAGGGAGTGGTCGCCCGCTGCTTCCGGCCCTTGGCGGAGTGGCGGCGGGTGGCCCGCCGGGTCAGCGGCGCTCCCCTGGCCTGCGGCCATTACATTCCGGAGGAGGCGCCCGAGGCCCTGCTCGCCGAGCTGCTGGCCTTTGTTTCAAGGAGGAGGCATGACCAGCCAGAGAATCGCCGTCATCCCAGGTGATGGAATCGGCAAGGAGGTTGTCCCGGAGGGGCTTCGGGTGCTCGAAGCGGCTGCCGGCCGGTTCGGACTGGACCTCAGCTGGGACCACTTCGACTGGAGCTGCGACCACTACCTTCGGCACGGCCGGATGATGCCGGAGGACTGGGCGGAGAGGATCGGCGGCCACGACGCCATCTTCTTCGGCGCCGTGGGCTGGCCGGCGTCGGTGCCTGACCACGTCTCGCTGTGGGGCTCACTGGTCGAGATCCGGCGAACCTTCGACCTGTATGCCAACCTGCGGCCGGTCCGTCTGATGCCGGGCGTCCCGTCGCCCCTGGCGGGTCGGGCAGTCGGCGACATCGACTTCCTGGTAGTGCGCGAGAATACCGAGGGCGAATACTCATCCGTCGGGGGCAAGCTCTTCGCTGGGACCGAGCGGGAGACGGTGGTCCAGGAGAGCATTTTCACCCGCACCGGCGTCGACAGGATCATGAGGTTCGCCTTCGAGCTTGCCCGCCGCCGCCCCCGGCGCCACGTCACCTCCGCCACCAAGTCCAACGGCATCTCCATCTCGATGCCTTACTGGGACGAGCGCTTCGCTGCCATCTCGGCCGACTACGCCGACGTGATCACTGACAAATACCACATCGACATCCTGACCGCCCACTTTGTGCGCAACCCCGACCGCTTTGATGTCGTTGTCGCCTCCAACCTCTTTGGCGACATCCTCTCCGACCTCGGGCCCGCTTGCACGGGAACGATCGGGATCGCGCCCTCGGCGAACTTGAACCCGGAACGCAGATTTCCCTCCCTGTTCGAGCCGGTTCACGGCTCCGCCCCAGACATCCACGGCCTGGGTATCGCCAACCCCGTGGGGCAGATCTGGTGCGGTGCGATGATGCTCGAGCACCTCGGCCATCCGGCGGCGGCGGCGGCTGTCATGACCGCGGTCGAGGCGGTGCTGGCGGAGGGACCGAGGACGCCTGACATGGGCGGCACGGCGTCCACCGAGGAGATGGGGAAAGCGATCGCCTCCGCCTTGTAGCAGGGCGGTGGCCGCCGCCTGATCCGAGTGCGCTCGTGCGTCCTGCCGAGAGCTCGAGGCCTCAGGTAAGAAGCTTCGCCGCATGCCGGAGGGCCGGCGGGAAGAAATCGCACTCACACAGCGGTTGACCCGACTTGCGACCCTTTAGGGTCGATATACGCGGCCGACGGAATGCCAACCCCAGGAGTTGCCAATGCCCAGATTGATGATTGTTGTAGCCAGCACCCGGCCCGGACGGGTGGGACTCCCCGTGGCTGAGTGGTTCCGCCAGGTCGCCCAGGACGATGGCTCCTTCGAGATCGACTTCGCCGACCTGGCAGAGATCAACCTCCCGTTCTTGGACGAGCCGCATCATCCCCGGCTGCGTCAGTACCAGCACGAGCACACCAAGGCCTGGAGCCGCCGCGTCGAGTCTGCTGACGCGTTCGTGTTCGTCACGCCTGAATACAACTACGGCATGCCGGCCACGCTGCTGAACGCTTTGGACTTCCTGGTTCACGAGTGGATGTACAAGCCTGTCGGTTTCGTCAGCTACGGTGGCGTGTCAGGTGGCACCCGCTCGGTGCAGATGGCCAAGCTGGTCATCACCTCCCTCAAGCTGGTCCCGCTCCCGGAGGCTGTGAACATCCCCTTCGTGAGCCAGTTCCTGAAGGATGGCAGGCTGGAAGCCAATGAGATAACTGCCACCGCCGCCGCCACCTTGCTGAAGGAGCTGGCGCGCGTGGGCGAGGCGCTGGCACCCCTGCGCGCAAAGGCGGCCTAGCTTTGGGACTCGCCAGAGATTGGTCCGGGATGCGCTTGGCAGGCATCCACCACACCAGCGCCATCACGGGCGATGCCCGGCGCAATCTGCAGTTCTATACGGGAGCGCTGGGTCTGCGCCAGGTGGCCAAAAGCGTGAACCAGGACGACCCCAGCGTCTACCACCTCTTCTATGGCGAGGAGCAGGCGCGACCCGGCGCCGACCTCACGTTCTTCGAATATCCGGCCGCTCTGCCGGGCCGGCCGGGGGCCGGGATGGTGCACAGGATCGTCTGGCGGGTTGGTTCCAGCCAAGCGCTGGAGTTCTGGCAGCAGCGGCTGGCAGGCGCCGGCGTGGAAACCCGCCCAGAACACGATGCACTCCTGTTCCGAGATCCTGAAGGACTCGCTCATGAACTTGGCCCCGAGCGAAGGGCCTGACGAGCCGCTCAGCGCTGGGCACCCTGAGATTCCGGCTGAGCTGGCCCTGCAGGGCTTTGCTGGCGTTCGCGCCTACAGTCGACGGCCCGCGGCCAGCGACGGCGTTCTGGCAGACCTGATGCGGGCAGAATCGCGGTCCGACGGTGGCTGGGAGCTGCGGGGCGAGCGGCGAAGCGGCTGGATCAGCTTCGATCCTGCCCCCAAAGCCCCGGCGCTGCCCAGCGCAGGCACAGTGCATCACGTGGCGTGGAGCACAACCGATGCCGAGCAGCCGGACTGGTTGGAGGAGCTGAACACTGCAGGCGTCCCCAACAGCGGTCTCATCGACCGCCACTTCTTCCACTCGGTACTTCCGGGAGCCGGGCGGCATCCTCTACGGGGTGGCCACTGAGGAGCCCGGCTTCATGGTGGACGGACCGCTCAGCGAGCTGGGCACGAAGCTGATCCTGCCCCCTTGGTTGGAACCGCAGCGCGCGGCCATCGAAGGGCGCCTCACTCCGCTGCCCGACCCTCGGGCCACCTGGCCGATTCGCGCCTGATCACTCGATGGAGAGCTCGCCGGACAGCACTGCCGCGACTTCTCCACCCACCTCCACCAGTGAGGGAGAGTCAGTTTCGGGCTCGTAAGTCAGCTGCACGTGAAGCAGGCTGCGGCGGCCCATCTTGGTGCCCTGCTCAATGAGGAGGGCGACGCTGTCCCCGCGCTGCACGATGCCGTGGCGGACAGCAAAGGTGCCCAGTGGACCGGCTGCGGAGCCGGTAGCAGGATCCTCGCTGACACCAACCGCAGGGCCGAACATCCGCCCGTAGAGCCGGTCGGGCGCGGCCGCTGCAAAGAGGTACACAGGAACTGCAAGGTGCTCGCCCAGCGCGCCGAGAAGATGGCCGTCGGAGACAGCGTGGTCCACCGTCTTGAGATCCCGCAAGGCAACGTACAGCTTGTGGCCGCCGGAATCGACTAGCTGGATCGGCACATTCGGAAGGAGGTCCGGCTCGGCCAGGTGGAGCGCTGCCGCCACCCGAGCCCTGTCGTCGATCACCAGGCCGAAGGAGATCGGCGGGCAGGTGAGCCAGAACATCGGCTCGGCGCCTTCGCCGGCCGACTTGCGAATTTGAACCGGGCCAACTTCCTCGTCCAGAGTGAAGCGCTCGAGGCCGTCGAGGCGGCCTTCCGACCAAAGGGCCCAGGCGGCGCCAATGGTGGGGTGGCCGGCGAACGGCAGCTCGGTGGAAGGCGTGAAGATCTTGGCCCTCGCCACGCTGCCCGGATTGACAGGAGGCAGTAGGAACACGGTCTCGGAGAGGTTCATCTCACGAGCGATGGCTTGCATCGTCGCTGGCGCCAAACCTTCGGCATCCAGCACCACTGCCAGGCCATTACCCTCGAGGCGTCGGCGCGTGAAAACGTCGAAGGTCCGAATCCTGTAGGTCAACCGGGGACCTCCTCTTGTGTTTACTGTCTCATCCAGACCAACCGCGCTGCGGGCGGCTGGATTCCTGAGCCGCGCTAGATGCCCAGGTAGGCTTTGCGGATCCCCGGGTTGGACTCGAGTTCGGCCGCCGTCCCGCTCAAGGCCACGCGGCCGTTCTCCAGCACGTAGCCTCGATCAGCGGCCTCCAGAGCCACCAGCACGTCCTGCTCCACCAGCAGGATGGAGGTGCCGTCGCGGTTGATGGTCTGCGCTACCTCGATCACGCGGTCGACTATCTTGGGCGCCAGGCCCAGTGAGGGCTCATCGATCATGAGCAGCTTCGGTCGCGCCATCAACCCGCGGCCTATCGCCACCATTTGCTGCTCGCCACCCGAGAGCGTGCCGGCGCTGCGGCGCAGCTTGTCCTTCAGGGCCGGAAAGTAGTCAAGCACTTTGTCCAGGTCGGCGCCGATCTCTCGGTCTCGACGGAGATAGGCGCCGAGCCTGAGATTCCGCTCGACGCTGAGGCCGGCAAAGAGC
>JAABUQ010004329.1_pt1 | contig 24360 bp, 3 predicted proteins | sample 5560001 | NCBI WGS metagenome assembly JAABUQ01 (sample SAMN10711888, study PRJNA513371) | rock metagenome | isolation source: Antarctica rocks | place: Antarctica: Victoria Land, Finger Mt nord | collected 2015-12-18
AAGATATTTATAATAATAAATTAATCGAAATTCTATTAGAATTAAAAAGAGAAAATTATATTATTAAATTTTAGAACAACAAAAAGTTATCTTTTATATTTTTTTGTAATCTTTTACAGAATAAGCTGAAATCTCTAAAAAGATAAGAAATCTAAAAGATATTTATAATAATAAATTAATCGAAATTCTATTAGAATTAAAAAGAGAAAATTATATTATTAAATTTTAGAACAACAAAAAGTTATCTTTTATATTTTTTTGTAATCTTTTACAGAATAAGCTAACAATACTTCGACAATAGTTCGATAATATATTAGTTAAAAACTAAATTAAGTATTTAGTTTTGTTTGTAGATATCTCTATTCTATTTGTATTAAAATCAAACAATAGATTATATCTATACATTAATTATAGAGATTTTAATACAATTATTAATAAGAATTGTTATTTACTATCTCTAATTATAAAAACGCTAGATTGTCTATACGAAGCAAAGCACTTTATTGTTTTAAATCTAAAGAATATCTATTATTGCATTCGCATTAAATGCAATAATAAGTAAAAGACAATATTTTACATATATTCTAAATATTTCGAGTATCAAGTTATGCTATTTAAACTAGCAAATGCATTTGCAATTTTTTAGATCTATATTAATAAAATATTGCAAAAGTTGATTAATATAATTTGCGTAATCTATATAGATAATATACTAGTATATAGCAATAATTCGACAAAGCACTAACATTATATTAGATAGATACTAAAATATCTTCGCAAATATTTGCTATATATTAGTTTAAAAAAATGTAAGTTTAATATTATAAAAATTAAATATCTAAACTTTATTGTATTTTTAGAAGATATATAGATAAATTAAAAAAAAATTAAACAATTAAGAAGTAATTTAAATTAAAAACTTATTATAAGTTTTAAATATTCCAGAATTTTATAAACTTTTATAGATACTTTATATATTGCTATTCGAAAAGAGTTGTTTCTCTTACTGATCTATTAAAAGAAAGTAAAAATAACAAAAACTTTAATTCTTTTGTTTAATCGAATAAAATAGAGCAGACGTTTTGTTAACTTTGCAATATTTTTATATTAATTTTACTACTTTGCTACTATAATTCGAACAAAAAGATTAGAGTAAAGATTGATATATCTAATTTTGCAGTTGCAAGCATTTTGAGTTAACAAGATAACAACAAAAATTAACACTTCATAATATTTTGATTGCGAAAGATAATTTCGATAGAGCAAAATTATAAAATATATAATTAGAAATTGCTAACTATTGTAGTTGCTTTTAAACAATAAAGATACTATCTAAAAAGCAATATTTATTCTATCGAGATATAGTTAGATTACAATAATTTTAGAGAATTTATAAATTAAAAAAAACTAAACTTAAAACAAGTTTGCTAAACGCTCAAGTTAGTTGTCTATAATTTTAAAATTTTCTATTATTTAAATAAAAAAAATTAAACAAATTGATTGTCGAGATATTTCGATTCTAAAGAAATTTTGTTATTAAATACAAAATTGCTATCGATATTGCAGAACAAACTAACGTTGTTATTTAACAAAAATTTGCTAATACAAAGCAGACAAAAGATATTAGTTAATCTAATTTCTATATTTTAAAATAAGTTAATATTGTTGTTTAACAAAAAGTTGCTAATACAAAGCAAACAAAAAATATTAGATAATTTAACTCTTGTATTACAACTAGCAGAAGTATTTATTAGTAAGGCAAAAATTTTGCAATTATAAAATAAAAATAAAATTCTTAATAAACTAATATCTCTATTTTAACTAGCTAATATGTAGATTGTTATTTTAAGAAAAGTAATTAGAAATATATCAAAAAAATTGTATAAAAAATTTCAAAAATTCTTAAAATTCTTAATTAAGAATTTTTAGATTAAAAATAATTAAGTGGAAAAGATTTGTATTAAATCGAGAAAATATTTTACTATTAGCAAAAAATATAAATTCTAGATTAAAAGAGTCTTGTTAAATATAACAAAATACTCTATATTTTAGAAAATATAGTTGTTAGAAAAAAATTAATTCGCAAAACCTATAATAACTTTTTAATAAAATGTTTTGAAATCGAGAAAATTCTAAATCTATTTCAGAAAAAATATTTTTAATCTATCTGCGCAAAACGAATAAAAATATATATTAAAATATATAATATTTGTTAATATATTAAAATTTCTTGTTATAAGCTATATAGTAAGTTTCGATTCTTATCTATTGCAAAAAAATTATAAAAAAAAATTATTATAAATTTTGTAATAGATTTGTTGTCGAACAAATATTATAAAGTTGTATATAACTTAATTTTTATAATAGTCGATTGTTGTATAAAAATAATTAGATATATATTTATAACTATTAGAATTAATATTGCAAAGCTAGCAAAAATATTTTTCAATAAAATAGTTTTATATTTTAAAATATTAACTAATATAGTAAGCAACAAAAGATTTGTCTTTACTAGTATTTTCTAATTTGCTATATACTTTTATGCACAAATTAGAAAACAATTAAATATTATTTTTTGTTCTTAGATAGATAATTTAATCGAGCAATAAAATTAAACTCTTAAGTATTATTTTTATACTTACGTTAACGCAAAATAGACGAAATAAGCTAGTCTATTATTAATAGTAGAATTTGTCTATAACAATAACTATTATATCTTAATTAAAACTTTGTTGTTCTATTTAATATATAATTATTATTCGAAGATTTACTATAAAGTTGAGAACAACTCTATTAAAAAGAAGATACTATTAATATAGAAATACGTAAAATAGCTTTATAATTTAAAAAAAGTTCTAGCAAAATATCTCAAAAAATACTGTTGCGCAATAGACAAAATACTATAAAAAAAATATAGATTAAAAAGTTTTGTTGTAGAAAAATTAATTATACTTTTAATTAGAAATCTAAAGCAAAAGAGATTTAGCAAAAAGATATTGCATAAATATATTAAATTATTTAAAATTAAGAATAAGAATAGAATATAGATTTATTATCTTATCTTATTTAATATCTATTAGATTTATAATACTTTCTATATTTTATTTCTAAAGTTATATTTGTATTGCATAGACAATAAGCAAATAAAACAAATATTGTAAACTTCGAAACTTATTAATAATAAAATCGAATAAGAGATCGAAGAGATTCTAGATAGAACTAGCGTAATCCTTGGGTCAAGTTTTAATTCGATCGAGTTAACTCGCCCAACTCTAATTCTAGAATCGAGCAAAAGTTCTAACCTAATCGAGTGAATCGAACGTATGAGGCGCGTCGAACGTTCAACTTAATTTATTCGATTACGTGACGTCACGTGACGCGCTAATCATATGCGATTAGCGTGAATCTTGCGCTAGCTTAATTAAGTTAGCGCATAGATTAAATAAGATAAAATAAGCGAATGCTAACGCGACGAAGTTAGCTTGAATTCTTGGCATTAATTCGACAAAACTCGACTCTAAAATTGAGTTCGCGTCTTGACCTTGACTCAATTCTACGAGGCCCAAGAGAGTGAGTCGAATTAAGAAAAAAATGTTCGACTTGACCCAACGATCACACTAGATAGAACTAAGTTAAAAAAACAGATATAATATAAGATTAAATAGATAAACTAAAGCAAGAAGTATAATTAATAGCTAAGAAAAGAATCTTTTAATAATGTCGATAAATTGCAAAAGAATTTTAAAGAACAAATATATAGCAAACAAAGATGAAAAAGATAATACAATATATATTGCAATAACAATAACTATATTAACAATTATCTACTCGATAGAATATTATGTAATTATTGTTATATTACTGTTGTATTTAATTAGATTTATAATAGAAAATCTCTTTATTTTGCTATACAAAATATTAGAAATAATAGAATTATTTCTCTTAATATAAATACTTAAAATATAATTTGTAAATATAATTATCTAATTGTTTTTTTTAGTTAATAACATATTGCAATAACTTAGCAAGTCTTTAATAACTTGTCAAATTTGCTTTAGACAACTATAGAAAGCTATCAAATTTATTCGAAAATAAATTGTTAGATTTTGCAAAGTTATTTGTAAACAAGTTTTCGAAATTGCTTAAAATATTTGCGTTTTTTTAAGAAAGTTAAATTGCAAAAAATTTATTTTACTTAATCTTTATTATTTTTGTTGCAAATTTGATTTTGCTACTTATATATGTTTTTGCGCTCTTTATTTTTTATAAACGTATAAACAAGCAAAGTGCAAATAGAAACAAAAAAAAGCTTATTATATTATTATTTGATAATTTTGCTAACAACTTAAAGTTACAAAAAAACTTAATTGCAAAATTGTAAAATTTTGCAAAAGAATTTTTCGAACTTGTTTAATTTAGATTAATAGCAAATTTAGAAACAATTTGTTTTGACTCTATTTTCTTTATTTTTGTTAACAATTTATTCTTGTTTTTATTTCTATTTTTCTTCGAATTCTAAATATATATTAGTGCACTACATAATATATCGAAATAGATAGAAAAATAAATAGAAAAATATGTTAAAAAGCAAATAAAAATACTTACAAATAATATATATTTAGAAAAAAGATTAATTAGTTTTTTTGTTTTAACAAAAATATTATTTCGATTTCTTTTTGTTTTCTTAAATTTCTACTTAAATACAATTTAATATTCTAGAGCGCAAGTTAAATTATATTTGAGTCGACAAATATAGAGTTGCGTTCGATTTATTATTAATAGAGTAAACTCTTTATTGTGTTGTCAACTCTTTATATTAAGAATAATACTCTTTTGTAAGTATTTTATTAATCTAGAAATTGTATTTTTAATTTCGAGCATTTTATAATATTTGTCGACAAGAACTTCTATTTGATCTTAAAAGTATTTAACAAACTACTAAATATTAGCAACTATTGTATTGTAAGCAAAAATAAAATATATTGCAATACAATAATTTAATTTACAATAGAGAACTTTGCAATAAGTATAAATACTTCTTTTTTGCAAATATATATACGTTTGTTTACGCAAGTTATATATAGAAAATTATTACAAACTATAATATACTAGTTTCTATAAATAGTAAAATATCGAAATTATCTACTTTTTAAATCTCTCGATTTCTTAGAAGATAAAGATAAAGATATAATAATTTGATATTTGTACTATATATATAAGTCTTATATATTGTTGTTTTTGCAACAATTTACTTACAACAAAAAAGTAGTTGCAATTAAGAAAAATATAAAAAGAAAGAAAAGAAAAGAGAAACAACAATATCTATATTTATAGTTTATCTAACGTCTGCGCAACGTTAACTCTACTTTAAATTCTATTTAAAACTCTAATAATAATAATAACAAAACAATAATTTATTATAGATTGCTATTGTTGTTATTATGTTGTTCTACAAATTGTATTAAACTAAAATATAGACTAATTTCTATTAAATAGAAGACATTTTTTCTCTTAATTTTTAAAAAAATTTGAAAAGTTTTGTAACAAACTCTTATAATGCTAACGTTTAATAGACGTTTTTATCTTGTATAAGATTAATACAGCTTTTTACATTACTAAGAATTAGTACTCTAAGAGAGATAATAACTATACTATTATAGCGTTATCGACGCGCTAGCGTTTCAAAGTATAGTAGAGCATATAATTTCGACTATCTATAGAAGTTTTGAATTGCACAGCTTCTCTTTTTGATTAGAAAGCGAGAAATAGACTTGCACGTTATAGCAAGTATTAGATAGAAAGAAAGTCTATTTCTTGTTATTCTTCAACAACTAGTCTTACTACTATCTATTTTATATAGTTGAGATATAGTAATAAAAGTCTATTATATCTTACGTCTTTTATATCTTAGTGCGTCGACAAGCAACAAACGCACTTGCATCTTATAGAATACTTTATTTAATTATATATATTAAGTGCGTTTAAATACTTTTTCAAAAATATTTTTATAATCTTTTTAATTTAATTCGAAACAATTAACTTTTCGATCTAAAATATATTGTATTTTGTAATCTTTCTTTTTATATATTTCGAAAATCTTTTTAAAAATAGTATTTAATAGAGAAACATAATATAGATTTTGCTATAAATTTTAAAAATAAATTGTGCAAATTGTGCAAACTTTTTAAAATTAACTATCTAAGTATTTTTTTTTCAATTGTTTAAAAGAGTTATTTCGATAAATTTAAATACAATTCGATTATTTTATATTTGAATTAACTTTTTCGAGTTAAAATAGTTCGAAAATTATTTTGTATTATTGTTTTTGCGTATTTTTTTGCTATTTACAATAACAATAAAGATTTTTTATATTTTATACAAGACAATGATATAACTATTAACAATTTGTACTTGCAATAAAGAAGAAAAAAAATAGATAATTGCGTATTTTCAACAAAGAATTGCAAAATAAAGTTTTTTTAATTTCTAAATTAATAAGATACTTGATTTTACGCATATTATATAATATATTAACAAATACTATTTAGATTAATATTTTAATTTGTTGTTTTTAACTTTTTACGTCTAATACTATAGCGACAAGTATTAGATTTTAACTTTTCTCGAAAATATATTACTTTTGTTTTGCTTTTTATCTACTTTTAATATTGCAAATATATAGAGTTATTTAATTTGTAATCTATTTAATTACAAATAGAGTATCTAAAATTTAATTAATATATTGTATTTTTTTCCAACAAATATCTAACAATTATTTTTGTTTTATTAATTATTTTTAATACTATTTTTAATTTATATAGTTACAACAACTTTAGTAATTAATATCATAGAGTGTTTTGTACTATTAATTGCATTAAACAAATTATTTTGTTTATATAAAAATTAATTTTCTTTATTATATTCTCCAAAGTTTTTTGCAATATAAAAGATATTATTTAATTTTAACAACTTTTTAATTAATTGCAGATATTGCTCGATTTTAATAAATTTATTATATATTTGCGTAATACTAGTATAGATATATTATTAGCAAAATATTTTCTAACAAATTTTGTTAATACATTTGTTTTTTAGATTTCGCATTTTTTTGCTACGTTGGCAAAATCGGAACTTTCGCAGAATTATTCGAAATCTATTTTAGACTAAGAGATTAGAAATTTACAATACTTATCTAGAATTGTTTAGAAATTAATAGACAATTACGCAAAAATCTTTAAATATATTTTAAGATCAAAACTAAGTTTAATGCTAACAATATTATTAATAAGTTATTTGTACTTAGTTATATAATATACTTAATAACTTGCGTATAATTAAGAGTTTTTCTAATACAAGCGCAATTAATTACGCGTATATATATTGTATACAACAAAGATATTATAATTTGCATATTACTCTTGCGTAAAAATCTTACAAATTGCTCGATTTTGTTACTTAAATTACTATAATATAAACAAGTAACAAGTAAAGACGTAATTAAAGTATTACAAGAGTTTGTGTATATCTTAAATATCAAAATTTAGATGCAACTTCGCTCGAGTTAATCGAAGTTTAAGTTAAATGCATGTTTATATAGAGTTAAACTAGAACTTAATCTTGCGCAATCTCGAGTAACATTTAATTAATTTGTAATTTGTCCCGAGAATCTCTAATTGATTTCGAAGCTCTATAACAATATATAGTTAATCTAGAATCTAGAGACAACTTCTTGTTTTATCGACGTATTAATAACTAATTTCTTTAATTACAAATATAGATTGTTTAAATAGATAACAAACTCTTCAATTTTTTAATAAGATTGTTGCTTTATATTTTTAAGTTTAATCTTAATTTTTATATTGCAAATCTCGAATATACTAAGAAATTCTTTAATATATCGAAAAAATAGTTTTAAATAATTTCTTTGTTTTTATTATATATTTTTTGTATATATTTGCGCTATTAATTATGTTGCTTTTCAATAAAATATAATACAACTTAAAGTAATTTCGACTTTTTATCGATATAGTTTGCAAGATTATTTTAAAAATAATTTTTGCAATTCTCGAATTAGATTTTTAGACTTATATAGTTAATATATTTTTATATTAATAACTTTTTAATATAACTAGTTTTTTTGCGTTAATTAAATCAATAGTAGTTATTGCTATATTTGCAACAATAACTAATAATATATTGTACAAGCTAAAGTTTTGCAATTGCAAGCTTAATTTTAAATCTTAAAAGTTGCAATATATTTGTATTATTAATATACTATATAATAGTATTTGTCGAAATAAACAATATAGATTTATTTTTAGAATTGAATATTTCGATATTTTTTTTGCTTTAATTAATAGTTGTACTAGTATTAAAATTAATTATTTTTATCTAATTCTTAAAATATATTAATTGCGTAATTTTCTTTACACAACTAATTATTAACAATATTTTAAAAGTTAACAAATCTCTAAATATATTTACAATAGCAAGTTACTAATAATTTGTTAACTATTGTTTTTAATTAAACAACTTTGTTTAGATAAAGCAATTAGAATTGTAAAGTAACAACTATCTTTTTAAATAAAGTTGCGTAGTTAAACTAGTTAAGTTAGATAGTATATATAATAGTATAATAGTATTTATAGTAGAACTAATTGCTAAGAAACGCAAGTGCAAAAAAATCTTATTTCTCTATAAAATATATTCTTGTCTATTATTAAAAAGAGATTGTGCACGAAAAATATTAATTAATTTGATATTAGTTTTGCTTGAATCTAGTTCGCGAGAGCTTTGCTAAATTTATAGTTATATACGCTTGATACGCTATTGCGAAGCAGATCTAGCGCTTTGAGACACGCTTTATAGATTGCTTGTTTTTAAAATAAAATCTTTTTCTTAGAGTTAAACGAATTAACTTTATTTGCAAATAATATAGATCAATTACTCTCTAAAATATTTTATTAGCTTCGTAAAGAAGTGTCAATTAGAAGCGTTATATTATTTGAAAATCTAGAAAAGCAAGCTTAACAATCGATTCTACAACAATCTTCTCTTTTTAATCGATCAATATATATAGAAATAGATATAGAGAGTACTATTGCAATATAATGTTGTTTTAGCAAAAAGATACTACTAGTACTAGATCTTCTTATTGTTAATATTCAAATATAACTAAACGAATTTAATATAAAGATTGTGCAAATTATTGCAATAATTCTACTTTTGGATAGATTTTGTTCGACAGCTAGTATAATTGATTAACTCTATCGAGTATTAATACTAAGTATAGATTTAGTTATTTCAATTATTTAATTATTTGTTTGTTTCGAAAATGCAACAATCTTGTTAGTAAATTCTATATTATTTCTAGTAGTATTTTATTGCTTTAGAGAATAGTTAAAATTAATATTAGAGCTTACAAATAGACAATGCAATTAAATAAGATTAAACAAGAATTCTAATTATAGAGATAGAATTTATATATAGAAATTACAATTTATAAGCGATCGAGTTATAGAGTTGAGAGTCGAAATGTTAAATTTAATTTAGTTATAGTATTATAAAGAAGAAAATTATAATAAATTGCTATAACTTGTTCGATTTAGTTTTAATTAAAATGTATTAAAGTTCTTTAAAGCGCTTTTAATATAAAAGATCTTATTAGAACAAGCAAATATTTAAGAAGTTGTTAAAGAAGAGATAAAAATATATTATGCAAGATTAAATTAATTATTTAATAAATACAATGTTGCAAAGACTTAAAGATATAAAAGACTTAATAGCAATAAAACTACTTAACAAAATCGAAGAGATATATATTATATATAGCTTGAAGATAGATATATATAGTTCTTGCGCTAAGAATTGCTCTATTATATTAAGTTTTAACTTAACAACAAGACTATATCTATAGAAGCGCTCTTCTTTTATATATTTTAGTATCTAAGTTTTTGAGCATTTACAAATACGTACACTTGTTTGCTCTTGTATGCACAATTTTGCTTAGATAGCTCGCAACAAATTACTAGATAAATATATAAGAGACAACAATCTATTGCTATTTATAGCTTCGAGTTTAAAGACTTCTATTATCTTTACAAGTATTAATCCTCTCTTATATTACGCAATTATAATATAGATTAAAAGAAAGTATTAATAAAGAAACTTTTTGCTAGATCTTACATTAAAGATTGTACGCCAAAAATTTATTGCGCACAAAATAGTATTAAGAACAAAAACATTAATATTTTGAAAACTTTAAAGAATTAAGACTCGAAAAATAAAACAATATTAGTAGTAAATATAAATTCTTAATAAAATAGAAATAAAGATTCAAAAATCGAAATTATATATACAAGAATTAAGAATTAAGAATTAATTTGTATTTAAATTCTATCTTAATAGATTTTATATATAATAGACTTAACAATCTTAGAGAAATTAGCATAATATTTAGAATTTTTTTCAGATATCGATTTTGAATTTAGTACTAATAATTAATAATATTTTAGATTTTTATATATTATATACAAAATAATTAATAGTTTTAAGCTAATTTGATTGATAAAAATAATCAACAACAAATTATATATCTTGAAGAATTTCGTTAATTTTTTTAAATTACTAAATACTTGCGTAACTCTATAGTTAAAGATTTAAACAAATAGTAAAAAATAAAATTTTAAATTAATTATTTATAAAATATATAACTTTTAAGACTTATTTCTATTAATTAACTTTTTATCTATAGTTTATAGAGTATAACTGTAGCTTTAATTTAAAGTTTTATTTGCTTTAATTAAAGTTAATTTAGTAATATTTAGACTAATTGCGTTAGTTCGATTAATCGAGTTTAATTTCATTGATCGAATTAAATCTTAATAATTTAATTCGAATCGATTCGAAAGTCTTAACAATTTAATTTCTAAAATTAAAATCGACAATTTAATTTAATTCTAAAACTTGAAATTAAAAATTAAATCGAATTATTAAATCGAATTATTAAGATTTGTTAAGATATTAATTTTATTATAGATTATAATTAATTTATTTGAAATCTTAGTTTTATATTTTATATTTAATAATTTAATTTAATAATACAATATAGTAATACAATATATTAATGTATTTTTTAGTCAAAATTTCAAAATTATAATAATATAGATCTAAAAATAGTAATTCTTAATATAATAATATAATTTTCGATTCAATTCGATTTGATTTTAAAATAGATAAATCGAATTAATTTTTAATTCAATTTTTATAGTTAAAATCGACAATTCGATTCGATTCTAAAAGTTAGAATCGAAAATCGAATCAATAATTAGTCTAATAATTAGTGTAATCGTTAAGTTAAGTCGAACATTGTTTTCTTAATTCGACTCACTCTCTTGGGCCTCGTAGAGTTGGGTCAAGGTCAAGACGCGAACTCAATTTTAGAGTTGAGTTTTGTCGAGTTAATGCCAAGAATTCAAGCTAACTTCATCGCGTTAGCATTTGTTTATCTTATTTTATCTTATCTATGCGCTAGTTCGATTAAACTAGCGCAAGATTCACGCTAATCGCATATGATTAACGCGTCACGTGACGTTAGATAATTGGGCGAGTTAAGTTAAACGTTTAGCGCACTCTATGCGTTCGACCCACTTGATTGGACTAGAAATTTTGCTCGATTCTAAGATTAGAGTTGAACGAGTTAACTCGTTCGAGTTGAAACTCAACTTGTCGATCACACTACTAATAATATTATTGTTAATATACGTAAAATCTACTAAGTTTTAATAAGATAAATAGCTTAATAATCTAGATAGCATCTATCGAGAGACAAAACAATAAAAGACAAATTTAGTTATTAATTTTCAATTATAGAGCAATTGCTCGAAGTAAACAAAAATAAACTAATTATTTCTTGCGATATTACAAACAATATAGCAAACGATTTTTTTATTCGAATTATTCTAATAACTTGTTACGAGTCGCGTGCTAATAGATACTATTCGTCGCGCATCGCTCTTCATAAGATAATTAGAAAGAGAAGATTTGTCAATAGAATTAAGATGATCAAGATAATTTAATTCTTAAGCATTTTAAATTTTGAATTAAGATAATCAAGATAATTAAGATTTTGAACATCTTAAACATCTTGAATTTTAAATGATAAAAAAGTATATAGCTTTCGAACGCGACTCTTTTATAAATCGTGTTCAATTTATTTTAAGTTTTTACTTATTGTTACTTTGATTTATTGAATTATTTGTGAAAATTTATTAAATATAAAATTGTTTATAATTGCAATTCTTGTTATTAAGTAATTGCTTACATTGTCTAAAGACGTCTACAAATCTCTTTAATAACATAATTTGCTTTAATGTTTTTTACGAAAGTACTAACGTAACACTTTGAACACTCTAAGAATGTTTGTACTAGATTAACGCATCTCTATCTCGAACAATAGCTCAATAGCATTACGTCGACTTTCTATTAATGAAAACGACAAAATAAGAATTAACAAGTCTAACGTTTATTATGAAGATCGTATTGACTTGAAGAATTAACTTATGCAAATAAATATTTATTTTATTTTCTATTTTATTTTAGCGAACAAGAAGACGATTTTCGCATTCACATTTCTTAGAGAAAGAGCTTAGCATTAGCTCAAATTGAACTTACGCAAATATTTGAAAAATTATGACGAAAATTCTTGTGCGATGTTTACAAATTTCGATAACTTTAGAAGAAAGCTTCGAAGAATCTTTAAAACATTCAACGAGAAACAAATCGCAAAAAGAATGATTTAACATTTAATTTAACGAATTTTTGTAACAAACTACGCAACAAGATTTTAAAAATATGTTAATTTTATCGAATGAAACGATGTCGCATTTATAACAATGTTTCGACGAAATTTCAAGAACAATCTTAAGAACGAAATTATGTGCGATAACAAATTCATTAGCGATATATTTGATTTTATTGAAGTAGTTATCGATTTCGACGACAAATTATATAAAAGAGTTATAAAAAAGCGATACGATCAATTTCACGAAAGAGTAGAAATCTTCTTTGAATCGACGATCAAATATTATTAGAAAGAATTTCGTTCTAATTAGAAATACAATAATTTAAATTATCGTAAATTTGCATTTATAAAATTAAATTTTACTTAACGACGCAAAAAAAAGAATTTTAAAAAAAAGCAAAATAACAAATCTTAAAAAACGTATTATTTATGTGACAAATTGAATCACTTCGCAAGAGATTGTCGATTACGAAACTTAATAATTCGTCGACAAATTAATGTTATATTAAGAGAAATACTTAATAGCTAGAACAACATCAAAAAGGAAATTGACACAAAGACAAATATTTTCAAAATTAGATCGAACGACAATTATTATTTAATAAAGAATTTAAATTAATTACAAAAAGTTCTAGATAAAACATTATCAAATAAAACATTCGCATTTACGCAAGAAATTAATTAAACACTCTAAAAAACTATTAAATCTTATAGCTTAATTATTGACTTAAACGAAGAGTATAACTAAAAGAATTTTTATAAATGCATAAAAAACATTACGAATCATTTCGAAACTTTAGTTAATTCATCGAAAATCGTAAACGAATGCGAGAAGAAATTAAAAAGCAATGCTATTACAAAAAAGAATATACTTAACATTACAATAAGACAATTGAATCTTATAGTATACGTAGATCTTAATTAAATAGCTTGCTACGATAACTTATGCTAAATTTATCTAAAAAAAAGAACGAAATTAATTGATTTTTTAAAAAGTTAAAGTTAACAATTTAGCAACAAAAGAAAGCTTAATGTAAACAAACGTTTAAAGTAGAAGTCACAACATAGAAGCAAGAAAAAGTTCAAATTTTTTAATAAAGAACATACTAGAGAAATGCAATATATTAGCTCAACAATAACAACTAAACTTAATAGCGCACATACAATATTTTATCACATTAATTAAGATTAACGATCGTCAACTTATAGCAATGATCGATTTTAATACAACAAATAATTTTATAATCAAAGCTCTTGTAAAGAGAAAAGAATATTTTATTTAAAAGAAATTTAACGCTTACAATTTAATAATTGTAAATGAAAACTCATTACTTGCAAAAAATGAAAGAGTAAACAAAAAAACGAAATTATTATTAATAGCTATTTAGCAACATTACGAGAAACTAATTTTTAATATAATAAGAATAATTACTCATAACATTGTTTTAGATTTGTTTTGATTAAAACAACATAATTTAAAAGTTGACTAAAATATACAAGTACTTAGATTCGCACAATGTGATCACACAATTCACATTCAATTTACGCATTAATAGCGTTCGATAATAAATAAAAGATTAAGTCGAAATTTGATTGCAAGTAGCGAATTTGCATTTTTGCAAAAGAACGATTTAATAAAATTCGACTTAATAAACATTAACAAAGATTAGTTAAATTATAAAGTCAAAATAAGTGAAAAAAAAATTGCGAATCTTTTAAGAGCTCTAAACTATTTAGTATAGCGAGAAAATCGCTAAAGCATATATTACGAATATATAACAATTGAGAGCATTTATTTTAGAAAAAGAAAACGATCGAAATTTTATTTAAACATTAATTGTAAGATTACAAGATTAGATTTAAATTAAACAAGCAATTTACGTTTGAACTTATATATGTTTTATTTAAAAAGAAGCTAAAAACTCTTCGCGAATACTTAGCCAAAAACGAAAAAAAAAGAATTTATTAAAAAATCTTAATTATAGATAGAATATTTAATTCTTTTTGTATTAAAGAAGAACGAAACTCTTTATCTATGTGTCGATTATCGAAAGTTAAACAATATTACGATAAAAAATTAATATTCATTACTTAACATTAGCGAACTTCAAAATCGATTGTTCGAAGCAAAATACTTTATCAAATTAGATTTACGAAAAGCGTACAATTAAATTAAAATAAAGACAAAAGAAGAGTGAAAAACAATTTTTCGCATACAATATAAATTATACGAATATACGATAATGTCGTTCGAACTTATAAACGTTTTGACAACGTATTAAGAAATAATTAATGATGTATTACGATAATATTTGAATCGATTTGTTATAACATATTTGAACGACATTATAATTTACTCAAATATTTTGAAAAAACATGTGAATTATGTTTTCAAAGTACTAGAATATCTAAATAAAAGAAATCTATATCTTAAATTAAAGAAATGCGAATTTCATCAAAAAGAAATTGATTTTTTTAAATTTGTCGTTGAACGACATAAAATACGCATGAATTTCGAGAAACTACGAACAATTAAAGAATAAAAATCATTTATTAACGTCAAAAAAGTTCAATTCTTTTTAGATTTCATAAATTATAACAAGAAGTTCATTAAGAATTACTTAATTAATGCAATATTATTGACAAATCTTACGAAAAAGAAAACGTCATAAAAATAAAAATTAATAAAAAAAAATTATTTTAGAATTTTAAGCTAGAATGCTTAAAAATATTAATATTAAAAATGTACAATTTACGATTGTTAAACAAAATTGAAATTAACGCATTAAATTTAATTATTAATGCATATTTTAATCAAAAACATAAAAACATATAACACTTAATAACATATCTTTCGAGAAAACTCTTGTTAATCAAACAAAATTATAATATTTACGACAAAAAGCTATTCGCTATTGTAGTTTTTTTAAAATTATAAAGAGTATATATCGAAAAATCATTAAAATTTACGATTCTTATAAATTACAAAAATCTTCTACATTTCATTATTATTAAACAACTTAATAAAAGACAAATGCGATAATTAGAGCAATTCGAACAATACAAGTTCAAAATATAATATACATTAGACAAAGATAATGACAAAGTAGACGCACTTAATAAAAGAAATAATTATATAAAAACGAAGAAGTTTTTTAATTACAATATACTTAAAATTAACAAGAACAAATCATTATTAACAAACAAATACAAGCTAAATGCTACATTACAAATACTTAAAGACGATAAAAAAGAATTTTTAATAAAAAAAGAAAAACTTCAAATATTTATTGATAAAATCGACGAATGTATAAAGAAACATTATGATAAATTATTGCAAAAACACTTAAAAGTAATTAAAATTCTTTAACTTTTACGTCAACATTGTTAATTTTCTTAAATAAGACAAGTTGTCAAGATATACGTTAAACGATATCTTAATTGTTAGTAAAACAAACATAATACACATGCGAACTATAACGAAATTCAATATTAAGAATTATTTGAATCGTTATAAGATAAAATTACGATAAACTTTATTATTAAGTTGTTTAAATCGACGAATTTAGCAATTGAAGACAAATATAATTCGATATTAGTAATAATTAATAAACTTATCAAGTATTTATATATTATCGCATATAAGAAAAAATTCATAGCAAAACAATTAAAATACATTGTATTAAATCGACTTATACGATATCACAATATATTCAAAGAATTAATTAGTAATAGAGACAAGCTCTTTACGTCTAACTATTAAAAGACATTTTTATCAATGTTAGAAACAAGACTTAAAATGTTCATTGTTTATCACTTAATTACGAATAATTAAATAGAGCGAACAAATTAAAGTCTAGAGCAATATTTAAGACACTACGTCAACAATATTTATAACAATTGAATATTACTTTTATCTATGACGCAATTAGCATTAAATACAAAGATTTCGAATATTACTAAAATAACTTTATTTTTCGTTAATTATAACAAAGAACTTGATTTCTTCGAAAAAGAGCGAAAGCATCTATTAGCACAATTAATCATAAAGAGAGTAGCAACACTAAAAAAGATACACAACAATATCTTAAAGATGCAAAAAAGATCAATTAAGTACTAGAACAAAAAACGAAAAATGATATCTTAACTAAGAAAAAAAAAATATATATCTTTTTACAAAAAATTTTAAGACAAGAAAGTTAAACAAGAAATTGAATTATATCAAAGTCGAATCGTTTCTCGTTAAGAAAACAAAAAGATTAATCAATTACGAATTCGATTTACTTAAGAACGTCAAAGTATTTTTAATATTTTATATTTTATTGTTAAAATTAACGAATTTAATTACGTCTTTATAGAACACATTTTATTTTCATTTACAAAAAAAAAACAATATAAGATTAAGAAAATTTTATAATAGAAAAATCAAAAATATCTTATCAAGTAAAAAGAATATTTTATTTTCAAAAATATATAAGAATTATTCAAGAACTTGAAGAAGTGCTTTAACAAATTGCGACGATTTCGTTAGCGACAAAATTACTTATAAGAGTTGACAAAGCATTAAGAGACAAAGAAGCGAACAATAAAGAATTGATAATAATATCAAATAGAATTTCGAACGTCTCTTCAATATATTTAATCTCTTTTTCGCTCTTCTTAATTTTTAGAATATTTTTTGACTTCGCATTATTTATATTTTTCAAACGACAAAGTTAGTGTTTTCTTTGTTTCGTCTTTCGCGCAATTCTTAGACGCAATTTTGTTATTTCATCATCTAGCTTTTTAGTCTTTTGAATGACTTTATTCATTTCTTGATAATTAAAAGTTAAATCGCATTTTCGATTCTTTCGATAACATTTCTTACATTTAAGATATTTTTTATTTATTTAATAAGATACGTCGAATGCGACATAGATTTAACAAGAACGCATTGTGAGAAAAGCATATTTATAACGACAATTAACAACGAAATTGCGACGTTGTTTAGTAATCAACTTGATTAACATAATAAGAAAGAATAAATAATTTTGAAACGAAAATTCTTGAAAAGAGAAAATAGTGTTACGAGTCGCATACTAATATATACTATTCGTCGCGCATCGTTCTTCACAAGATAATTAAAAAAAAAGATCTATCAATAGAATTAAGATAATCAAGATGACTTGACTCTTAAGCATCTTGAATTTCGAATCAAAATAATTAAGATAATCAAGATTTTGAACATCTTGAATATCTTGAATTTTAAATGATAAAAAAGTATATAGCTTTTGAATGCGACTTTCTTATGAATCGTGTTCAACTTATCTTAAGTCTTTACTTATTGTTACTTTAGTTCATTGAACTACTTGTGAAGATTTATTGAACATAAGATTGTCTATAGTTGCAATCTTTGTTATCAAATGATTGCTTGCATTGTCTAAAGACGTCTACAAATCTTTTCGATAGCATAATTCGCTCTAATATCTCTTACGAAAGTACTAACGTAACATAACTAGCAACTTTCTTCGAAAGATAGATAGCTAATCTACGACTTTAACTCGATCGCGTTATTAATCTTAACTAATAGTAATTATATTTAGTTAACTTTCTAAATTTTTAACAAATAAACTATCTCGATTGATATAATATTTAGAAAGCTAAAAAGCAATATATATAATTTACACGAATTGAGTCAATCTTGGCAAATAACTAGATTAATCGCGTCGATTTAAGAAATCGAGTTCGATTTAGAAAATCAAATTAAATCTTGACAATTCGATTCGAATCAAATTAAAAGTCTTGACAATTTGATTTCTAAAGTTAAATTGTCGATTCAAGTCGATTTTAGAAATTGAAATCGAAAATCGAATCGAAAAATCGAATCGAATTGTTAAGACTACTATTTTTAGTAAATTTTATTATTTTTAGTAACAATTAATTGATAATTTAATAGAAATAGTTAATCTATTTAAATTAATTAGTAAATATATTAGATTGTTTTTATATTATGCATTACTATTGTGCATTACCTAGAAAACAATTAAAAAAATCTAAATTTAAACTAAATTTAAACTATTTTTTAGTATTCTTGGCATTCTTGGCGATTCGATTCGATTTCAATTTTTGGATTCGATTCGATTTCAAAAGTTGGACCGTCGATTCGGGTCGATTCCAGAAGTTGGAACCGAAAACCGAACCGACGGTCAGTCTACAAATAACAAATGTAATACTAAGAGTTCTCCACAAGAAGCTCTATACTCCAAAAAGACGTTATTACGATCTAGGCCCTATCAAGGATATTGTGGTGCAGAGTCGGAAGATATGGAATAGTAAACTAGCTGGGATTGCAGTACGTATGACGACCAAATTCGTAACTTAGCGTGGCATGCAGATCGGAGGGTCCTGGAAGATGAATTAGGGAGTTGGTGGACGATTCTAAGGTCTTAGAATCTATCGAAGAATCCTCTCGGACGTCAAGAATCCACGCATACAAAAATCGGTGCTAAGGGCAACATCGACCCGGGAGGAAATCAACGGGGCTATTAGGTTGGTGCGGAAGGCACCATCGACTTGTGGCTGAGGTAGAGGTCTCCAGGGTCCTTGGAACTTCAAGACATGATATGCCATGAGACGATATGAAGGATTCAAGCAGACAAAACGCTGACATTTGTCCCTATATATTTATAAAGAATTGCAATTATAGGAGTTTCCTAGATCCTAGTGCAAGTAGTAATTCTTCACGAAGTGTAAACATGTCCTGTAGTGGCTATCAATCTGCATAGATCATAGATATGACCAAAGCCATGAGAATAAGTGCCGTTACGTAGTAGATCATTTATTTCCTAGATCTGCCCTTTTTCTTGAATTTATGGGTGGGAAGATTCATACTAACATCCATATCGATGTTCTGTACTGCGCCAGTTTTCGAAACATTCGCGTCGTACGTAGCGATCATGTTCGAATCGTTTGGCGCGTGGAGATGCTGCTCTGCTCCATCCTTGGCTTTGTTCCCTTTCGTACAGAATGCTCCTCCCATCTTTGTCGCTATCGACTTGAGAGGGGACGTCGATTTGCGGCCTGAACTTAATCGGTCGATCTCCTGGAAAGCGTAGTTGTTCGCTGTATTTTCCTTATGTGAAGTTTTCATGATTTTTTCGAAACTTGAACTGAAAATGTTTTGTGTTGCATGATCAAAGGAAATGTTGCCAATGGCACTTGATTCGTGCTGTTGTCGCAGTGACTGTTGCCAATCGAGACTTAAGGGAGCGAGGCCAGATCCAAAATGCTGTGGATCAGCACACTTCGAGAGGGAAGGGATCTCTTCGTCTTGAGAACAAGAGTGGCCTAACTGGGCCGATGAGGATAGCTGAGAGTCGTATGTCGAGTCCTGAAATATATTAGGATCAAATCATAAAATCAAAGGACGAAATGTACTTCAGAAGGAGAGTGGGAGTGTGGTGACATTATAATAGATGGTGTCGTTCTAGACGAGGCACTGATCGTGAGAGATGCGATCGCGACGATATTTTGAGCTGTGAGGTATAAGTTGAGAGTAGTCTTCTTTCGCTCGAGTAACGCAAAGGAGTCGTGGACTTCTACTCGTCGAATGACAAGAAGTATCGCGACTTGAAGGCGTCTTTGCTGCTAAAGTAGTCGCAGGAGGCGATTGATTGCAGTGCTAATCGATTTTAGATGCGATTCGAAGTCGAGATCTAGTCTTGTTTCGTCTTTGGGGATGAGCTGGATTATGATCTCTCGAAGATGAATGACACCTGCTTGCTCATCACGAAGATAGTCGCCACCATACTTTAGCGCATTTCGAAGCTCAGACAAGCTCTTGACAACAGATAGAACGTACTGGAAAGCCTGCGCACTACAAACGAAAGCGCTGAACTCGTCCATCTTGAATAGCGGCTTGGCTTGGCTTGGCAGAACAGGGGTTACTTGGATACCGAGAGTAGGGAGTTATACACTGATATATATAGTGTATGAGAAGTCTTCAACGAGACGATATATAGGGAGGACCGCCACTGCTCCCAGCGTTTTACACAGCCCCAGAGAAGGGCTCTTCCGTCGTCAGCAAGGCTGCGAACTATAACGATCAATGTAGGCCAAGGATATTTGCGGAGTGTCGAAATGATTGGGACGCCAAGACAGATACCCCCTCGTCTGGCAATGAGGCAGCCATCACGTGATACGGGAACTAATACAATTGATCCGACCGGCTGAAAGCGTACAGTAAGCATATTAGTTCCCGTATCACGTGATAGCTGCCTCATTGCCAGACGAGAGGATACCTTCGCAGCCAAGAGCCACGAGGTTTCACTGATGACGGGCAGTACATAAATTACTGAGCAGAAGCTTCTGTGCTGTTTTGACCGCGAGAATATTTCTGTAAAAGTCCTGCTTGTTGAAACAAACAGCTGTGAAAAATTAGGTCAGCTGAAGGTGCCCGGATTATTGTGCGAATGAAGAGCTGCGCTAGAGTTGCGTTGGAGTTTTGAATAGAACTACTCGTCGCCTATCATATCAGCAGAAATGCCTTGTTAAGTACTTCGTATCCGGGGGAGTATATCATGTTACGGGGTATCCCCGTAGTGCAACAGTCTTTATTTTGCCCAGCTCTCATCTTAATAATCCCTGTCACGCTAACATGTAACCCCGTGGATAGGAAGTATGTATCCATCGCTCTCCCTGGATTTCTCTCTTGCTGTAGTCCATTGTAATCAACGTGTCATTCTCCGAAAGCCTGTCAACCTCAACAAGGATGGAACCCTCCAATCAGGACAACATCGGCAATGTTGCCCGCGCAGGTGCTAATCAGATTATAACCAGAGATTGCAATATGCATATACTACGCGCGTGGGGCAAAAGTACAAAAGCAATCATACTTACTCTTATGATACTCACGATGATCGCAATCCCTACAATTACGGTTCCAGTTTATCTCAAAGTCCACTCGAGGTAAGTCAGAGGTCTTAGGAATGAAGGAATGATTCTTATTCTTGGATAGTTCCGACAGCTCTGGAATTGCGCCATCAATGACGCCAAGCAAAACATCTTTCGCATCTGAGACAAGTTTAACTGCTTCACCGTTCGTGTCAACATCGGCCTCGAGTATAGCAACGCTACCATCGCCTCCAAAGCCTAGTGCCGACGGCGTGCGCTTAGTAAACTCTCTTAACGGAACCACTAAAGGTAGTGGCTATGCATATTTCGCTTCAGCATTCGACGGCAATCATGGGGCACAGTCGGATGACTACGCTGTTGCTACAACTGACATTTATGCTCAATGGGAGAACCAGAATAGGACAGGTTAGATGATCCATTCCTCTACCATTTTCACTCTGTGGGGTATGGCTGACAGTGGCTGTCTTAGGCTCCTTTGCGGATACAAACACCACGTTTTGGGTCTCCATCAATAGCACAAGTGCGTCGGTGAATGCGGCAGTCGATGAAGCGAGTAACGATTATCGAACTTTCACTGCGTACAAAGACGATGGAAGACTATCGTATAAACAAAACGGATCCGACTTTTTCACGACCTATTACTGTCAGTGAGGATTCGCAATTTATAACGCGAACGCAGGCACACGAGTCGAGTCAGGCTATGCAGAAGTACAAACGAGGCAGTGCAGGCTAAGAAGATCGATGAAACCATGCGGATCGTACTTCTAGGAGTCAAGCACAGCTCACCCGCGTCAGGGCGCAGCTCACCCAGGATGACCCATGGTGTCGCGACCGTAGGGCGGCGCTCGCTCTAAACTCTGAAAGGGGTCAGTCCGGGGTACATTTTTGTACCCTCAACCCACCTTCTCGAAGCTCAATCGCAACTCCAACGATGTCGTCGCCAACCCCATCTGACGAGCCCCCCCCAGCGCCTAGAACCCACCGCTCGAGGCGACATGGCGCCCGAAATCGAGGATTCTCGCTGCCCCGAGGCGAAAAGTCTCCGCGGCGCCGCTCCGAAGTAAAGCTCCTCCTCTGCGTCTTCCACAGCGTGTCCCACAACTGGTCTACCGAGCCGTTACGCTTCGATCCACACCGCATTGATGATCGCGAGCTATGGACCGATATTCGCAGTACGTTCCGGCAGGATGTGCAGAAGCCGTGGGAGAGGCTGTTTGAGTTCAAGAAAGTGAAGAGTATTGTACCGATTGGGGTACGTCATTCCGTCAAGGCATTGCGGTGTTGCTCGAAGGTGTGCTCGGGGATATACTGACATCCTGACCGGAGCTTAGATGACTCCAAACGGCGTGCCCGTCCGCGTTGACCCAAAAGACTACCCTGATTCCAAGCAGTTCCTGCACGCCTACCATCATCCCGACCATATACGGCCCGATCACCACTGGGTGGATTGGTTCGTCGCCTTCGATGAAGGGGATACAAGGACCAACGGGCTGGAGTTCGTAGAGGGTATATGGGCCGAGAAGCTTGTCGTTGTCGCCATCCTCGCTACCATCGCGATCATCGTCGTGTCTGTCGTGTGGTGCGTACTGGGAGGCGATCTGCAAACGGTCTTCACTGTCATGAGCTTTGTCCTGGGTCTCGTCACCGGTGAGTATCCGGACCACGTAGATTGCAGTGGTGGACAAGGCGCTGACATTTCACAAGCCGAAATCGCGCTCGCCGCATTGTACTATCAGTTGACCCTACCGGGATGAAAGACGAGTCCGCGCCCTCCATGCAACGAAGGCCCTCTACGATTATCAAAGCTTCCTCAACGCTCAACCTTAGCGATTATTTACTCTAGCCCATCCGCGACGCAGCGCACAGAATCATCCCAGGCCCACAATCAAAGTGCACCACAAGCGAGTGGAGAGCTCGAAGAAGTCTCTCTCATGGATCTAGACGCACACAGCCTGGAACAGGACCTGATACTAACATCCGCACAAGGCATGACCACCTGGATCGCTGAATACAGAGTATGTCCAAAGCAACAACAGAAGAGCCTGGAGTAGTTTTTAGAAGCGCTGTTGAGGAGCGCTAGGACACGCAACGTTAAGAAGCAAGCTCGACCTTAACACCCCCAAATCCACGACGCGCTATGCGAAGCTCAGCAATAAGACGCCACAGACGATACTGAGCCAGAATCCGAAGTAGAATGCGACAATGCAAAAGGGCAAAGAAACTGCATGTATTTGACACAGCCTTGGCGGTGTAGGGCAGAGTAAAAATACAACCAATCTATTCATCTTACTCCCACGAAACGCTGGTCTCACTCTACATCCGCACTCTTAGCATCAGCATCCACAATCGCTTATGACACGCTGCTCTTCCAGACAAATTTAACCTTCCCATATCTTGAAGCCCAGAGTGCCGAGAACTTCCCACCTAGCTCATCCCCCCAAGAGAAAACCATGACAACCATAACCCAAAACCCCCATCAAATCAAAATCATCATCCCAACCCTCGCCCATCCCCCAAATCTCAACCCCATCTCTCTTTCTCAAGCCCCCCCTCACAACCCACCCCCCCCGCCCTGCGCCAAATTAGAGCCGAACACCCTTCCCCCCCTCCCCAAATCAGCCTCCACCAGTACGCAACGCTCCATCAACAAGACCCACCCACGAAGT
>JAABUQ010004330.1_pt1 | contig 24340 bp, 24 predicted proteins | sample 5560001 | NCBI WGS metagenome assembly JAABUQ01 (sample SAMN10711888, study PRJNA513371) | rock metagenome | isolation source: Antarctica rocks | place: Antarctica: Victoria Land, Finger Mt nord | collected 2015-12-18
GTCCACTCCCGGCGCGCCTTGTTGGCCTTCACCCGCCGCCACGCCTCCCAAACCATCAGCTTGGAGATCGCAAACGACTTCTCGTCAGGCCCTGGCATGTTGCTTCGCCTCCTCCCAGAGCCTCACGGCCCCGGTTGAACGAATGACATTCCTGATCAGCCGGCCCCTTCGCTCCACCCCCACCCCAGCGAGCAGGAGGATCACCGCTACTACGAGCCGGTCCGCCAGCGAGCGCCGCAACTGGTACTCAATGCCTCCGGTTTCCCCCGTTGGCACGCTCCCTCTCGCGACCCTTGGAGACCTGCGGTCCCGGGACGCCGTATCGACGCTCGCCTTCTCACGTTCCGTGCCAGAGCCGCAGACCAGGCTCACGCCGCCTTCACGCCGGGCACCACCTGGCCAATAATCGGGACACCCACCAGGCTCATCACGCGAGAACAGCCAGACCCCGCGCTTTTGATGCCACCTCAATTGTGCTAACGACGCTTCAACAGCGAACACCCACCCCGAGCAACCCCGGACCGGGCGCTTTCTGGAACGTCTTCCTGGTCCCCACCTGACGCGTCAAGCACGCCTTCTCCCCGGTCGCTCACCACGACGGTCTTCAGCCAACGCCGCACGGGGTGGTTTAGCGCCCTCCCCCGAAGGACGACGCTGGAGGGCCAACAAGCCTCCATCTCCGGCACAGCACCGCCTATATGAAGATCTCCTACATCAATCCTCCTTCAGCGTTCGTGACACACGGCTGTCGCACAAACCATCGCGGTCCTCGACTTCTTGTACAGCTACTACAAATCCGCGCTTCCGCGCTGAGTCATTTTGGCCGCGGAGGAACCGATATGACCGACTCAGGCGCTCTCACGAGGTCGCCGAAACTGGCGATTGTCAAATCCGTACAACGGCTCTGGTTTGTGCGACAGCCACTCACCATTGGGGCACTCTTCCTGAGACGGCCGCTTTCGGCTGGACCGGGAAGTCGCGGCCTCGCCTAGCTGAGACCCTCGGCGAGCGCAAAAGCAGGGCCTCGGAACGAGATGCCCGGCCGCCTGCTCGTCGCCAAGAGCAGGTTTCGTCGCGCGTGTCTCGTCGCCCAAGGACTCGCGCGACGCGGGGCAGCCAGAGGATGAATGCGATCGTCCGCGACGGTCTCGATTTCCGCGCAGAGCGGTAGCCTGAGCAGGCTGTCGACAGCGTACGTTCCTTACGGGCCGGTGTCCTCGCCGGGCGTGATCACAGTGGTTGTGATCAGGCTAAGACGCCTCATCGATTCCTCGAACCATTCCAGGACCTTTTCTGCCGCCACCCGATCTCGCGTCGGATTTACCGGCGACCCAATGTGCGGCATCAATCCCGCGAAGTAAGCAACGAGATCGTCCTGATTTGCGCCTTCACGCAGAAGGTGTCCGACTTGGCCGACGTAGCTGTCGTATTCGTCCCTCGCCTCAGGGACGCCGTACACCCCGATCGGATCCCACCAGAGCAGCAGAAGATCGCGTAGCTCGCGGCTGCCGTTGTGCTTCCACCACTGGGTGCCAGTCGCTTAGCTCGATCGGCATAGCACCAGGCTGTCATACGCCGCGTTAGGGGCACCGCAGTAGCGCTTCCGCCCAAACTCAGGACCGATGGGCCATGCGCCGCAGCCGCCGTCGGATGGACCGGGGCCGACAGGAGCGGGACGACCGGACTGTCGCCCAAGGCGATCGCCAGCCCCGCGCCGACCGTGAGCCCAAAGGAATCGTCCGTTGCTCCGTCAGGCTCATACCTCCAGGCCACCGACGCCCGTGCCGGGCTGTGGTAGGTCCACCTGATCGCGGAAGACCGCACAGCGATTGCGCTCAACAATGGTTGTATGACGACTGTCCGGTAAGAATCGGGCGTCAAGACCCGCGACTCGAGCGACGCGCCGGTGTGGATCGGCGGACCGCCACCGGTCGCTCCCGTATGCGTCGCCGGTACGGTTACGGCATCGCTTTTCATTTCGTCATCGAGCCTCTGTACACCGCCCAGGTGTCCAGCCAGGCTGATGTCGCTGCGCGAATGCTTGAGCACCTGGTGAAGCGAAAGCAGCATTACGAAAGCGCTGTGATTCCAGCCTTGCGTGGCATGGGCGCCGCCGGACCAGAGGATCGGATGCTTGCGGGTGCATGGAGCGCGACGGCGTCCCAACTGCTCTCAACGCGCAATGACCTGCTCCAACTCATGGAGGACGCGCGGGCCCAAGGCAGCGAGAATCTGCAGCAGCGTGCGGGCCGCGTGGCTGGGCCGGAGCTGGACCTATCTTTGACGCCCCCATCCTCAGCTAATCCCGTGGAGATCAAGGCCACGCTCTACGTGATGTGGGACGGCCTGCGCGGCGCGGCTCGGGATGCTGGAGATCAGCTCAACCGGCTGAACGCGTGGCTATCGCAATGCGCTGATCCCGTCGCCCGGGCGTTCGTCGAACAGCTGTCGGCGCTCGCGATTGAAGTTCGACCCCAAGACGCGCCTCCGGGTCCGTACGCACCCGGGCCAGTGGAGACCGGTGGCCCTACTGGACACACCGCCTTGATGCGCGGATATACGGTCGAGGTTGTTGCGAGCTTCAAATCAGAGGTGGACCTGATGCAGGTGATCTTCGGGCGCCTGCCCTCGAAGCCCTCAGGCGTCCCGAATTTCGGCCAGCTGGCCGAGGACGTAAACGTAGAGGTAGGCACAACTTCCGATACCCAGCCTCCGAACCTTACGGTGACGTACCCTGCTCGGGGTCAGAACGCAGAGGAGGCCTGCCGGTTCGCGGTGGCGCTCTTCGAGCGGGATTGCAGCCGACATTCGCTGCCCGATCCGAAGACATTGACTACGAACACCCCAGGAGGCTCCGTCGCTGGGGTGACAGGCTCTTGGGCGGCGCTTCGATGACCCAGCGGGCGGTGGGAATCCGTGCTCGAGAAGCCTCGTAATGACGCCCAGGAGGGCCCGATCCCGTGAACGCCTCACGCTCGGCAGACACGTTGTCGCCGAAGCACTCGCCCGCCGACACGGCGCTGGAGGACCAATGCGATCGTCCGCTGAGGCGCGCTCGCCGCGCAAACTGCGTCTGCGGGAGTGCCATCGAGAAGCTGCGCGCAAGACGAAGTCAGGTGTCCTGCAGCGTGCAGCCGAGCGCGTTTTGGCGGCACTCCGCCGGGAGCAGGAGTGTCGAGCCCGTCGGCGCGGCTCCCGGAAGGGCCCCTCCTTCGTGAGGCCAGCAAGACTGTCGGGTCGTTTGAGGACCTGCGGTCCTTTGACGAACTCGTCATCGCAGCGGCAGTCGAGTCCGACATCGTTGACAACATCGACCCGAACGTCGCGCGCACAGCCCGTCGGATCGCGGCGATCTGCGGCTGGGTGCCGAGCGCCGCGTAGCTCGAACTCGCCCGCAGAGATCACTCCAGTTTCGCCGAGGCGGCACTCACACCGTGATGCGCTCGCCGTCGGATTAGAAGCCGCCGAGGTCAACTCGCCGAATGCCTGCGAGATACGAGCGGGGGGCGCGAATCCAACGCCGGTGTGTTCCCTCCTCGTCGCCGATTGCGGTCTCGCCCAGCGCTCAGATCCCGGACGAAGGCGAGCGTTGTGTGCCGTCCCGACCGGTCCGTTCGCGGCGGTTCCCTCGTCGCCAGGAGCGGTCGCGAACTTGGGGAGACCCGAACGGTGAAAGCATTTACCGACGAGGCGCTGGGCTGGCGGGCGCCTGGATCGGCGCTCGCCCTGTGCGGAGATGAAACGGTGGCGAGAGAGGCCAACTCCGTTGCCAGCCTTGTCGCTGGCCTTGCCGACGAGCGGGCTCAGCAGCGGCGTGAGCGCATCGGGGTTGAAATTCCGTGGACCTCGATCTCAAAGTGTGAGGGGCATGAGTGCAGCGGTGGGGTGCTCTCGGTTGTAAAGCGCAGGGAGGAAGCGACCGAGATTGGAGTACTCGATCTCCGAGTGCTGAGACAGGTCGATTCCCAACTGGTCCGGGATCGCCTCGCGCAGCTCGTCTGGAGAGGCAGGCGCCCCGTGACCAAGCCAGAAGCGGCACCGGAGCGTGCAGCCGACGGGCGTGTCGTACGCCACGTGGATGATCCGGGCGCCGATCAAATCGCCGTGCTCGTCCGGCACCGGCGTCTCTCCGAAGGTGACCGATGCGGCAATCGCCCCCGAAACCGCCCCGCTCTCAAGCGCCGCGGCCCACGGGGCGGCACCGAACACGTCCGCCGGATCCTGGAATTTGATGTGCAGCATCACTGGCTCGCTCTTGCCTAGGTCGAGTGACTCGACGACAGTCGAAGTAGCGCCGATGTACTGACCCGGCTTCCAGTGCTCGTCCCATTTCGCGGAGACGTGGTCAATGGGGTGCCAGAGCCGGTAGTGCTCCGAAGTGTGAAACCAGCCGAACCAGAATTCGAGCATCCGCCCGGTGCATTCGGGCATCTTGGCCCGGCCGACCGCGTGCAGAACGCCTGTCTCCAGCCGCGCGATGCCCATCTCCAGCGGCAGCGGGTCGCGGGAGAGCAATTGGCCACGTTGGGAGTAGTCCATGCGCACGAACCTTTCTTGTTTTCAGACCTTTGGGGACAGCTCGTCTGAGATGATGAAGCGGAGCCGGTCGGCTACCGTCCTCCACGCCGGCGCAGGCTCACGCGGGTCACCACGGCGACACTGGCCGGCGGGTATGACGGTTCTCCGCCTCGAACAGCGCTGGCAACACGCGGGCGAGGAAAAGGAACTCCGTGTGAGCGTGTTGCATGAGCCCTAGACCGAGCGTCTCCGGGACGCGCTCGGCGAGCTCCTCCGGTCCGAGCGGCAGCCCTGCGCCGAGCCAAAACCTGCTGCGAAGCAGCATGCCGTTCGGCGTGTCGCGCCCGATGTGGGCGAGCCTGGCGCCCAGCGGACGTCCCTCGGCGTCGCGCGGAGGCTCCTTGCCGAAGCCGATGAAACCGCACACGAGGCTCGATACGTCCCCTCGCGCGCGCGCGTCGCTAGCCACGCCAGGTCCGAAGATCTCATCAGGGTCGCAGAAGTTGATCTGCAGGTCGTGAACCTCACCGTCTGGGTCTCCAAGGCGCTCCTGCACGATGTGGGTAGAGCCGACGTGAGTGCGCGGGTTCGTCTCGCGCCACGAGGACGAGACGTGGTCGAGCGGGTGCCACCAGGCGTACTGCTCCGTGTCGGGCGCGAACCGGAACCACCAGTCAAAGGCCTCGCCTGTGACGCCCGCCATGAGCGTCCGCGCCGCGACGTGCAGCTGGCCGGACGGCAGGCGCTGGACGCCCATCTCCAGCGGCAGCGGCCCGGGGTCTAGTAGCCGGGCGACGTCGTTGAGCTCAACCATGGACCAGGGCTCCCAGCTGCAAGGCGGCTTGCGCCGCCTCTACGGTCGCGGGCTCGCGCTCCACGGCGCGCGCGACGCCGACGAGGCGCTTCACCAGCTCGGCGTTCGATGTCGCCGGTACCCCGCGGCGCAGCATCAGCGTGTCCTCCATTCCAGTGCGAGCGTTGCCGCCCAACGCGAGGCCGATGGCCGTCAGCTCGAGGTTGGAGCGTCCGATCCCTATGACCTGCCACACGGCGCCGTGCGGTAACCGGCGCACCATCGATAACAAGCTCTCCGCGGTCGCGGGCGCGCCACCTCTCACCCCGAGCACGATGGAGAACGCCAGCGGCTCGGGAAGTAACCCCTCTCCGTGCAGCGCGAGCGCGACGTCGAGATGGCCGGTGTCGTAGATCTCGATCTCCGGCTTGATACCGAGCTCGCCCATGCGGTCGGCCAGCCGGCGAACGCCGTCGGGCGGGTTGCGGAACTCACCGGTACCGAAGGACATGGAGCAGACGTTGAGCGTCGCCATTCTCGGGCGCGCTTCCACGAGGCACTCGCGGGCCTCGAAGGGCACCGTGAGGCCGACGCCCGTCGAAAGCTGCACCAGCGCCGGGCACGCCTCCTCGATACCGGCGACAACGCGCCGCGCGGTGTCCAGGTCAGCGGTGGGCAGCCCGTCGGCGTCGCGGACGTGGACATGGACCACCGCGGCGCCGGCGGCGTGGGACTCGGCCGCGGCGGCGGCGATCTCCTCGGGGGAAGTGGGCAGCGCCGGGTTATCGGCCTTCGTGGCGATGGGGCCGGTCAGCGCGGCGGTGAGGATAGCGTCGCTCACGAGATGGTCTCCTGGGTCCGGGCGGGTGCGAGGTGCCGCAGCAGCCGCTCGCGGGCGGCCTCGCTGCTGCCGGGCGGCCACCGGCGCAGGCCCTCGCCGCTCTTCATACCGAGCCGCCCTTGCTCGATGAGCTCGTACAGCAGCGGGTTCGGGCCGGGGGTGACGTCGAGATCGGCGATGACCTGCTTGTGGATGGCGAGGGTGAGGTCGAGGCCGATGAGGTCGGCGTTCTCGATCGGTCCCATAACCGCTAGGCGCCGCCCGAAGCCGGCCCGCACGACCGTGTCGACCGTCTCGGCGTCGCAGACGCCGTCGGCGACGAGGGCGATCGCCTCGCGCCAGAGGGCGTGTTGCAGGCGGTTGCCGACGAAGCCGGGCACGTCGCGACGCACGTGTACGGCCTCCTTGCCGATCCGGCGCAGCAGGTCGATCGTGCGCTGCACGATGTCCGGATCGGTGTCCGGTCCTTGGACCACTTCGACGAGCGGCATCAAGTAGGGCGGGTTCCACCAGTGGGTGCCGACGATGCGGTTAGAGCAGGCGAGCCCGCCTGCGATACGGCCCACGGGAATGACCGACGTGTTGGTAGCGAGCACCGTGTCCTCGGAGGTGAGCTCGCCTAGGCGCGCGAAGAGCGCGTGCTTGAGGTCGGGGTCCTCGGGCGCCGCCTCCACGACGAGAGCGGCGCTGCCGACCGCGGCCGCGAGGTCTGCGACGGGATCGATGCGCTCCGCTGCCGACGGGTCCTCGCCGAGCGTGCACAAGTTGGCGGCGACGCGTTGGCGAACCGTCGCGAGCGCGTCCGTCTGTGGATCCTGAATCGCGACGGGATGCCCCGCAGCGGCGAAGACCTGCGCGAGGCCGTGGCCCATCAATCCGGCTCCGATGATGGCGATGCGTTCGGGCATCATCAACCGCTCGTGTAGCCGCCATCGACGTAGAGCACCTGGCCGGTAACGAAGGCGGAGGCGGCCGACGCGAGGAAGATGATGGCGCCGACGAAGTCTTCCGGCTCGCCGAGGCGCCCGAGCGGCAGGCGCTGCATAAAGTTCTCGCGGACGGTCACCGCACGCTCGTCGTCGCCGAACATCCACGCGGTGAGGTCGGACCTGAACACGGTTGGCCCGATGGCGTTGACGGTGATGCCATGGCTGCCCCACTCCCATGCCAGCGTGCGGGTGAGCCCATCGACCGCTGCCTTTGACGGGCAGTACGCGCTGTAGCCGGCAGGGTGGCCGAGCTTGCCGCGGGCCGATGACACGAGCACGAAGCGGCCGCCTTCCGCCTGTTCGATCATCTGGCGTCCTGCGGCCCTGCAGACGAGCCATGTGCCCCGCACGTTGGCGTCCATGACCGTCGTCCAGTCGTCTTCGTCCATGTCGACGATGGGGGCAACAATGTTGACGCCGGAAGCCGGTACCACGATGTCGAGGCGGCCGGCGTTCTCGACAGCAGCGGCCACCATCGCGTCGGCGTCCTCCGCCGTCTCCGGCCTGCGCCCGACCACGGTGACCTGCCCACCCGCTCCGGCTATCTTGTCTTCGAGGCGCTTGAGTGCCTCTGTGTTGCCAGCGGCGAGCGTCACGTGGGCGCCCGCGGCCGCGAGCCCGCGCGCGGCCGCCTGGCCCAACGCGCCGCTCGCGCCCGTGATGAGGGCCGAGCGACCCGAGAGGTCAAACAACGTCCGTGGGTCCTGTGCGGTCTGCGGCACGTTCATCGCAGGCCTTCCGGGTGCGGCATCACGACGAGCATGGAGGCGGGTCGGTTGCTGGCGTTGGTGATGGAGCGCGCTTCGCCCGCGGCGATGTGGCAGGAGTCCAGCGCGTGCAGAACCGTGTCACCCTTGGCCGTCGTGACCGTGACCTCGCCGTCCAGGACGATGTAGACCTTCTCGAGCGGCCCGGCATCCTCCTCAGCCCCACCCGACGGCAAAAAGCATGACAAGCCGATCCAAAAGGCCTGTGTCGGCGAGACGTCGAAGCCCTGCAGGCGGAGACCGCGCATGTCGAAGTGCCCCGGCGCGTCGTAGGGTCGAGCGTCCTCGATTCGGGTGACGTGCATCAGGCCCCGGTCTCCATGCGGAAGTCGCCCGAGGGATCGACCATGGCGACGAGGCGGACGATGCAGCCGTCGCCCTTCTCCCAGCGCCATGGGAAGGCGGCAAACGACACGCGCTGGCCCGTGACCGCATCGATCTGTCCGCCCACGTTCTCGAAACCGACGATGCCGTTGCTGAGCAGCGCGCGGTGGCACGGTTCCCAGTCCGGGAAGTCCTCCTTGATGTCACGACCGCCGGTGTGTTCGGCGTACTCCTCGGCGATGCCCTGAATCAGCGGGCCGTTGGGCTGCACGCCGATGGCTGTGCCGAGTGGGTGGTCGAGCGCCTGGCAGTCGATCCCAAAGCCCTTGACACCTTTGTCCGCTAGCCATTCGCCAGCCTCTTTGTACGTGCCTGGAGACTCGACGAAGTACTTGCGACTATCGCCCCAATGCCGGTGCCAGCCAGTGTTGACGATGACGATGTCGCCCGCACGGATCTCCGGCGTGGCGGCCTCGAGGTCCTCGGCGGTGATGACCTCCCACTTCTCCTTCGGAATGGAAACGACAACGCCCGTCCCGAAGTAGGACGACAACGGCACCTCATCGATGTACGGTGCGCCCTCGATGACGTGCGCCGGTGCATCCGTGTGCGTTGTGCAGTGCATGAACGTCGTGATCTGCTGCGACAGCACACCCGACTTGGCGTGGTAGTGGAAGCGCTCGATCTTGACGTCGGGGAAGTACGGCCAGAGCGGCGCGTTGTGGCCGAAGGTGTTCGACAGGTCGTAGAACTGCACGCCGGTACGCGGATCGACGCACGGCTCAGGGGCCGCCTCGGGGGCCTCAACGCTCATCCTGCTCCTCCTCGCTAATGGGCCTTCCGCTCACCGGAACGCTCGTTGCTGAATCACAACGTACGGCGAGCCCAGCGCGCTGTCAAGGTCTCGGCTTGCGGATTACTCAATCCGCTGAGTGGAACATCGGCCCTACGCGTCGCGTACGAGCTGAGTTCCGCCCTGTGGAACGCCTGTGGATGTATGGTGGGCCGACGTGAGCGACAGCCAATCCGAACCCGCCCTGCCCGCACGTAGCGGCTTGCAGGTGATCAACCGGACCGCCGACGTCCTTCGCGCGCTGCAGAACCACCGGCAGGGCATGACGCTCGCGGAGCTCAGCGCCGCCGTCGCACTGCCGAAGTCGTCCGTGCACCGGCTCGTGGCCGCACTGCAGCAGGAGGGCCTGCTCGCGGGCGGCACCCGAGGACGCATCCGGCTCGGCCCCCTGCTCATTCAGCTCGCCAGCGCGAGCGAGCGCTCCCTCGGCGAAGACTTGCTCGCTACTATGCGCCGGCTGGCAGCGGACTTGCAGGAAACGGTAGACGTGTCCGTTCTCGATGGTGATTGCATCCGCTTCGTCGCGCAGCATCCCGGCCAGCGGCGCCTTCAAGCGGTCTCGGCCGTGGGCGCGCGCTTCCCGCTGCACTGCTGCGCCAGCGGGAAGGCGCTGCTGGCCTTTCTGCCGCGTGAGGAGGCTGCGGCGCTTTTGCCGGCGCGGTTGCCGGCGCTGACGGCAAACACCATCACGACCCGCAAGGCTCTGTGGACGGAACTTGACCGCATCCGCGAGTCGGGCGTCTCCTATGACCGGGAGGAGCACTCGGAGGGCATCTCCGCCGTTGGCGCTGTGCTCGCCGACGAATGGGGGGCGATCGCCGGCATCAGCGTCCCCGTCCCCACGCAGCGCTTCTCTGGCCGCGAGGCGGAGTTCGCCGAGCATCTGCTGACGGTTTGTCGACCGGTGCTCGCCGTGCTGCCGCCGCCCTGACGCCGCTTTATTGGCGTTTCGTTGCACGGAACGCGAAACCCGGCCTGCGGCCCCCGCTTGACTTCTCGACGCGACGGCTCTAGCGTCAACCCGTTCCGTTCATCGGAACGCGTGTTCCATTGAAGAAATCCTGAGGAGGAGATGTGGTCACTACTCGTGGCTTGAAGATGCAAGGCGTCGCATGGTTGGCGGTGAGCGCCGTCGGCTTGAGCGCCTGTGGCGGCAGCAATGCCGGGAGTAGTTCGGGAGGCGGCGGCAAGGCGGACGTGGCGGCGGCAAAGCAGCTACTTGCCCCGTACACGGGCAAGCCGAGCGCGTTTCCCGTCGACCAGCCGTTGAAGCAGAAGCTGCCGGCGGGGTCGCCGGTCGGCTTCCTGCAGTGCGTCACGCCCATCTGCGGCCTCATCGGCCAGCTAACCGCGGGCGCGACGCAGGCTATGGGCGTCAAGCTTGCGGTCGCCAAGGCAGACGCTTCAGCGACGTCGCTGCAGGGCGCGATGGCGACGCTAATCACCCAGAAGCCGAAGGCCATCCTCCTTCCCGCGGTGGAGCCAGACTCGGTTAACACGCAGTTGAAGGATGCTGCCAACCAGGGGATCCCGGTCACCTCCGACGGCATCATGAACCACGAGCGCTACGGCATCGCCGGGGCGATGTTCAACACGGCAACGGCGACGCTCGCCGGCAAGCTGCTCGCTGCCAAAGTGGTCGCGGATAAGGGCGCCCAAGCAGACGTCGCCTTCTACCTCACTCCGGAGTTGAGCTTTGGCAAGTACATCCAGCAGGGCCTGCAGTCCGAGCTCGCGACGCTGTGCCCGGGTTGCAAGCTGCGCACGATCACGGTGCCCGTGGCGACCATCGGCAACAGCGCACCAAGCCGGGTGGTGTCGGACCTGCAGACGAACTCGAAGACGAACATCGTCATGTTCTCAACGCTCGAGGCCGCCGTCGGCCTACCCGCCGCGATGAAGACGGCGGGACTCAGCCAGGAGGTCACGGGCTTCGGCCCGAATCCGGCCAACCTGCAGGACCTCAAGGCAGGCTCCATTAACTCGGCCGTCGGCATCGACTTCCCGGTCATGGTCTGGACGCAACTCGACGAGGCCGTCCGCGCCGCGACGAAGCAGCCACTGACTGCCGGGGAGGCGGCGGGCATCCCGCCGCTGCAGATCCTCACGACCCAGGATGTGAAGTTTGACCCGTCCAAGGGCTACACGGGCTACCCGGACTTCGCGCAGCGGTTCGCCAAGCTCTGGGGAGCTGCGGTATCGAAGTGAGCGTCACCACCGAAGCGCCGCTGCTTGAGGTCCGGGGGCTCTCCAAGAGCTTCCCGGGCCTCAAGGCGCTCGACGACGTCTCGATCTCCGTCTCATCGAAGGAAATCGTCGCCGTCGTGGGCCAGAACGGCTCGGGGAAATCGACGCTCGTGAAGATCCTCGCCGGCGTCCATGCCGCCGACCCCGGCGGCACGTTCGCCGCCCGCGGGCCGGCGGGAGAGCTGCTCGAGGGCGATGACGCCCGCGGTGCCCTCCACTTCATCCACCAGGACCTTGGCCTCATCCCGATGTTGAGCACGATCGAGAACCTCGACCTCGGACGTGCCCACGGCCACGGGATGCTCCGCATCGCGCGCACGCGCGAGGAGGCGCGCCGGGCACGCGAGCTCATCACCGAGTTCAACGCCGATTTCGACGTCACGGTGCCAGTCCGCGAGCTCTCGGCCGCGGAGCGCACCATCGTCGCCATTGTCCGCGCCTTGGAGGGTTGGACGCGGCCGGACAACGTCCTCATTCTCGACGAGCCGACCGCCGCCCTGCACGGCGAGGAGGTTGGCCGCCTCTTCGACGCGATCCGCCTGCTCGCCGAGCGTGGCGCGGGGATCATCTTCATCTCCCACCGCCTCGACGAGGTCATGGAACTCGCCGACCGCGTGGTCGCGCTGCGTGACGGCAGGCTCGTCGCCGACGAGCGCGCCGGCCATTTCGATCACCACGCGCTGATTCGCATGATCACCGGCAAAGAACTCACGGAGGCGCGCATCGAGCGCGACGTGCAGGCTGGCGCGACCACCATGGAGATCCGCGGCCTCCGTGGCGCGACCGTCCGCGGGCTTGACCTCGACGTCCGTGCCGGCGAGATGCTCGGCGTCACCGGACTGCTCGGCTCGGGCCGCGAGCACCTCTGCTCCCTCCTCTTCGGAGCGACGAAGCGCGACGGCGGGACCGTCCGCGTCGATGGCAACGCACTGCCCGCCGGGGACACGGGGGCTGCCATCGCGCGCGACGTCGGCTTCGTGCCAGCTGACCGTCGGGGTAAGGGCGCCGTCATGACGATGAACGTGCGCGAGAATCTGACGCTGCCGCGTCTGCGGCCGCTACGGCGCGCACTAGGCCACCTCAGCGGCCGGGCCGAGCGCCAAGAGGCTGCGGAGTGGATCGAGCGCGTCGGCCTGCGCCCGCCACGCCCCGAGCAGGCGCTGTCGCTGTTCAGCGGCGGCAACCAGCAGAAGGTCGTGCTTGCGAAGTGGTTGCGCAACAAGCCGCGGGTTCTCTTGCTCGACGAGCCGACCCAGGGCGTTGACGTCGGCGCAAAGGCGGCGATCTACCAGCTGGTCACGGATGCCGTGAGCGCCGGGGCCGCCGTGCTCGTGTCCTCCTCGGACACGAAGGAGCTGTGCCTGCTCTGCGACCGGGTCGTCGTCCTACGCGACGGCGTCGTGGCAGCGGAGCTCGATCGAGCGTCGCTCGATGAGGCAACCTTAGTCGGGGAAAGCCTCGGACTGGGTGACAGCGAAGTCGAGGCAATCTTCGGCGACCTCCAAGAGGAGCAACGATGAGCGGAAAGACCGGCAACGTCAAGACTACGGCCGCCGTGGCGGCGCCGATCCCCGGAGCGGCGTTTGACGACCCCCGTACCCGATGGCACAGGCGGCTGTCGTTCCGCAACATGAGTGCTGTCTACATCCTCGGGCTGATCGTCGTCATCTTCGCTGTGTGGGTGCCGCACACGTTCCTCAACGCCGACGTGCAAAAGTCCCTACTGGACACGTCGTCGCTGAACGCGCTCGTCGCAATCGGGCTCGTCATCCCGCTGGCCGCGGGTGTCATCAACCTCGCCATCGGCGCTGAGGTCGGGCTCGCCTCCATTATCGCGGCCTGGCTGCTCTCAAAGCAGGGCATGCCGATCGTCCCGACGGTCTTGCTCACCCTGCTCGGCGGCGGGGTCGTCGGCGCCGTTAGCGCCCTGCTGGTGACGAAGGCGCACATAGACTCGATCATCGCGACACTCGGCTTGTCCTCCGTGCTGCTCGCCCTCATCCAGTGGGTCTCGGGCTCGCAGCAGATCCTGAACCTCGGCGACAAGTTCCAGACGCTTGGGACGGGCGACATCGTCGGCATTACCTACCCCGTCTGGGTGATGCTTGTTGTGGCGGTCGTCGTCTGGTACGTGCTAGAGCGCACGCCCGCCGGCCGCCGCGTCTATGCCACGGGCGGCAACTTCGATGCGGCCAGGCTCGCGGGGGTCAAGATCTCCCGCGTCATCGTGCTCAGCCTCATCGCCTGCGGCGTCATCGCTGCGGCCGCTGGCACGCTGGCCTCGTCGCGTTTGGCCACCGGCGACCCGACGATCGGTCCGTCCTTCCTCCTGCCTGCCTATGCCGCGGCCTTCCTCGGCTCGACGCAGTTCCGCGGCGGCCGCTACAACGTATGGGGCACGGTCGTCGCCGTCTACGTCCTTGCCGAGGGCGTCAAAGGCCTGCAGCTCGCCGGCGCTCCAACTTGGATCCCCGACCTCTTCAACGGCGCCGCGCTGCTGCTCGCTGTGGGCCTCGCGAAGTACCAGGGCCTGTCGATTCGCGGCGGTGCTCGACGCATCTCGCGCCGCGGCGGCGCGGAGCCGTCTGCGACCGCGCCGGGCGTTAGCTCGGGCGACGACGCCGACCCGCGATGAGCACGCCCGTCGCGATCCCGTCCAGCGACGTCGACCTGTGGGCCGACGAGACGCTGTTTGCACCTTTTCACGCATGGCGCGAGTTGCGCGACCTCGGTCCCGTTGTTTGGCTGGAGCGCCACGGCGTCCACGCGCTAGCGCGCTATGACGATGTCAAGGCCGCCTGCGCGAACTGGCAGGTGTTCTCCTCGGCGAAGGCATCGCCGTCAACGACGCGATGAACGACGCAATCGCAGGCGGGACGATCGGCAGTGACCCACCCGACCACGACGCGCTGCGACGCATCATCCGCGCGCCGCTGACGCCCAAGGCACTCAAAGCGCTCGAGCCACGCATCGCGCGGGAGGCCGAAGCGCTCGTCGAGCGCCTCGTCGCGCGGGGGTCCTTCGACGTCGCGACCGACCTCGCCCAGCACCTGCCTCTGACGATCGTCTCAGAGTCCGTCGGCCTCCCGGAGGAGGGCCGCGAGCGGATGCTCGACTGGGCGGCGGCGAACTTCAACTGCCTCGCGCCCATGGAGGTCGAGCGCACGCGCCTCGCCTTCCCGATCGTGCAGGAGATGGTCCAGTACGCGTTCAACGAGTGCGTGCCCGGCAAGCTCGCGCCGGACGGCTGGGCTCAGCGCATTTGGGACGCGGCGGACCGGGGCGAAATTCCGCACGAGCAATGCGGCGCGCTCATGAACGACTACATGGGGCCAAGCCTCGACACGACCATTTTCGCCACGACGAGCGCCCTTTGGCTCTTCGGTCGCTATCCGGAGCAATGGGACCGGGTCCGCGCGGACCCCACGCTCATCCCGCACGCCGTCAACGAGGTCATCCGACTGGAGTCCCCTATCCCAGGGTTCTCCCGCTGGACGACCCAGGACTGGGACGTCAGCGGCACGACGCTGCCCGCCGGATCCCGCGTCATGGTCCTGTGGGGTTCTGCCAACCGCGACGAGCGCCACTGGGCGGACCCAGAGAGCTTTGACGTGGGCCGGCGCCCGAACGACCACGTGGGCTTCGGGTTTGGCGAGCACGCCTGCGCCGGTCAGGCACTCGCGCGCATGGAGGTCAAGGCCCTGCTGACGGCCTTGGTGCCGCGGGTCGAGCGCTTCGAACTCGGCACGATGGAGCGGGCGCTCAACAACATGCTGCGCGGCATCAAACGACTCGACGTCGTTGTGCGCTGATGGGCCGCGCGACCTACGTGCTGCCCGACGGCGCGCGGCGCGAGCTTGACCTGTCCGACGGTACGAGCCTGATGCAGGCCGCCGTCAGCGCCGGGATCGACGGGATCGTCGCTGAATGCGGCGGCTCGGCGATGTGCGCCACCTGCCACGTCTACGTGGACGAGGCCGACGTCGGCCGCCCACCGCCCATCGGGGGCGACGAGGACGAGATGCTTGAGTGCACCGTCGCCGAGCGGCTGCCGACAAGCCGGCTCAGCTGCCAGCTCGTGATGGCGTTGGCACTCGACGGCATCATGGTCCGGATCCCGGAGGAGCAAGTGTGAGCGTCATCGTCGTCGGTGCCGGGCACGCCGGCGTTAGCGTCGCGGCCGCGCTGCGCGCCGCTGGCCACGACGAGCCCGTCACGCTCGTCGGCGACGAGCCGGAGCTGCCATACCAGCGCCCGCCGCTGTCGAAGGCCTACCTCAAGGGCACCGCTGACGACGACGCCGTGCGTCTGCGCCCGGCGTCCTCGTATGCCGAGCACGGCGTCGAGCTGCGCACGGGCGACGCCGTCGCCGCCCTGGACCGCGATGCGTGCCGCGTGCGCCTGAGCTCTGGTGAGGACCTCCCATATCAGCGCCTCGTCCTCGCGACCGGCACGCGCCCGCGCGTCCTACCGCTGCTGAACGTTGACCTCGACGGAGTGCTCGCGCTGCGCTCGCTCGCCGAGGCCCGCGAGCTGCGCGCGCGCCTGTCCGCGGCATCGGCCGTAGTCATCGTCGGCGGCGGGTTCATCGGCCTCGAGCTTGCCGCCGCCGCCGCCGCACTCGGAGTGCCGGCCACCGTCGTCGAGGTCGTCAACCGCGTCATGGCCCGCGCTGTGACGCCGGTGATGTCGGAGCACTACGCGCGTCACCACCGTGAGCAGCTTGGCACGGACCTCGTGCTCGGTGAAGGCGTCCGGGGGCTGATCGACCGCTGCGGCGCCGTGCAGGGCGTCGAGCTCACAAACGGCCACCGGGTCGAGGCCGACCTCGTGGTACTCGGCGTTGGCGTCACCGCCAACGATGAGCTCGCCGCCGCCGCCGGCCTCGTAGTCGACGACGGGATCCTCGTCGACGAGTGCCTGCGCACCGCCGACCCTGCCGTTTTCGCGATCGGTGACTGCGCCCGCTTCCCATCGCCGCACGCCGGAGGGCTCGTGCGGCTCGAGAGTGTCCAGAACGCCACAGACCAGGGCCGCGCTGTCGCCGCCGCCATCACGGGCCGAAGCGCTCCCTATCGCGCGACCCCCTGGTTCTGGACCGAGCAGGGAACCGCGAAGCTCCAGATTGCCGGCATCCTGCACGGCCACGACGAGCTCGTCGTGCGCGGTGACCCGGCGGGCCGGCGCTTCTCGGTGTTCGCCTTCCGCGGCGGCATGCTGCTCGGCGCGGAGTCCGTCAACCGGCCGGTCGACCACATGGTGGTGCGCAAGTGCCTTACGGCCGGCGTCGGCCTGACGCCGGAACAGGCGGCCGACGAGGACTTCGACCTCAAGATGCACGCAGCCGGCGCGGTCGCGGCCGGTTGACCCCGGCGGCGAGGGACTCGCCTCGTCCGCCGCACGGGATCGTTTTTAGGCGGTCTCGCGCTGAGCGGGGACTAGGGGCGCCCCATCCAGGCGTGGAAGCGGCGTTCAGGGTCGTAGCGGTCGCGCACCTCGTCCAGGCGGGCGAGGCTCGCGGCCGAGACGAACGGCTGTGGGCGCCGCCCGAGGTTCTCGTCGGCGAGCTGGACGCCAGAGGCGAACTGCTCGAGCTCGCGCATGCGGGTCTCCGCCCAGTCGTTGAAGCGCCCGTCCTGCGTCGCGTCCGGCCAGACGCCGTAGAGCGCGATGTAGGTCTCGTCCTCGAGCGAGAACGCCATGTCCGGGCGCTCCGGGCCGTTCTGGGGTTGCCAGTTCATCCACATCATGTGGGATGGCCGGTCGGGTAGCGTCTCGATGATCTTGCGGTAACCGGGCAGCAGCTCCTCGGCGCTCGCGTGCGTCCACATGTTGTCGACTGCGTAGCGGTACCCCTCCGGATAGAAGTCAGCGGAGTGCTGGATGAGTTCGCGCACGTCTGTTGTGACGTGGCAGTCCTCCGCGATCGCCTTATGGCGGAAGGGTGCCTCGTCGAGGAAGGACATCTGCTCACGCGCCTGCTCCTCCGAGTCGGCGAGGACCGGCGCGAGGACCTGCAACCCCGGACCGGGATGGCCCATGAGCTCCCGCCGCAGAAAGACCATGAGCTCGATCGTCTCGGGGACACGCGGGCCCACAGCGTGAGCCCACGCCATCACCTCTTCGATGAGCTCCGGCGGGTAGAGGATGGCGCTACTCATCTGCGCTACGGGCCGGGGATGCAGGCGCAAGTGGAAGCGCGTGACGACCGCGAAGAAGCCCGGACCGGAGCCGCGCGCCGCCCAGAAGAGGTCTGGATGCTCGGTCTCGCTGATGCGCGTCTGCGTGCCGTCGGCAAGCACGACGTCCATCGCCTCGACGCTCATGCAGGACGGCCCGACGGCGCGAGAATTCCAGCCGAACCCGCCTTGGAGGATGAAGCCGCCGAGGCACGGGTTGACGCAGTGGCCGGTCGGGAACGCGAGGTCGTGCTCGAACAGCGCCTCGGTGAACAGCGTTCCTGATAGCCCGGGTCCGGCGGTCGCCGTGCGGGAGCCGGCGTCGATCTCGAAGTAGCGCAGCAGAGAGACGTCTAGGAGCAAGCCGCCGTCGCGCAGGTGCGAGGCCGCCCAGGAGTGCCCGCCGGAGTGCACGCCTACCTGCCAGCCGCGCTTGGCGGCTTCGGACAGGGCGCCGCTGACGTCGTCGGCGTCGCGCGCGAGGACGATCCGGTCCGGGTGGCGATCGGGGGTGCGGGCGTTGGCGACGGCGGCGCGGCGCGCCGTCTCATAGCCGGCATCGTCGCGGTCGAAGGCCATGGCACGAGCGCTTGTCACAGGAGGCACCTCACGTCGTCAGGAGAACGGGCTTGACCACCTCGCCGTGGTGGGCGGCGGCCATTGCGGCGTCGGCGTCGGCCAGCGCGAAGGTAGAGACGAGCCGCTCGATCGGAAAGCGGCCCTGACGCTGGAGCTCCAGGACGCCGCCAATCAGCTCGGAGCTGCGGCCTTCCCCGCCGTGGATTCCGACGACACGCTTGCCGATCATCGTGGTGTGGTGTTCGAGGGTGAGCTCGGCGCCGGCAGGTGCTCCGCCGACGAGACCGCAGACACCGAGCATCCCGATACTGTCGACGGCGGCGCGCAACACGCTGAGGTTGCCGGTGCACTCGAGCGTCCGATCGGCCGGGCCGCCGCACGCCTCGCGCACCAGCCCGGCGAGGTCGGCGACGTCCGTGGCGTCGATCGCCTCTGTGGCACCAAATTCTCGCGCCAGCGCCAGCCGAACGGGCTGGCGGTCAACGGCGACGATGCGCGCGGCCGCGCTGTTGCGAGCCGCCATGACCGCCGCCAGCCCGACGGTCCCGACGCCGAAGACCACGACGCTCGAGCCGGCCTCGGGCCGCAGGACGTTCCAGATCGCGCCTGCGCCGGTCGCCACGCCGCAGCCGACGTGGCCGAGCGCCTCGAGGTCAATGTCGTCGCCAACGCGCACCGCCTGGTTAGCCCGGACGACGCAGTGCGTCGCAAAAGCCGACTGGCCGAAGAAGTGGCTGTGCAGGACCGCGCCGCTGGCGTCGCGCAACGCCGTCGTGCCGTCCAAGCGCGCCCCGCCGGCGATCATCCGCAGGACGTGCTCGCAGTAGCGCGGCTGCCCGGCCAGGCAATGACGGCAGTGCCCGCACCAGGGCATGGACAACACGACCCGGTCACCGGCTCGCAGTCCGGTAACGGCCTCCCCAACCGCCTCAACTACTCCGGCGCCCTCGTGACCGAGGACCCCCGGCGCCGGGAAGGGAAGATCGCCGTGTTGCGCCAGCCTGTCGGCGTGGCAGACGCCACAGGCAAGCACGTGTACGCGGGCCTCGTCTGGGCGAGGCTCCTCAAGCCGCACCTCCTGCAGGGAGAGCGGCGCCCCGCGAGCGGGCAGGACCGCAGCCTCGATGCGCATCAGGCGGAGAGCTGCGCGCAGAACAAGAACGGATCACCGAAGGCGTCCGTCTCGAAGCCGGACGGCGACGGCGCAGTAGCGAGGACGGTCATGCTGGCGGCCCTGCGCGTTCGCCAAGGCCGAGCAGCGACTCGGCGTTATTGCGACCGATTTTGAGCTTGTCGGAGTCGGAGATCGGCAGGCCGTCAAACCAGTCGGAGGCGTCGTGCATGGCCTCGAACGGGTGATCGGCCGAGAAGAGCACACGGTCGGCACCGAGCTCGAGCAGCAGGCCGAGAAGGCTGGGCGTGTGGTAGTTCCCGCTCACGGTCATGTGGAAGTGCTCGCGCAGGACCGCGCGAGGAAGCTTCGTGAGGGCGTGCGGCCGGCGAGAGAGGCGCTGCTCTAGGCGCGCAATCGCGAAAGGCAGCGTCTCCCCCTGATGACCGAGGATGATCTGCAGGCCAGGGACGCGGTCGAAGAGGCCCGACAGGATGAGGCGCAGCGCGTGCGTCCCGGTCTCGACGCCGAAGGCCCAGGTTGGGCCCAACAGCTCCGGCCGGCCGGCGTAAGCGCGGCCGCCGCCGTCCACGGGATTGCGCGGGTGGAGATAAAAGGGGACGCCGAGCTCAGCAACCCGCTGCCAGAATGGCTCGTACTCCGGTTGGTCGTAGTAGGCGACCTCCCCGCCGGGCAGGTCGCTGTAGCCGTTAGCCAAGGCGCCCACGAAGCCGAGCTCGACCACGGTGCGGGTGAGCTCCTCCATTGCCGCCGTGGGGTCCTGCAGCGGAAGCGCCGCGAAGCCCGCAAAGCGGTCGGGCTGACCCGCCACGACCGCCGCGAGCGCATCATTGGCCTCGCGCGCTGTTCGCACGGCGTCATCGGGGTCCGGAATGCTCTGGATACCGTCGGAACTGAGTGACAGCACGGCGAGCTCGATGCCGCAGCGGTCCATCTCGGCAAGGCGACCCCCAGCCACGTCCTCCAGCCCGTCGAGGACCTTGCGCCACGCGGTCTCGGGCCAGCCGACCGCCGCAGCGCATCGCTCGAGCTCCGGCGTGACGAAGTGCTCCTCCAAGGCGATCTTCCCGTTCATTCCATCTCCATCTCCCTACCGCCGGACTGGCAATTGACGTTCCGCTGTGATAGATAAGCATCTCGTCCAGCGGAACGCAAGGAGAAAGCCCGATGGCCGTAACAGAGCATGCCACGCAGGAGTGGCGCCAGTACATCGGCGGCGAGTGGGTCGCGGCGTCCACGGGCGCGACATTCGAGGACCGCAGCCCGTACACGGGCGAGGTCATCGCCCAGATCGCCGCCGGGACGCGCGAGGACACGGCCCGCGCCGTCGCAGCAGCCGCCGCCGCCTTTCCCGCTTGGGCGGCAACGGCACCGCAGGAGAAGCAGCGTCTGCTGCTACGCACCGCGGAGGTCGTGGAGGCCCGCGCCGATGACATCCGACGCATCCTCGCGGAGGAGACCGGCGGGGGGCGCACCTTCAGCAACTTCCAGCTGTCCTGGATCACCAAACAGCTGCGTCAGGCGGCAGGCTGGGTGTACCTCCCCAAGGGCGAAGTCATCCCCTCCGACATGCCGGGCACGATGCACATGGCCATCCGCCGCCCGCTGGGCGTGGTGGCCGGCTTCAGCCCGTGGAACGGCGCCAACCTGTTGGCTTGGCGCACGATCATCCCGCCCCTGGTGTTCGGCAACACCGTCGTCCTGAAGCCCTCCGAGCACGCACCGATCGCGGCGGGCCTGCTCCACGCGGAGATCATGGAGGAGGCCGGCTGGCCGAAGGGCGTTCTTAACGTCATCACCCACGCCCCGAGCGACGCCGAGCCCATCGCCGACGAGTTCTTCGAGAACCCCGCAGTGCGGGTCATCAACTTCACCGGCTCGACGGCCGTCGGACGCCTACTCGCCGAGCGGGCGGGCCGCCACCTGAAGCGCATCGTCCTCGAGCTTGGGGGCTACAACCCCCTGATCGTCCTCGCGGACGCCGACCTCGACTACGCCGTCAACGCAACAGCGTTCGGCGCCTTCATGCACCAGGGACAGGTCTGCATGAACGCACGAAAGGTCATCGTCGCCCGCGAGGTCCATGACGAGTTCGTCGAGAGACTGCGCAAGAAGACCGCGACCATCAGCATCGGTGACCCGACGGACCCCGAGACGATCATCGGCCCGCTGATCTCGCCGGAGGCCCTCGAACGGGTCAAGCGCGATGTAGCCAAGGCCGTGCAGGCGGGCGCAACGGTCGTCGTCGGCGGCGAGGCAGAGGGCCCCTGTTTCCAGCCCACGGTCCTCACCGGCGTGCCCGAGAGCGCGCACATCTACCGGGAGGAGACGTTCGGGCCAGTGCTCGTCGTCGAGCCGGTTGACGGGGTCGAGGAGGCCATCCGCGTCGCGAACGACCACAGCTACGGGCTGTCGGCCGGCGTCCTAACGACGAACCCCGACCAGGGACTCGCCATGGCGGCCGAACTCGAGTCCGGCATGGTCCGCATCAACGACCAGACGCTGAACGACGAACCGCAGATGCCGCTGGGCGGCGTGCGCGACTCCGGCTGGGGCCGTGCGGGCCCTCACTCGGTGGAGGATTTCACCCAGCTGCAGTGGGTGTCGGTGCAGAGCGGCACGCGGTCCTTCCCGTTCTGAGCCGGGTGCGCGAGCCCGTCCAAACGCCAACCGCTGCCGCCGTCGATGCGGCGGCTGTGACTCGCTTCGGGCGGGCCCTCGGCTTCGACGACCACGAATCGCTGCGGGCCTGGTCGGCCGCGGAGCCCGCCGCGTTCTGGGGTGCGGTCTGGTCGTGGTTCGACGTGCTCGCCGACGGGGATTCAGGGCTGGTTCTTGCGTCGGAAGCGATGCCTGGCGCGCGCTGGTTCCCGGGGGTGGCGCTCTCCTACGCCGAGCACGTGTTCCGCGACCGCGACCCGGAGGCCCTCGCGCTGCAGCACGCCTCCGAGGGCCGGTCGCTTCGAGCCTGGACATGGGCCCAGCTGCACGAAGAGACCGCACGCGTTCGCGCGGGACTGCGCCGCATGGGCGTTGGGCGCGGCGACCGCGTAGCCGCCTACCTGCCAAACACGGGTGAGACAGTCGCAGCGTTCCTCGCCACAGCGTCGCTGGGCGCCGTGTGGACCTCGTGCTCGCCCGACTTCGGCGCCGACACCGTCGTCGACCGGTTCGAGCAGGTTGAGCCGGTGGTGCTTCTCGCGACGGACGGCTACCGCTACCGTGGCCGCACACACGACCGCGCGACGGTCGTCGCCGACCTCGCCGCCCAGCTGCCGACGGTCCGCCGCGTCGTCACCCTCGGCCAGCTCGGTACAGGCGATTGGGACCTCTCCTTCCCCACCACGTCGGAGCCGCTGATTTTCGATCGCGTGCCCTTTGACCACCCGCTGTGGGTGCTGTACTCCAGCGGAACGACCGGACGCCCGAAGGCAATCGTGCAGGGACACGGCGGCATCCTGCTCGAGCATCTGAAGACTTTCGCCTTCCACATCGACGTGACGTCCGCCGACCGGGTGTTCTGGTTTACGACGACGGGCTGGATGATGTGGAACCTCCTCGTCTCCGGCCTGCTGACGGAGGCGTCTGTCGTTCTCTACGACGGTGACCCCAGCGGCGGGCGACTCTGGGACCTCGCAGAGGCAACCGGCATCACGGTGCTCGGCATAGGGGCGGCGTTCATCCACGGCGCGCTGAAGGCGCAGGAGAACCCGGCTGCAACGCGAGACCTCTCGACCGTTCGCGCCGTCGGATCGACCGGGTCGCCCCTGTCGATTGAAGGCGAGAGGTGGGTGCGACGAGCGCTCGGCGGCGACGTGTGGGTCTTCGCGATCTCCGGAGGCACGGACGTCTGCACGGCCTTCGTCGGCGGTTCTCCCGTCCTGCCCTCCTATGAGGGAGAGATGCAGACACGCTGCCTCGGCGCGGCCGTCGAGGCCTGGGACGACCACGGCGAGCCGGTACTCGGCGCTGTCGGCGAGCTCGTCATCACCCGGCCGATGCCGTCCATGCCGACCGGGTTCTGGGATGACCCCGACGATGTGCGGTACCGCGACGCCTACTTCTCCACCTACCCGGGCGTCTGGCGCCACGGCGACTGGGTGCGCATCACCTCGCGCGGCGGCGTCGTCATCGAGGGGCGCTCGGACGCGACGATCAACCGTGGCGGCGTGCGCATGGGCACGGCGGAGCTCTACGCCGCCGTGCTCGCGCTCGACGAGGTGGCCGACGCGCTCGTCGTCGACCTCCCCCCGGCCGACGGAACGAACGACTCAACACTCGCGCTCTTCGTCGTCTGCTCCGACGGCGTGGGCCTCGACAACGACTTGCGCACTCGGATCGCCGACCGGCTGCGGACGGTCTGCTCCCCCCGGCACGTACCCGACGCCATCGTTCAGCTCGACACCGTGCCGAGGACCCTGACGGGCAAGGTCCTCGAAGTCCCCGCCAAGCGCGTCCTCATGGGCGCCGACCCGGCAACTGTCGCGACGCCTGGGGCGATGGCCTCCCCGGCCGCACTCCTCTGGTTTGCGCGGCACGGGCGTGCGGCGGTGGCCGCCGCCCTTGCCGCTCGCCGGACCGGCTAGGAGCGACGGCGCGCTGCCGCGGGACAGGCCACAGTGAAAGACCCTTTACATCCACGGTCTGGCCGACGGCAGTAGCTCCGATGCAAGACGGCCGAGTCTGCCAACGCGCCGGTGATGGCACGCTTTAAAGCTGCCTTCGTTCCTGCGGCGGTCGCGGCGACGGCCGGGCATCGCTCAGTGCAGGAGAAACAACAAGAGCGCCACCAAGACCGGAATGATGAGCACCCAAGAAACCCACCCTACGGAGTACGGCCCAGGCGGAAGCGCCGGTCCCATCAGGGCAGTCTATCGTCACGCGAGATCACAGGGGGCAGCTGTTCAAGCGTCGTGCCATCGCCGTTGATTCACCACCGCGCGACCGAGCCCCGACTAACGCCGAGAGCGTTGACCTCGACCAGGCACTCGGCGAGATCCAGGACAGCTATGACCGACGCAACGGCGGCGAGCCCTTGGTCCGGGGGTAGGGGGAAACCCGGCCTGTCCCTCGGGTCCTGGATGACGCGATCTGATCGGGAATCGCACACCCTGGCGT
>JAABUQ010004331.1_pt1 | contig 24328 bp, 19 predicted proteins | sample 5560001 | NCBI WGS metagenome assembly JAABUQ01 (sample SAMN10711888, study PRJNA513371) | rock metagenome | isolation source: Antarctica rocks | place: Antarctica: Victoria Land, Finger Mt nord | collected 2015-12-18
AAGTAGCACGTGCTATTCCGCTGAATGCGAACCGCGAGGTCATTCATGTCATTCCACGCGGCTACGTCGTGGATGGGCAAGAGGGCATCAAAAACCCTATTGGCATGTCCGGTTTCCGCCTTGAGGTGGAAACGCACATCATCACAGGATCGGTATCCTCTATTCATAACTTAATTAAGTGTGTGCATAAGGCACAGGTAGAGATAGAGGACCTTGTGTTGGAGCCGTTAGCCTCTAGTGAAGCTGTGCTAGCAGAGGGAGAAACTGATCTAGGTGTTGCCCTTGTTGATATCGGTGGAGGAACTACTGATATAGCGGTCTTCTCCGATGGTGCTATTTGGCATACCGTTGTTCTGCCTATCGGAGGCAACCTGATTACGAGCGACATCGCTATCGGGCTGCGCCTACCTTTTGCTGTTGCAGAAGAATTGAAGATTACATACGGGCATTGCGACCCAGCGACTATTTCAGATGATGACATGATCGATTTAGCGCAATTTATGCCAGATTGTAACGACCTGGTGCCACGTAAGCTACTGGCTGACATCATCCAGGCGCGTGTTGAGGAACTCTTCAATATGGTGCATGAGGAGTTGAAGAAGTCCGGCTATGACGGATTGCTTCCTGCTGGTTTGGTAATTACGGGAGGAAGCGCGGAACTGCCTGGCATTCTGGAAGTAGCGGGCCAAACGCTTGATCTGCCTGCGCGTATCGGCTCTCCATTAGGGCTGCATGGGCTAGCGGACTCGATTAGTCGGCCTGCTTATGCCACTGCTGTTGGCCTGCTCTTGTGGGGACTGCGCCACACCTCACTTCTGATTGACGAGGAGGAGCCGGAGGAGGAAGGGTCAACAAACGATGTTATGGGTCGCTTGAGCCGTTGGCTGCGAGCATTTATTCCTTAAAGAAAGACATGTCTCACTATATAGGTGCGGGAGACGCGCCTGAAAGGGGCCACAAATATGTTACCATTGGGAAATCATCAAATGGAAGGCTTCGCTCAAATCCGTGTGATCGGCGTTGGCGGCGGCGGCAGTAATGCGGTAAACCGCATGATTCAGGCCAACATGACTGGTATTGAGTTCATTGCTATCAATACCGATGCTCAAGCCTTACTGTTGAACGAGGCACCACGTCAGATTCATATTGGCGAGAAGCTCACACGTGGCCTCGGAGCAGGCGGCAACCCTGGCGTCGGTGGCAAAGCGGCTGAGGAGAACGCTGAAGAAATCTACGAGGCACTTAAAGGTTCTGATATGGTGTTCATCACAGCAGGTATGGGTGGTGGCACTGGTACCGGAGCAAGTCCCATCGTCGCCCAAATCGCGCGTGAACTGGGTGCGCTCACCGTTGGTGTTGTCACAAAGCCCTTTGCCTTTGAAGGGCGAAAAAGGCTTCTCTCGGCAGAAGAAGGTATCGCGAACCTGAAACAGCACGTCGATACGCTGATCACTGTGCCAAATGATCGTCTCTTGCAGGTGGCTGACAAGCGTACTCCGCTATCTGAGGCATTCCGACTAGCCGATGATGTGCTGCGTCAGGGTATTCAAGGTATCAGTGACCTGATTACTGTTCCTGGTCTGATTAACCTGGACTTTGCGGACGTGAAGACAATTATGTCTGCTGCTGGTTCCGCACTGATGGCAATTGGTGAGGCCAATGGCGAGACGCGAGCTTCTGACGCTGCACAAATTGCTATTGCTAGCCCGTTGCTGGATATCGATATCAGTGGGGCACGTGGTGTGCTGTTCAATATCACTGGTGGGACCGATTTAACACTGTTTGAGGTGAACGAAGCCGCCGATGTGATCTATCACGCTGCGCATCCAGAGGCGAATATCATCTTTGGTGCGGTGCAAGACCCGAACTTTGACGGGAAAGTCAAGATTACGGTGATTGCGACGGGATTTGACAATGCGCCTAGCAATCCACGTCCAGCCATCGTGACGCCACAATATACACAGGCACGTCCTGAATATGACCGTAGCAAGATTTATCAAGCATCCCAGGTGTCGAGGCATAATAATGGCAATGGGAGCAACGGCAATAACGCGAACATAGCACAACGTTCACAACAAGCCCAAAATTATGGTGAGTTACCTATCACACCACCGCCGATGAATGTCGCGAATCATCCAACAGGTCCATTGCAGTCGGACCGCCAGGCTCAACGGGTACAACCTGTGCAGTATCCTGCACAACTACCATTAGATCCAGGGCGTCAGCAAGGGGTACGGCCTCAATCGCAGTTGTCACCTGACTCAGGACGCCAACGCGCGGTTACGCCGCCATCACCCATGATGCAAGGTGATACAGGAAATTCAGGACGCCAGCGAGCTATGACGCCACCAATGCCGATGCGTGATGCAATGCCATTAGCCTCTGACGACCTGCAAAACATCGACGATGATGACTTTGAGTTGGACGATGCCTCGTTGGACGGAGAGCCAACAGGTGATGCTATGAGTCCTCATGACAGGCTTCCTGTGCCAGAGCCTGAGGCTCAACCTTCTCAGCGTCCACCGTCAACGCAGCAACGGCCAATCCGCCGTCTTGATCGCGGTGCCGATGTGCCACGTGGTGGACGCAATGCGCCATCCGGTGATGTAATTGACATTCCTGCCTTCTTACGCAAACGGTAAGTAGAGAAGATAGCAACAAGCATGGCTGGACAACTGTAATAGTCGTCCAGCCATGCTTGTTGCTGTCTTCTCTACTAAATCTTGTTGCGGGTTCTACCGAGATTGCCAGGAATGTCTTCGTTGAGGCCAATATGGTTGACAACGACTCTTACACCTGTGATACCAATCATTTCGCGCTCAAGCATGACCTTCATGTCATTGTTTGGTACTTCACCATAGAGGTGGAGAATGTAGTTTTCGATCAAGACCGAGATGTCGTTGGAACCGTTGAGTTTGCCCTTGGCACGCAGTTCATCGAGACGAACGTTCGCAGCTCTCAGGATCGAGTCTTCAGCGACAATGAAGTTGAGAACATTGATGACCTTTGGCAGTTCCCACATTGCAGCTTCTACTGCGTCACGTTGTGCCTCTAGTTCGACTTTACCATAGAGCGCCAGGACAATACCTTCACCCTTGATATCATCAATCTCGACGCGGACAGGATGCGTACTATATGCAGTACTACTGACCGTGACAGTGCTTTCCACGATGCCGCGTGCCATGTCTAAGATGGCCTCAGGTTTCATTGTAGCGTATCGCTCAGCATATTCTGCCTGTGTTTCGCCAGAGCCGCCCATTGGATCTTCCAACGCCCAACCGAGAATACCGATCAGGACAAGGGGCGCACCAACAACGGTTAACCAGGGATTTTCTGGAAAAAATATCAAACCCGTCACCGTAATCAAGATTGCACCACTTAACAGAAGAGGCCACAAACTTGGATTGGGTAGGTGTATATGATGCTCTTCTTCCGTCGGCTCCTCATTATGGGACGCGAGAGATGTATTGACCTCTTCCGCGGTAAGATTGGCGTGTTGAAGAGAAGTATCCATAAGCTTTCAGTCTCCTCCGAGAATGCTAGACAATGTGCGTGGACAGCTAATGATAGCATAATAAATCTTATGACTAGCATACCAAAATTACGACGTTGATGCAAGCGGTTATGCTAACTAGCCAGGGCTGTTGCGTCCATCGTAGAGGAGTGACAGGGCTTGTCCCTGTCATGCCACCAATGTCGGCTTCAACGAACTTTGCAACAGCCCTGACTAACTAGCCAACGGTTTTTCAAATACAGCTTACTCTATGTACTGTTCGCTTTGACATTTTCTATAAACTTCTATTAACATGTAAGACATAAGTTTTTGATACCCAAGAAGCACGGCGCAAATCGCAAGAGGTCGAAAAATAAACAACTCATAATAACATAGCCCATAGCGGTGTGATGAGATCACACCGCTATGGGCTATGTTATTACGAACGGCGTATACGCCGTAGGCGGTAGAAGAGGAAACTACCCGTTAACAGAAGCAAGACTATTTCCGGTAACCATGATATTGTGGGTTGCACAAAATCACGGGTGGCATGATACGTTGGGTCCGAACCAGTACCTGGAATACCAGGAAGACCATTCACTTGTGCAGAGACAAACTGTATTTTTGGGGTGCCATTGAGCAGACCAATGGCGAATACGCTGGTGACAGTGTTCGTGCCGAGCGTTGCTGCAACTGGTAAGGTTGTGTTGTTAGCAGATGCACTGATGTTAGCACTCCATGCTCCCGAACGCTCTGAGAGGTAGTCGCTGGCTTGTTGATACGCAAGGGCATTCACAACGGTATTGCCCTCCTCAGACACGTTGACAGTACCAGTACCAGGTGAGAGATGATACACACGCACCTTCGCACCTCCACTTGTTACCAGATTATTATCAACAAAAACCTGTAACGAGAAGCCTAAGCTAGTTGTGCCTAACGCCGCAACCGTGTATGGAACACCAGGTTGCACTTGAATAGTTTGCGTAATGGTGGCAGCGCCCGGCCCTGTTCCAATTAGACCAACCTGCACCTTATGTGGTCCGGCTGGTATAGAGGCGTAAGGTGTAACTGTGCCAAACTGGAAATTGTTCAAGAGCATATTGCCATCGACAAAAACGGTTGCTGTACCGATATCAGGAGAAGCATGAATAACACGAACATACGAAGGACTGTCTGCCGCCGCGTGACGGAGCGGGATACTGAGAAAGAGGAAGAGAGCAGCAAATACTGCCATACCAAGCATAACGATCTTTGTACCAGAGAGAATTTTCATGGTGCACCCTCCAAGTTGTGTAGATAATACGAGAGACTCAACGTTACTTACGTATATATATAAATAGGTAGCTATTTCTTAATAACGAAGTAGACACCGAATTGGGAGACGAAAATAGGCCAAAAGTGTTACTTTTTATTCATAATATTAAAAATGACAAAAAATCTATAGAAATTTGTACTGCTTAGCTTTACAAGAAAACCGTCTTTCCTTATAATTAGGTATACTATAGCGTGAGTTACACAAGTAGTATGTATTGGACGAAAAATGCAACAGGTACAACAGGTACAAAAATCGCATGAAGAGCAAATAATACTTCCTATAAGCTCTGTTGTGCGGAACGTGAATGGAGACCGTTATACGGTAGAAGAGTTGTTGGGTAAAGGTGGTTCGGGTGCTGTCTATCTTGTGCGGGATAGACGAGACAAGCAGAACCTTTTTGCGCTGAAAGAGTTAATCGACCCTGATAAGGTAAGTCGTGAACTGTTTGCGTTCGAAGCTGAGGTGCTCATGCGCCTCGACCACGAAGCGTTGCCCCACGTCTATCGTGTCTTCGAGAACGAAAAACTAAAACGTGTCTATATCCTTATGGATTATATAGAGGGAAAAGACCTGGAAGTTCTGCGGAAAGAGCAGCCAGATAACCGCTTTCCGCTCCACCTTGTGCTTGCATTGCTTACGCCAATTGTGGGAGCTATCAACTATTTACATCATTGCGAGCCACCCATTGTGCATCGAGATATCAAACCTGCCAATATCGTTGTACCTGCAAAAGGTGACGAAGCCATATTGGTTGATTTTGGTATCGCTAAAGAATATACCGACGATGGTACCACAACTGTTATCCGTCACGGCTCACCTGGCTATGCAGCCCTTGAGCAGTATGGAGGGGGAACGAATACCCGCACCGACGTGTATGGTCTGGGCGCTACGTTGTATACTCTGCTAACTGGTGTTGTTCCCGTTGACGCAGTGACGCGTGTTTCGGGTGGTCAGGGTGTTGACCCACTCAAGCCTGCACACGAATTGGTACCAGAATTGCCACCTGGTGTAAGCAACGTGATTAGCCGTGCCCTTAATATTGGTCGTGACAGTCGGTTTGCAACCATTAACGAGTTCTGGGCAGAACTGAACGCGCAGTCAAAAGAGAACAGTGTAAGTACGCAGAAAACAAACGAGACAACAGAGGATATCGTACTTTCTACGCAGCGCATAGTGCGTGTCAAAAAAGACATCGCGCCGATGACCTTAGGAGAACAACGGCAGATAGCGCACACGCAGAAGCGAAGGACAACAGCAGTTATCTTTGTAGGAATACTTCTCGCTTTGGTGCTTGCGGGAACAGGAATTGCTACATTTATTTCCCATATCCCTCATACAACAGTCTCTCGTAGTATCGCTGCTCCTATACTAGTGCGAACACTGCCTACCGCTACTCCTACCATTCTAGATCAGGCACCCTATCCAACGCTGGCAACAGCGTATGAAGGGAGTATGCATGATTTCATGAACAACAAAAGTGTAAATTCTTCTCTTGTACGTGTGCAGCAAAGTAAAGGGACAATACACGGTTTCTGTAACTGTCTTGGTCTCGCGGGTCCGTTTGATGGCACTGTCGGTGTTGACGGCAGTATTACGTTTAGTGTCAAGATGGTTGGAAGAGAGACGAGCATGCTTTTTGAAGGCCACATCAAAACAGGTGGTGATCTGGCAGGTCAATTTTATATAGTAAACGCTAACGGGCAACATACCGATGAATACGGGATATGGTCTTTTAAATAGTGACTTGATGACATTCATTTTATGAATAAGCCAAAAAGATGGTGCGCATCCACGCCATCTTTTTGGTTTATTCAACAATTCTTCCGTCTTGTATTTGTAGCACGCGGTCAGCGGAGGTGACAAATACAGGATCGTGCGTAGCGACGAGCATGCCTATCTTGGAGTTATGCGTGATGTCGCGGAGCAACTTGGTGATGTCACGACCTGTAAGTGAGTCCAGATTGCCCGTTGGCTCATCAGCGACGATGAAGCGTGGTTGATGTACAAGCGCACGCGCCAATGCCACACGCTGTTGCTCACCGCCCGAAAGTTCCAAGCCACGATGATGAGCGCGTTTGTCGAGTCCCACGAGCTCTAATGCTTCGCGTGCCTGCTTAGTACGCTGCCCAGATGGCATTCGTGCGAGGCGTAAAGGAATCTCAACATTCTCTTGTGCAGTTAGCGAAGGGAACAGGTGTGCATTCTGGAACATGATGCCGATGCTCTCACGACGTAAACGGGCACGTTCGCTCTCGTTCATCTTGACCAAATCGCGCTCAAGCACTTTCACGGTGCCTTGCGTTGGAGTATCTAACCCGACCAGAATGTTGAGTAGTGTTGTTTTGCCAGAACCAGAGCGACCTCGTAGCGCGACAAATTCCCCCGGTAGCACATGCAGATTAATACCACGCAATGCCTGTACCACACCAGCGCTAGAGCGAAACTCGCGCGTCACCTCCTGCATCTGCGCAATCGTCGAAACCTCTATCTCTATAACAGGTCTCATACTCGTCTCTCTTTCTTCTGTCCATTATGCTCTTCAAGTGTACCATTGCCATTCGTCTCGTCAAGAATGGGCCACAATTCCACATGATCGCTAGAAATACGCACTTCAGCACGTCCATGAAAAGTGATGTTCTCAATGGCCTCTTTTGGTAATTGCAGGCGTCCGGCACGGTCAATCAAAATAGACTCGCGATGTGTTTCGCTTGACAGGCCAATCACTGCACTAGCAGCAAGCACATTTGGATTGACCGACTCCAGCGCATTCTCGCGTCTTATTGTCTCTGTGCTGGTGCGTCCGTCACGGATAGCGATAGTGCGGTCAAGCGCGGCGGCGATAGCGGGATCGTGTGTCACCGTGATGATGGTCAAGCCTAGTCGATGGTTCAAGTCTCGCATGAGATATAGCACTTCAGAGGCTGTTATGGAGTCGAGTTCGCCAGTTGGCTCGTCGGCGAGTAGCAGCTTCGGCTCGTTAGCGATGGCAACGGCGATGGCGGCGCGTTGTTGCTCTCCACCAGAGAGTTGAAAGGGGCGTTTCTTGCCCATCGTACCCAGCCCTACCAGTTCGAGAAGTTCTTGCGCACGCCTACCACGTTTTGCCGCATTCACGCCACGCAACATTTGGGGCAGTTCAACGTTGGCGGCAGCACTTAGCTCCGGCAAGAGATTGCGTCCACTCTGTTGCCATACCTGCCCCACAATGAAGCGGCGATAATGAATACGTTGCCCCTGCCCTAAACGTGTCAGGTCGTTGCCATCCACAATACAACTTCCCGCGCTTGGCACGTCTAACCCGCTCAAGATATTGAGGAGCGTGCTTTTGCCAGAGCCAGAGGCTCCAACAATTGAGATCATCTCTCCCGGCATCACCTCCAGGTCCAGCCCTTGCAGGGCCACAACTTCGAGGTTGGCAACTTTATAAATTTTGACAAGGTTATCACAGACAACAAGGGGTTCTGGCATGTAGACTCCTCTTTCAATTGTATAATTCCTATTAAATCAAGATTCAGTGGATCTGTGTGTAATTTCTCTGCATAGGCACGTCTATCCGCAAGTGAGATGATAAGCGGTTGCACACTCCTCATAGAGTGGTACGGCACATAATATACGACAATAGAAGAATATACTTCACATAAGAGTACACAAAAGGCGTAGTTGAGGATGCATCCTCAACTACGCCTTTTGTGTACTCTTATGTCAATCTTAGGGTTTCAACATAACCTTAATACAGTTGTCTTCTTTATGTTTAAAGATGTCGTAGGCGTGCGGCGCATCGTCCAGTTTCATTGTGTGTGTAATCACAAACGATGGGTCGATCTCACCCTTCTGGATACGCTCCAGGAGAGGTTGCAGATATCTTTGTACGTGCGTCTGGCCCATCTTGAAGGTCAATCCCTTTGCAAATGCTGCTCCAAAGGGTATCTTGTCAAGGAAGCCACCATACACACCTGGAAGCGAAACAGTACCACCTTTGCCACACGCCTGAATTGCCTGACGCAACACATGTGGGCGGTCAGTTCCCAAACGCGTCTTCTGCTTGGCTGTATCGTTAATGGCATCAAGGCTGCTACCATGTGACTCCAAGCCTACGGCGTCGATACAGGAATCAGGTCCGCGTCCCCCTGTCATCTGCTTAAGAACCTCAACCACATCGACGCCCTCGTAGTTGAAGACCTCTGCCTTACTCTGCTCGGCTGCCATGCGTAGACGTTCGGGGAAACGATCAATAGCTATAACACGCTCTGCCCCTAGCATGTACGCGCTTTGAATGGCGAATTGTCCAACAGGACCACAACCCCATACCGCAACTGTATCACCTCGCTGAATATCGCAGTTCTCCGCCGCCATATAGCCTGTCGGAAAAATGTCCGAGAGGAACAATACCTGCTCGTCCGTTAGACCGTCAGGAATTTTAATTGGTCCGATATCAGCAAATGGAACACGTGCATACTCGGCCTGTCCACCCGCATAGCCACCATAGACGTGTGAATAGCCATATATAGCAGCCGGAGTCTGACCGTACAGCGACTCCGCAAGCCATGCATTGGGATTAGTGTTATCACAGAGTGCCCACTTTTGCCTCTGACAGTTGTAGCAGCGTCCACAAGAAATCGTGAAAGGCACAACCACGCGGTCACCCTGCTTCAAATTCTCAACGCCTTTGCCGACCTCGACTACCTCGCCCATGAACTCATGCCCGAGAATGTCGCCCTTCTCCATTGCAGGTATATAGCCATCATAGAGATGCAGGTCAGAGCCGCAAATGGCTGTCGATGTGATCTTGACGATTGCGTCACGTGGATTAAGAATCTCTGGGTCAGGCACATTATCTACACGCACTTTGTGCGTACCATACCAACATAATGCTTTCATGTCTCTCTCTACTTTCTTCTACATACATAGGCGCGATCTATCACACGCTACTTTCGGCCTTCACCAGTGGGCTGACCTTTGATAGTTGGAACCTCGCCCGCTTCCATGATTTCCTTGAAGTGGCGCAACGTCTCTAATGCCTGCTTTTCTGGGATGTGCCCAAGCAAGTTGCCAATTCCTGTGCCAAAAACGCCTTTGAATTGAAGGAAGTCGAGTTCAAGTGTTACTATCGTGCCGCGTCCATCAGGTGCGGGATCAAAACTCACTTTACCTGCATTTGCAGTTGTTGGCTTGCCATGTACATGCCATGAAATCGACTTATTAGGCACGACTTGTAGCAGTTCAGAGTTCCACTCAACTGTTTTATTCATGGGACCCTGCGCAACCCAGTGAGATGTGCGCTCGCCTGTCTTCATGACTGACTGGATATAATCCATGTAGCGCGGAGCTTTCTCAATATCGTACCAGTAGTTGAACAAATCTTCCGCAGAACGTTTGAACGTCATTGAACGCTGCACGCGAACGCCGCGCTTGCCTGGAATGCTCGAAACCGTCTTTGGAATGCCGGGTGCAAAGTTCGGCTGCTGTTCGGCTGTGCTGATGTTCATCGCTTGATAGATGAACGAATGCCCACTTGTTCCGCGATAAAACAGCGCACTGCCGACAACTGCGAGGCCTGCGCCCAGCCAGTCGCGCCGAAAGATGCCGTATGCTGCTAACGCACCCCCACTTACACCAGAGAGCCAGCGTTCAGTCTGTCCAACGTTACGCGTAGCAATATTCTGATCACCCTGCTGATAACTATTCTGATAGCTTTTTATTGCGGATAGTGCTGATGCCATATATATTTTCTCTTTCTTTACTATAGAAGTTGACAATACTAACACGTTAGAAAGCGCGGTGACGTTTCGCATAATCCCTTCTGGCAATAATTGTTGTTATTCATACTAATTATCGCCATCATGTTAATTTTAATTGCCAAAATCATTGACATATTTTATATATCTATGGTATTCTTTGTTCGTGTAATAAAATATCACCAAAGATATAGTAAATATCACCAAATTAATTTCAAGAATAGTGACGAAACGAAAGGAAACAATAAGGATGTGCAACAACATCTACCTGTGTAGAGAGATACATATGTCATTTTTTAGAGGAGACCTACATACATGCATCAATTGATTACACGAGACCCTGTAAGTGGTGGTGAGATGGTTGTCACGCGGCTAGAATGCCCTGATAGTGGTATTGTTATTGAGGGACAATTCAGCCTTGGTTGGATTGGTCGCCTGACACGGGAGCAGCTTGAATTCGTCGAACTGCTGGTAAAGTATCGCGGCAACATACAGAAACTCGCGGTTGAGATGAATGTTGCGTACAACACGGCGCGGAGTCGGCTGGACGAAATCGTCACCGCGCTAGGTGGTGCGCCCGAAAACGATGGACGCCAGGACCGACGCGTTGTGCTTGACCGTCTTGCTGCGAAAGAGATTAGCGTAGAGGAGGCTATGCGCCTCCTGAAAAGCTAGGTACAACATATGTCAACAGCGAAAGAAGAACGGAACCGCATTCTGCGCATGGTCGAGTTGGGGCAAGTCACAGCAACCGAGGCCGCGCAAATTCTGGACACCTTTGAGTCTGACTACGTGAGCGAGCGCGCAACGGAGCGAGGACGAGACCGACTTCTACGTATTCGTGCCACTACACTCAACCTCAGAGCGCAAAAGGTGTACGTTACAGCTACTCTTCCTGTGCGTCTCATGAGGGTTGGTATGCGGCTAGGAATAAGCTTTCTGCCACAGATAAATAGTGCAGCCTTAGAAGACCTGATATCCAGCATAGAAGGTGGCGCCACCGGGCGTCTCCTGGACTTACAAGATATGGAAAAAGGCGAGCGACTCGAAATCTTCGCCGAGGAACGATAGGGACAGCAATTCGTTGCGCCCACATGTTAGGAAGGACAATGACATGACCACATTTCCCGCAGTGCAAAAAATCGTCATAGCAGATATCGAAGGCGACCTCACCATTCAGGGTTGGGAGCAGCCGACTATTCAAGTAGAATCAGATGAAGATATTGAGCGCCTACGCTTACAAGGGGACTCGCTACTGGTAAGTGATACGCAGGGCTCAGTCCAAATTTCTGTCCCTCATGAAACGATCATTGTTGCAAAAGCTATTAGTGGAGACGCGACTATTGAGAACGTGTTGCGTGTTGACCTGAAAGATGTTGATGGCGATGCCACAATTCGCATTGTACGTAGCGACGTGACGCTTGTTGATATTAATGGCGACGTTACATTGAACGAGATACAAGGCTCTGTTAGCGCTAAAGACGTTGAAGGTGCAATAACAATTACAGGTGCTCAAGGCAATGTCACAGTAAGCGATGTTGGTGCAGAGGCTAGACTAAACGGAGTGAACGGCTCTGTAAGTGCCAGAAATATTGGTGCAGACACATATATTGAGAACATCAATGGCAATGCCACGGTGGGAGATATAGGTAATTCAGCCACATTGAGTAACGTGAGTGGCTCTGTTCAGCTACAGGATGTGAATGCAGAAGCTACAGTAAGCAATGTACAAGGGGGAGTTACGCTTGTTGATATCAATGCAACTGCAACCTTGAGCGAAATTCATGGCCCTGTAGTGGTGAAAGATATTGGTAGCAGTGCAATATTAAAGGGTATTGGTGGTCAGGTAACACTGACTACTATTGGTGAAGACGCGTCCTTAATTGGTGTCAATGGTAGTGTGACAGCACAAGATATTGGTAACGACCTGTATGTAGAGAACATCAGTGGGAATGTACAGGTTAACGATATTGGTACTGACCTGACTTTGAAAGAAATTCGGGGCAATGTGACGCTACACAATATTGGTAATGACCTTTCACTTACGAATGTGCTAGGAACAATTCAGGTTTCCGACGTTGGTGACGATGTGCAATTCGCGGGAGTACGTGGCACTCTCAACGCGAGCGATATCGGTGGAGACCTGCACCTGCTAGCAGACTTTATGTCAAGTCGTTCTCGTATCAATGTAAGTGGTGATGCACTGGTGACGATTCCAAACAACGCGAACCTGACAATCGTTGCCACCGTCAACGGTAGTGTCACAGGACATTCTATAGCCTCGACTTCTCAAGGGTCACGCACTAACAAGAGGGTCAATCTGACCTATGGTAATGGCGCTGCATACCTCGAATTGCATGTTGGTGGCGATCTCGTGTTGCGTGGCAATGAGAGTCCGCGCAGCAGTAGTAGCAGCAGTTCCACGCACGACTCATTCGACTTTGACGATTTGCATGGCTTTGAACCGAACTTGTCCGATCTTGGGCGTGAAATGGAGAACGTGGGTCGCGACATTTCAGAGTCAGTGTCTAAGCTCAATGTGCGTATCAATGAACGCGAATGGCGACTCGACCCAGAGCGTCTTGAGCGTATCGTAGAGCAGGCGAAACAAGCTGCGTCCGAAGGCGTCCAGGGTGCGCTCGAAGCTGTCGAGCAGGCACTCAGCAATCTGCGCATGCCACCTCCACAAACAGCACCGAAGCCACCAGTACCACCAATGCCGCCTGTAGCACCGACACAAGCTGCCACGCGCACGACTCCAATGACCTCGATTCCGCCATTAGAGCCAATTCCGCCGATGGAACCCATGAAACCAATGAAGCCTATGCAACCAATGGAACCGATGCAGCCAATGGAGTCTATGAACTCTACAGAAGCAAGCAACGAGGAGAGTAAGCAGGAGCAACCTGTAGCATCAACGCAATCACAAGAGCAAACGCAACTCGTGGAGACCGAAACAACACCGCCTCTACGTACAACGCCAAGCAGTGATCCCACTCAAGAGCGCGTGGCAATCCTGCGTATGATTGCGGAGGGTCGTATCACTCCCGACGAGGGTGACCTGTTGTTAGAAGCATTAGGTAATTAGTAGAGAGAAGAGAGCATGAAACATTATACGTTTTCCGTCAGCAACAAACCGCGCGTGGTAGTGAGTCGTGTCAAAGGGGATGTGACTGTACGTCCCTGGAATGAGCATAACATAAGTATTCGCATTCTAGGTGAGAATGAAGACAGTTCGATAGTACAACCTTACAAAGAAGGTGATGCAGTCTTCATCACGGATTGCACAGGCTCTATCGAGCTCTATGTTCCATACGAGAAAAACTTTTTCGGTTCCTCAAACCTCACAACGGACATTAACATAACTGATCTGGATGGAGGAGCGACAATGGAGCGTGTTGGCAATGTCGAGGTAACGAACATCAGGAGTGACATTACGCTTTCACACGTTGAAGGTAATCTTCGCGCAACAAATGCCCCTCGATTATCCAGCAATAAAGGCATTGGTGGCGATGCGATGATAGAGAATGTCTCATATATAGAGATTGGTGCGGTAGGGGCGGCACTCAGCGTGACACGTGCTGAAATGGTCAATGTGGGGTCAGTGGGAAGTGCAGTGCATGCGGAACAGATCGGAGCAGTGTTTCATTGTGGCTCTGTTGGAGGAAGTTGTGAGATACGCAATAGTGCTCACGCAGAAGTCTCTCTTAGTAATGTCGGTGGAAGTCTTGCCCTTGATGCTGTCGCACGTATATCTTCGTGCAATGTGGGCGGGAGTTTGGTCGCGCTTGCTACTGTTCCATCAGATAGTAGTACAAACTTTGTGGTAGGTGGAAGTGCTACGTTGCAGATACCACGTGACGTAAATATGAGAATGCGTATTATGGCAGGCGGCTCTATCAGTGGTGAAGCGGTCAACCAGAAATGTGGCAACATGGCGACACTGACCTATGGCAATGGTTCAGCGTCGCTCAACCTCACAGTTGGTGGTAGTGTCAAACTGTCCTGGGCTACAGAAGCGGCATATTCTGGCACTGCTATACCAGGAAAGCAACGACCAAATATAGCTCAGAGGCGCGAAGCCATTCTAAAAATGGTCGAGCAAGGACGTATCACGCCCGAAGAAGGCAGCGTACTCTTAGAAGCGTTAGCGGAATAACATTGAGTAAATAGGTTTGCTGAAAATTGGCATAATACAATGTATTGTGCCAATTTTTCAGCGAACTTATTTACTTAGTGTATGTAATATATGTACCAACTTCTCGATTTCGCCAAACGTGTTATAGTGCGTAAGCCCAACGCGCACCATACCACCATGCTCCTCTAAGCCTAGCCTTTCCATGGCGGCAAGTGCGTAATAGTTACCATTCCACACGTTGATATGCTCCTGCGCAAGCTGCTCAGCAACGGCTTGTGGGTCCCAGCCTTCCAGGGTAAATGAAAATGTTGGAACACGTTGACTCATCTTCTGTGGATCAGTAATGCCGTAAATATGTAATCCTGGTACAGAACTTAGCCCTGCTAATAAAGCAGAGTTGAGTTGTAGTTCATACGCATCGATAACCTCGATACCCTTTCTAAGAGCCTTGCTCAACGGTCCTGTCTCGCCACCAAATTGCTTACCAATCCACGCAAAGTATTCCATCGAGCCAAGCGTAGCCGCGATAGACTCAAAGCTTTGTGTGCCGGTCTCAAATTTATCCGGTGGCAGATTGCCCGAAGGACGCACTTTGTATGCCGTGAGCTTGTCGAGCAGGTCATATTTCCCGTACAGAAGCCCTGTATGAGGTCCGAAAAACTTATAGGCCGAACACGCCAGGAAATCACAATTGAGTGCTTGCACATCAAGCAGTTTGTGGGGAGCATACTGTACCGCGTCGATGAAACACAATGCACCAACGCTATGTGCTAGCTCAACAACTCGTTTCACATCGTTAATGGTGCCAACTGCATTTGAGGCATAGCCAACGGCGACAAGTTTTGTATGTGGCGTAATTTGGCGCTGCATATCCTCCATATCCAGAGTACAGTTCTCTGGATGAATATCCACCCAACGTACAGTACAGCCTCTATCCTCGGCGATCAGGAGCCAGGGAGCAATATTGGCGTCGTGATCTAAGCGTGTCACAACAATTTCATCGCCAGGGTTAAGCATGCGTGCGATACTGCGGCTTATGTGCAGCGTTAGACTCGTCATGTTTTGTCCAAACACTATCTCTTCTGGTCGTGCCGCATTCAAGAAAGCTGCAACCGCTTGACGTGCCTCCGCGACAACTGCATCAGAGTCGCGACTCGTGCGAAAGGCTCCGCCATGATTGGCATTGTTATGCTCAAAATACTGCTGCATGCGCTCTATCGACTCGCGTGCCACCTGTGTGCCACCAGGATTATCGAAATAAATATCGTCCGAAGCCAGGGCAGGAAAATGGCTCCGAACCTCGTCTACATTCAGTGGAGATCGCGTAACGTGTTGCTGTTGCATGATGTATGTGTCCTTGCTAAGAGAGAAAAGCACAGATTGTCAAATGTATCTAGCTGTAAAATATATTGTATCATTTAGATGTTCCATGCTTGTCTACTCAGGCATAGCGTTATTCGTGTTACATAGAAGGAACTACGGTAGTACGTAGGAAAGGATATATTCAACATGCAAACACGTCAACTTGGAAAGACAGATATACATATCACGCCTATCGGCTTCGGTGCTTGGGCCATTGGTGGAGGGGATTGGGAGGGTGGTTGGGGCGCACAGGAAGACCAGGATTCGATTGCCGCAATCAAACATGCGCTCAACCTCGGTGTTAACTGGATTGATACCGCTGCTATTTACGGTCTAGGTCACTCTGAGGAGGTGGTTGGTGAGGCGATCAAGGGACGCGAACGCCCCTATATCTTTACCAAGTGCTCTCTTGTATGGGATGAGAACCGTAAGACTGGTAATAGCTTGAAAGCCGACTCGCTACAGCGCGAGTGTGAAGCAAGCCTGAAACGCCTTGGTGTTGATTATATCGACCTGTATCAGATTCACTGGCCCAATCCCGACCCAGATATTGAAGAGGGATGGGCCAAGCTAGCAGACTTGAAGAAACAAGGCAAAGTTCGTGCCATTGGTGTCTCAAACTTCAACGTAGAGCAGATGAAACGCGCTCAGAAAATCGCTTCTATTGATTCATTACAGCCACCATACTCGCTTGTGCATCCTGATGTGCAAAACGAGATATTACCATTCTGTGAGCAGGAAAACATTGGTGTAATTGTCTATTCACCAATGATGTCTGGCCTGCTGGCTGGTACAATGACAAAGAAACGTGTTGAGGATATGCCGGAGAACGATTGGCGCAAAAAAAGTCCAGACTTTCAGGAGCCACGCCTCTCACGTAATCTCAAGCTCGCTGAAGTGTTGAACGACATCGCTTTCCCCCACAATGTCAGTGCAGGTGTTGTTGCTATTGCGTGGACACTCCACAATCCAGCCGTGACGGGTGCCATCGTTGGTGGACGTAGCCAAACTCAGGTTGATAGTATCATTCCAGCAGCAGAATTCCGTCTCAGCAAGAGCGAACTCGCAGAGATTGAGAAATTCTTGCACGACAATCCATAAATAAGGGATAGGTTCAGGTCGCCCGTTCGCGCTTCCTGAACCTATATCTTATTTTAGAGCTAGCATTTGCCTTTCATGCTCCACCTGTGCTGCAATCTTTGCGATTCCCTGTGCATCCAGAACGCCTTGCTCTGTAACCACCTTCGATACAAGAGCAGATGGCGTCCGATCAAAGTAAAAGTTGCGTACTGTAACTCCTGCTAGCGGATGTTCAAGCACTTCCTTGCCCTCTTTTTCCTCCAAGAGTGCAAGGTTAGCTTGCCAATGCTCAGCCCCATGCTGCCAGCGTTGCGAGGAAATTTTCAGTGTTTCGCAGAGGACATAGAGGGGCACATGATGACCTTGCGCTGACCACCCCAGTAGAGCAGTGCCTGCTTTATTAAGTACATCTCCATTCGCCAGAACACTATCTGCACCAATAACGACGCAATTGCATTGAGGCATAAAGATATCAGCTTGTGCGTCGGTAATGAGCGTTACAGCTAGTCCATTCTGGCTCAATGCGCTTGCCATCTGACGTCCTTCGTAGCGCGGGCGACCTTCCAGGGTAATCACTTGCTGGATAGCCTGACGATTGGCTGTAAGTACCTCTAAAACAGTACCGGAGATGCTGCATGTCATGAGAGTACCATGGAGCAAGGAATGTGCATGCTCAGCAATGCGTGCCGTCGCTGTATCGTACTCATGCAAAAGACGTTCAGCCTCTTGCGCTATGGCATCAGGTCCACCTTGCGCCGTAAGCACACGTCCAACAGCACTAGCTAGAGCCGCCATTGAAGGCCGCGCCTGCGCGAGGCTACGTCCAACCTCATTCAAGTGTCGCATCTGCTCCTGTGAAGAACTGTTTGTAGCCTGTGCAAGATTCTGAAGAATGAGAATTGTTTCACGTACCAGCCAGCGTGAACCGTGTTCGTGGTCATTACGCACCTGTTCGATACGTTGTTCAATGTCTGACATACACTACCTTCTTTATTCAAGAAATACTATTGGCCCATCCGCAGGCATGATATTGGCGCTTGCCTTCTCTCTCTTCTGTCAGATACACTGATTGGTATGAGCCAATCAGGAGGAAAATATGTCACGCAATACAGCCAATTTCAAATCATCACTTCCATTATTTACGACACCTATTCATGCATTGGTCAAGCTGGAGCGTGCGAACGGCGTCCCACTTTATCAACAAATATGCCAGGCATTACGTGACGCTATTCTTTCGGGCGAACTCGCCGAGGGAACTCGCCTTCCGACTGAACGTGCCTTTGCCCAAGAGTTGGGTGTCAATCGCACCACTGTTATGAATGCATATAACGAGCTTGCCAGTGAAGGACTGATCGAAGGCCACGTGGGACGTGGTACTCTTGTACGAAGGAGCTATGTTCCCGATCCAGGAGAACCACTTGAAAGCAATGTCCCCTCCTGGCTCTTTGGTCTCGCGGAAGGCGAGGATGCTATACTTGGACCAGATGCGCGTGTATTGAGTGAAATTGCATCAATGGGTGAGCGCAAAGAAATTATTTCGCTGGCCGCAGGAACTCCCGCGCCTGATTTGTTACCAGCAGAACAACTCGCCACTCTCTTTTCTCATAGCTTGCCCTCCGCGCGTCAAAGTGCGCTTGGCTATTGTCCTGTCGAAGGGCTACAAAGTCTACGGCGTGCTATCGCGGCACGTATGCGTACGCGTGGTGTCGCAATTGATGTGCAACACGTCTTGATTTTGTCAGGTTCAACGCAAGGTATTGGCCTCATCAGTCGCTTTCTCCTCAATCCCGGTGACGAGGTCGTGGTTGAAGTGCCAACGTACCTCGGCGCAATCAATACATTTCGTGCGTTAGGGGCTCGTATCATTGGTATCCCAATGGATAACGAAGGCATGCGGATTGATCTACTCGAATCAATCCTTGCACGTCGCCAGCCACGTTTTATCTACACCTCCCCTACCTTCCATAATCCTACGGGCGTCGTCATGTCCCATGAGCGTAGAAAACGGCTACTGCAATTAGCCAAAAGGTATCAAATACCCATTCTTGAGGATGACGCATACGGCGAAATCTTTTTTGATGGTAAAGAGCAACAGCCGCTTAAGGCGATGGACAAGCACGAACAAGTCCTCTATCTTAGTACCTATTCTAAAATACTCGCTCCTGGCTTACGTGTTGCATGGCTTGTGGCACCGCCAATCATGATTGAGCGTCTCTCCTTGCATAAACAGGTCTTTGACCTCAATACAAATGCGCTTGGACAATGGGCTGTGTCCGAGTTTTTACAGCGTGGCCTGATGAACGAACACGTTCAGACGCTGCGGCAGCAGTATCAGCAAAAAAGGGATTGTATGTTACAAGCAATCGCGACTCATTGGCCGACTGGCATACGTGTCAATCATCCTGGTGGAGGCTTTCATCTCTGGTGTCGGCTGCCAGCAGATATGCGCGCACGCACACTGCTACGTGAGGCGGCATCTGAGCATGTCGCATTCGTCATTGGCGAACCATTTCATGTTGATGGTGGTGGACAGCACTACATCCGTCTGAGCTACGCTTCTCCTGAAGTAGCGCATATCGAAGAGGGCATTCGTCGTATCGGCGAGGCCATGCGCCGCATTCAGACACGCCATGTGCCACGCGATGAAAATGCACATATCGAGCATATCCCAATGGTATAATTGATGAGGTATAGGCGGCGTGAAGTGCCTCATTTTGCCGGTTGTCTCGTGCTTGAAGCGTCCTATTTTGACTCAATGGTCCCCACTCAGAACTATCGTAGTGCAATGCTTTTGATGTCAAATGTGGGTTCTCCCTCAACTTTCGTGAAAAAAGTTCGTTGGCGGAATAACAAGTTTGCATGCAGCCGTATGAGAGGCTCAAGCACAGTCAATAAGCATATTTCTACCATTCCAAAATCACGAAAGCTGAGGGAGAACCCACATTTGACAGCTAAGGAAATATAGCGGTACTTAACGTTCGTCAACATCCATTCTTTGCCCTCTCTCAGTGCTGTCTAAGCACATCGGATCAGCCTTCAAGCGAGATATTCTTTCAACGCCGTTTGCTGTCTGTACATTTTCAGTCGCATAGCTGTCAAGCTTTGTTGATCTAAAAGGTGATAGTATAAAGCATAAGAAATTGTTCTCGCCAGCTTTTTGATTGCAAACGCGTTTTTTCTCTTTCCAATGAGTATCAACATATTCACTGAGCAAGGATGAAGAACCATCGATGGTGTCAAAATGATCAACAAGGTGCTGTGGTGCCTTACTGTGAGTGTACGCTTCTTCAGGAAGAGTTAAGATGCCGTCTGTGATATTTGGGAGAAGAGTCTTTGAGTGTTTCTCTTATACGAATATGGAGTAGGAAGTAGTTTATGAGTCAAAAGTTAGCCGGGTCTGTGTGTTTGATTACCGGAGCCAGTGCCGGTATTGGCAAAGCATGTGCTCTTGCACTCGCCAGTGAAGGGGCATATCTTGTCCTGACAGCAAGGCGAGAGCATCGCCTCGATGCTCTGTTGCAGACGATTCACGCCACTGGTGGTCGAGCCGTGGCAGTCATTGGTGATGCTCGTGAGGAGGAGACAGCGATACGGGCCATCAGCGTTGCCAAAGAGCAATTTGGAACAGTAAATATCTTGATTAATAATGTTGGAGTTGGAAACTACAAGTCACTGACAGACACGAGTGCTCACGAGTACGACGAGATGATGGATAGCAATGTTCGCTCCACCTTTCTGTTTACCCGTCATGCGGTTCCCTTGATGGTGGAGCAGAAGTCAGGGACCATTCTTATGATCTCATCAATGGCGGGTATTTATGGGTTCGCAGGTGAAGCGGTATACTGTGCGAGCAAATTCGCGCAAGTCGGGTTTGCACAAGCCCTGGACAAAGAACTGCGTCCACATGGGATCAAGGTGGGCGTGATTTGTCCAGGTGGGGTGAAGACAGAATTTGCGTTGGGAAAGGGACGAACAGAAGAGAGTGTTGCAGAGTCTGGAATGCTTGATCCAGAGGATGTGGCTGGAACGGTCTTGCTGGCGTGCACGCAGTCGTCTCGATCGCGCATCATTGAGATTCAGATGCGCACGATGGACGAGCCTTTGGCCTAAACAGGAGCACAAAAATAGGAAGGAGAGACAGAGGTGTCTGCTCTTCCTTCCTCTCACTGCGGACAAAGATAGAAGGAATACATATGCGTGTAGCACAAAGCGGTATCTTTGCTCTGGGTACTGGATCGCACTCCTATCTGGATATTCGATCTCCTTGAGCGTACCGAGCCACTTGCCCTGGTTCAGGCGATTGCTAACCTGCGGGAACCGAGCACGACGACTGGCGGAGTCAATCTGGTGGCTGGATTCAGTCCGTCACTCTGGGCGCTTGTTGCTCCCGAAGATGCGCCAAGAGGCGTGGTGGACTTCGATCAGCCGGTGCGCGGTGTCGATGGGTATACCATGCCTGCCACCCAGCATGACCTGTGGCTCTGGGTAGCGGGCCACGCCTACGAGAAGGTTTTTGATGTGACACGAGAGGCGATGAAAGCTCTCGCCCCGGTTGCCACCCTGGCGAGTGAAGTGGCTGGCTGGACCTACAAAGAGAACCGGGATTTGACTGGCTTCATTGATGGAACCGAGAATCCTCGTCTTTCCGTGGCACCTGAGGTTGCATTGATTCCCCCGCAAACTCCGGGGGCGGGTGGAAGCATTGTCCTGGTACAGAAGTGGACGCATGATGCCGCCGCTTTCGATGTGCTTCCCATCGAGATGCAAGAGAAGATCATGGGGCGAACCAAAGACACGAGTGTAGAGCTTGACGAGGAGGTACGCGGCCCCCAGTCGCATGTCTCGCGAACAGTGCTCGAAGAGAACGGAGTGGAATTACCTATTTTCCGCCGTAATACTCCCTTTGGCACAGCCACTGAACATGGGACGATGTTTATCGGCTTCAGTTGCGACCAGCATCGCCTGGCCCGTATGCTCGCTCGTATGGCTGGGGCAGAGGATGGCATACGTGATGCCCTCACCAGGTATACGACAGCCGTCAGCGGAGCGTATTACTTTGTTCCATCGGTAGAGTCCTTGCGCAGTTTTGCCGCGGACGACGACTGATGAAAAAAATGTGTTTGATTGTCGTCTTATAGGGTGTGGATACCTGTCTCCAAGAGAGGTTCCCTGCGGGTTATAGGGGTCGTTCCATCTCTCACCCTTTTATCGCGTCAAGGATTGAATAGGGGGAACATATGGCACTCGATATCGAACTGTACCGTCGCATAATCTATGCGCCCTCCGCACGAAGGAAACAAGGGCCTCGACGCATGAGCGTGATTGACATCCATCCGGAGGGTGCCACACGTACCCTTCTCTTTGTGCATGGCTATGGGGGCAGCGTGACGCAGTGGCTCTACCAGTTGCGCTTCTTTGGGCAGAGCATGCGAGTGATTGCCCCCGATCTGCGTGGGCATGGTTTGAGCGATGATCCTGTTGGACTTGCGTACACGATGGCAGGCTTGGTCCAGGACTTGGAGTTGGTCCTGGAAGGTTTGGATGTCCAGGGGCCGGTACATCTCATCGCGCACTCTTTTGGCGGTGCCTTTGCCACTGAATACGCCATTCGTTATCCTGAAAGGGTACGCAGCCTGGTGTTGATTGGCGTGACGACACGCTTCTCCATGACTCCACTTCTGGGGAGACTGATCAATGTTCCCGATCCACTTTTTAGCTTTGCGGCAAAAAAACTGGGAGTTGCACTGTTTGCTCCACAGCGCACGCTCAAGGGGATGCTTGATGGGATACTCTCCACCTGGAGCATGAAGCAGCTCGCCGTCCCAACGCTCGTCATGCTCGGCCAGCGCGATCGGGTCTTCCTGCGCGAGCAGTATGAAGATGTGCTGCACTACATTGCGGGTGCACAGTTGGTCGACATCCCTGTCTCTGCCCACCTCGTGCAACTTGAGCGTCCCGATGCCGTCAATCGAGCCATCAGTCGCTTTATCGAGAAACAACAGCCGAATGCCGAGACGGTCGGAGGTGGCGCAGAGAGCGTGAAACAACAGCAAAGCACTCTGCTCGCCGCCCAGCGGAGCGAAATGCCCTGGCTCAACCACTACGATAGCGGTGTACCAGCACAGATTCCGCAGCCCAAGCAGCTTCTCCACGAGATGCTCAGCACCAGCGCTCATGCCTTTCCAGATCATCCCGCCATCATCTTCTTTGGGAAAAAGATTCGGTACCGTGAACTGGACCGCTTGAGTACTCGCTTTGCGCATGCGTTGCGGGGCCTGGGCATCAAGGCGGGGGATCGAGTCGCGATTGTCTTGCCCAATATTCCACAATGTGTGATCGCCTTTTATGGTGCGCTCAAGGCCGGAGCCATCGTTGTTTTTGGGAACCCACTCTTAGATGAACAGGAGCTTGGTCGCCAGTTCCGTGACTCCGGGGCTCAGCTACTCCTTACCCTGAAGTCCCACCGTAGCATGGCCGAGCGCGTGTGTGCAGGCACGAGCATTACGCAGGTCGTGTATACTGATGTCCGTGAGTACCTCCCTCTGCGTCGGCGTGCGTCGTGGGTACGTCTCATCGAGGAGGGTTCCCTGGCATCGCAGAATGCACTCCATCCGCTCTTGCCTCCTACCTCTTTACCAACAGAGAAGGACGTCAGAGAGGCTTCCAACCCCCCTGCCGATGCTGCCTCTTTCACAGGAGGCGTCCTTGTGGGTGCCGAACCAATGCCTCCTTCCGGGTATGCGTCATTTCGCACGTTCTCGTTTCAGCAACTGTTGCGCCGCCAGTCAACGACACCGCTAGAGAGTGTGACAGCATCGAGTGACCTTGCCCTGATCCAGTATACAGCAGGAATGACCGGTCCACCCAAGGGAGTGATGCTCTCCCATAGCAATCTGGTGGTCAATGTGCTGCAGAGGTGCCATTGGATGACCGATGCAGTGCGGGGGCGGGAGGTGATCCTCTCTCTGTTCCCTCTCTCGCATATCTATGGTATTACAACTGGGATGAACGCGGCGATCGCTCTGGCTGGCACACTTCTGCTCCTGCCGACATCGCGCACTGATCAGGTACTCGAAACGGTTCAGCGGTATCGGCCAAGTATGTTCATCGCGTATCCAGCCCTCTTCCTTTCGATTGCAAACTACCCCAATGTGCGTAAGTACGGGGTTGCAGCCATTCGCATTTGTATCAGCGGCTCAACTCCA